>Ga0210059_1001213_pt1 | contig 37969 bp, 27 predicted proteins | sample Ectturendosymbi2_FD_188042 | JGI IMG/M metagenome (GOLD analysis project Ga0210059, IMG submission 188042) | Ecteinascidia turbinata endosymbiont from Florida, USA - Sample 2 (SPAdes) (version 2) | ecosystem: Host-associated > Tunicates > Ascidians > Unclassified | place: Key West, Florida... | reverse complement strand
GTGACGTTTCGCCGACTGACCTTGAAATGTTTTTATTCTGCTGGGATTCCAAGTTCCGGTTCCCTATTTTGATTTGATTTTCGGAATCTGCGAGACTTGTAGATGTGAAACAACATTAAAATTTTTTTCCGATGATTCCGGAAAGTTATGAAAATGAATATAGCATTTGGTTGATTTTGACCGCTTTTGAAGTTTTTCTTGTTTGAGTGACGTTTCGCCGACTGACTGGCCTTGGAATGTTGTCATTCTGCTGGGATTCCAAGTTCCGGTTCCCTATTTTTATTTGATTTTCGAAATCTGCGAGACTTGTAGATGTGAAATAAAGTGATCACTTATTTCAGGCTCATCATTGGTATTTGCGTTTTTACGAGAGAAACACTGCGTCTTGTTTTCGGTGCTGCGTATTCTGCCAGAATGACGATGGTGGAAAAACTATGTTGATCATCCAGTGTACATGGTCGAAAGGCTGAGAGGTAAGGTTTTTGTCAGTTGACGTTTACAAATGATCCAAAACCGCTGTGCGCAGTTAAGTGAGAAAATAGGCCTAAAACAGTTGCGCAGAGTGCTTTTATATATTTGGATATTGTTTTCTTTCTGTGGTGGTGGTGTTGTGTTTTCAAATAAACCTTTCAGGCAGTGGACTAGACATATTCATGTAACTCATCCAATGTGGATGATTTGCAAGTGCATTCTGGTTTAATGTAGGCGACTGTTGTTGGAGTGTAAACAAGATTTCATTAATTGTTGGTGCCCCTACACCACAAGAACAACAAACTGTAGCTTGCCTGACAGTCAGTCAGGCTTGTACATAGGGTAACCCTTGTCTGAGAGAAAAGGTTCACATTTATGAAGGAAGTTTGCATACAGCTCATTTATTGCATAATAAATGTGATGACTGTTTTTTGGTTATCAGAAAATGTTCCATGTGTACGTGTTGGAAAAAGTGAAGATCATTTTTTCTAATTTTGGTCATTCACCAAAATTGTTGATGAAATGCATTCTCGTTGAAAATAGACGCATTTTAGGAAAAATTGTAAGGGGCACCTAAGTTTCTTTTGATCTTGACTGCACTTTTTGGCTACCAGCCGACTTATCATAATCTTAGAGGGAATACTGTTTAAGGCAGTTATGTACAACCTGCAGCCCATGGGCTGCATGTGGCCCAGTTGAAGGTTTTGTGCAGCCCACTTTAGGTTTTCGCAATAGTAAAAGTTTCCTATATACTGACATTCCTGTCTTCATTTTGATAATCTTGAATATGATATTTTTAATGCAGGTGGTCTTCAGTGCCATTTCATCAGGTCTGATACCGATATGGTTAGGATTCTAACACTTTCAATACATTAGTTTAAACTAAATTTGGTTTGCTAAGATGAAAGTTAGCCATTCAATGTATTCAATGTGAGGTCCTCATTAATATGTCATTTGATATGTGGCCTTGGTTAAGATAGTGACATATAATTTGGCTCAGTAAGCCATTTGGGTTGGACATAGCTGGTTAAGGGGTTAGGTGTAGGTTTAAGTTTTAGGTTTATGGATTAGTTTAAGCTTTAGGGGTTAGGTTTGGGGTTTTGGTTTGGTACATTTCTACCATCTTAGTGCAGTCTACTGCACACTTATCGTGTGTTTCTGTCATGGTACAGGCAGCAGATGAATAAATTTTCAAATATGAATGTCTGCTGGTGGACCTGTAGCCACTACCATTTAGTAAAGGCCTTTACTCGTGGCCCATGGAAAACCGATCTGTGGCCCCCAAGGGAAGCCAAGGGCCCCGGTTGAGTAACCTTGACCTAAACCTATGCAAAAGCTAAACCTGAAAGTTTTTACCCGAAAGCACTCCCATCCAAAGTGTCATCTATATTAGCAAAATCAAATGGTGAGAGCCCAATCATCGACCACTCATACGGCAAGCTTAGACAGTTACCACTTGACTACGTTCACCATACTGCTAGTGTCACGAACTCAACGTTGTATGTGGAAAATGCTGGATATACTTCGGAGGGCAAAATAGTCCCAGCAGAACTTTTGCTGTTTATGGTGAAATAGACACCATCTGGAAGACAAACAGTACGCCCACTCACTGTGCTTGTGCAAAGAAACAAATTTAGTTTGTTGGAATCAGCATGAAAAGTTCTATCTGCTTATTAAATTTGAGGAAAATCTGAGATGGTAGTTTGACTTTTCCATTTTTTTAGTTCATTTAATATGGAATGACCTTGGCAGAACTTGTAGGACGCAGTTTGTACAGTCTTTTTTTGCATTTAATCTTATTCTGAGTGCATATTACCAGCTTACATATATTGATCAGAGCTGCTAACAAACAAAATAAAAACCTGAGTGTTTCATTTAGCAGGGTTGATTGATATAAATCATTTGATTTTTTAAAAATCAGTGATGTAAATCACGATTTAAATCAAGCAATAAAAATCATGATTTAAATCAAGCAATAAAAATTAAAAAAATCCAAGTCGTTTTAAACCTGTATATGATGTTGGTGACACAATTATTTAGCATTCTAATAGGTTTTCACATAGCCTATACAGTATTAATATAGAAGGCAAGGAGTACTTCTTAACCACTTGAAGATTTATCAATCATAGCAGCTGTGAGCTTACAGATGTGATTTAACTGCAAAGAAGACATGTGGACTGTAATCACTAACCCTTGTAGATCCAGAAGTCATAACAGTTAGAATGCCGCAAGTTTGAAAGTGCAGACTTGATCAAACTGAAAGTTGCATTTTAGGTTGTTGACTGTAAACATAGTTTTAGAACACATTTTTGATACATGAAACAAGTGTTATTATTATAGCTTTTTAACATTTCATGTATGTATGTCATGAATGTCAATAAAATTACTAAACTGTCAAATCTCAATATTGGCATTTCAATAAATATTTCATTTCATACACCGGTACTGGTATTATTAACTTAAATATTGCAACAAGGGATATTGCGTATGTGCAAAAAGTTTGAATAAAAGTTCAGCTATTTTTAGTCAGGGTTGATTGATTCAAATCATTTCATTTAAATCAGTGATAAAAATAATAAAAATCATGTAAAAAATCATATGTAGTTTCAAAGCTTGCTGTGATTTGTATGACACATTCAATTGGTATTCTAATCCACTTCACTTATTATTTAAGAAGGCAGAGACTTCTTATGACCACACAAGTTATAAAAGCAATCAAAGGTCTATCAATCATGACAAATGTGAGGTCACAGATTCTGTGTTAACTAAGTGCAAAATGATATGTGAACTGAAATCACTAACATTTGCAGACTCAGAAGTCAGAACTGTTCAGAATGCCACAAGTTTGAAAGTGTAGGCTGGCATAAATCAAGCCTGTAGCCAGGTTTGGAGGGCAAAATAAACTGTTAGGGGGCAAGATTTTTGCTTTTGTTACGGTATATGTTTAAAACAAACTTTTCTGGGAACAACAAAATTTGGGGTCAAAAAAATAGGGACACTACTTCTGAATGTCCCCATGGCTATGGGCCTAGAATAAAGTAAAATTGCATCTAAATTCCAGCAAATATGTAGGTTGCTGACTGTAGAAATAGTAGTTTCAGAACATATTTTTGATTCAGATTCATAATAACACACATATTATAGGTTTTAACCATTTTATGCATGCAAGTGATACTTTTGCAAAAGCTGAACTAGAGATCAATTTTAACAATAGACTTCACACCAGAAGAATGGCAAGTTTGTATTTTTCTACAAGCTTCTTAACATGCTATAGGTGCTAATAAAGTTGATGAACAGATGGTTTGAGTGTTGTCATTCCAACAAATATTTTAACACTGGTACTGGTGTTATGAACTGATTTGCTTTAAGCGTGATGTATAAGTGCAAAGTAAGTTTGAATGAAAGTTCAGATGAATTCTAGTTGCTGTACTAGAAGAAACAAAGCCCAACAAAAAGTTATATTAAAACAAACTCTTTAAAATTGAAAGTGTTAGGTAGCCATCCTCTACACACCGAAACACACGTGGCTTTGCATGGGAAATTTCTCTGGTCTGGTATGCGCTACTGACCTGGTCAAAAGCTCAAAAGACACGGCAAGTCTTCAGCTTGCACTTAATAAAAAAATTTTTGGTTGGGGGTGCGGATTTTTTGTGAGTGATGTCTTAATTGGAAGTCATTTAGGCCACCTTGGCATACTTTACCTGGCCGGCCCTGGGCCCAAATCGTTAGATGGTAGTATTTCGCTGAAGTTTTTATTGGAAACTAGGCTACAATCCAAGTCTTTTGATACTTTAAATGACCTGCTAAGGTTTCAGGTTCAAAAGTTATGATCTAAAGTAATGAGAATATTTGACTAATTAGCTAATTAGATAATTAATTTGTTTATTTTAGATCATAACTTTTGACCTAGAAACGCTAGAAAGTCGATCAAAGGCTCAAAAGACTTGGACTCGAGCCTAGTTTCCAATGAAAACTTCCGCGAAATACTTTGGCCTAGCGGTTGAGCCCTAGGCCAGGTAACATGAGCCAAAATGGCCCCAAAACTACTTCACTTATGATGTCACTCATAAAAAATTCACAACCCCCAATCAAAATTTTTTTTCTAGTGCAGACTAGAAGACTGGCTGATCCGTTTGAGCCCTTGAACAGCACTCTAGCGCAATCGGTGGAGGAGCTATGGCGTTGGTAAGGCAACCGAAAACTGTTGGTTTTAGGCTGAAATTGAAGTATGAATATATCGTACACCGGTTTCTAAAGTGTTAACTTAAATAGATGAAAATATATTATTTTTGTTGTTTTTTAACATCTTATCTTTTAATCAACACTCACGGCCTCCTGAGCTCTTATCAGCTTGTTGCTGGAGCACTGAAATTTTATGATATATGTGCTCGAATGCTGTCACCATTTTATGTTTGACCTGACGAAGATAGTGGTACTGAACTATTGAAATGTTGGCTTGTCTTTAAACCTTTTTTTACATTTTGATGCCAGTAGAGCTTGATTAAAGTGCTGTTTATTGAAATCCTGGTGTCTCTAAAATAGCTTTGATGATCACCTTCAGATGTTGAACTTATAAAATACCAACTATTTAGCATGTTTGGCTCATGATAACATGAAATAATGCAATGTCATTCAATGTTTGCAGCACTTCTAGGTAGGTAGATTAGTTTCTGTTGTGTAGTTTCCACTGACATGGAATCTTCTAATTGGAGGTCCAGTGTGTAGACCTGTTGTGCTTGTTTGCATCTGAAGAGCCGGAACTGATGCTTCCACGAAACTCTGATGTAAGTTGGTGGGCATCTCCTGTCACAAGCCTGTATATTTCACAAGCTCATATTTTCTGCAGCAACCTATAAATATTTGATGCTGCTGAAATGGTGGTGTTTTCCATAAGTTTGTTGAATGTGGACACAGATGATGTGTTGGATGTGGAAATAAAAGCAAATATATTTAGGGATCTACCAGAATCTTGTTCTGATCACAATTCTTGCTGAAACTGATATTAGATTATGTTCCAACATTGGTTTCAGACTGCATAGTAGTGTAAACTCTGAATTGCTTCTGGGACACAAATGCTTCACATTATATTTTGGTCCACCAAACTAGTGCCAGAAAGGACTTCACTGGTTTAATTCTCAGAGTTCTGCATAGTAATGCTAAGGAAAGTTGGAGCAGTGCAAACATGGAGCCTCATGTGAGAGCTTGAATCTACCAGTTGTAACGAACAAAGTTTTTCAAGTATATACTTGAATTACTGTTTCATGTTGAATGGGTATTACTATGCTCTTATGTACAATGTTAGTGAAACTCAAATCTGCTGACCACTTTAAATGCAGTTCAGAAATGCTGATGTAATAGAGTTGATTAGCATTTTTACATGTAGGTATTTATTTGAATAAGAGGTGATGATCCCTATTTGATGAAATATATTTTCTGATAAGATTACTGTCTCCGATTCTTTTCAATAGATGGTGTTTTTGTTTATTCTTAGAAAATTCTTTAACATGCTCAACGGCGATGTACCATATATTCTTACTTTCTATTTTTGCCACTTTTCCTGTGTCATTTTACACCACCATAACTCTCCAGCCAATTGGGCTAGAGAGCTGTTCAAACCCTCTAAAGATGCAGAAAGTCTTCCAGGTTCAATTTAAAAAATTTGAAAGTTTTGGATTTTGCTTTTTTTGTGGGTGAAATCATAATGGGGGTAGGTTTATGCATTTTGGCCAAGGTTATTGGGCCCTCGCCCCCAATCACAAGAGCAATTTTTTGACTGATGGATTTAGTGGAAACTAGTCGATAATTTGAGTCTTTAGAGCCCTTGATTGGGCATTTAGCATTTCTGGTTCAAAAGTTATGGCTAAAATTTAAAAATTTGGCAAAAAAAACAAAATATATTTTTACCAAAAGTAATAATAACTGCAGGACATTTCCAAACATAAAAATCATTACAAGTAACTTGCAACTAGTATGATCGACCCTACTGCTAAAGTTGTTACACTTCAGTTCAATTATTTTGTAGTCAACTTTGCATAGTGTATAGATACACAATAATTTAGCTTTTGCAAGGATTGAGTCCTGAAACCACCTTTTGCAAGGGCAAATTAAACTTCCTATTATGGTGCTAGACTAGTGTAGGACGAAGAGAGCTGCAATGTCACACACATCATGTCACCAGTGATGGTATATATGTATGATAAAACATGTTTTAAAATAATGCATTGATTGTAACACTGTAAAGAAAATTTCATTAAGATTTATTAGCAAAATCTGAAAGAACAAATGAGATATGATTGTTCAGTGTTTTCTGTAACTTACTTTGAATATGCCAAGGATGTTTATTGATTGGTTGTTTTTATTTCTGATAAAGTGTTAATGATGTTAATATACCCTCACTTGAAAATTAATATGTACAAAAGTAATACAGTATCACAGACAGATGGACTGCATTATTGCATGATATGTTTCAGTTTGAATTGTTCTGTAAATTTGTGAACTGGCAGGATTGCTCTCAGGTGGTATTTCTAAGTAGCTGTTACAACTTGCAATGATTGTACATGACAAATGACTGCTGAGGCATTGGAAAATCCGATCATTTTTTTGATTTGATTTTCATTACAAGCGATTATTTTAATGTCGTGCTGAATGCAAGCTATTTTGTTTTTATACAATGAGCATTGATTTTTGCAGCAAACACACTTGAATGCTGATGTCCCTCCTTTTGTCCCTCGTAAGGATTATCAATATGACCAGCATGTGCAAGAACAGGGCGGTGGTGCTTCTTTGCCACGATATCTGACCACGTGTTATCCTTTTGTGCAAGAACAACAAGATAGAAGGTGATGAATTTTTTTAAGTTTACAGTTTTTGATATTTAGATATATCTTGCATGGTGCTGCAAAAAGATGCTGTGAAATAGTTGAACCTAAGCTGGAGGATTCCCAGTGTTATTATGCTGGCTATAACACTACAGGTCTAATTTTCATTCTGCAGCAAATTTTTGAGAGATGTTAACAATAAGCTAAAGATACCTACACACATTTTGATCAAGAAACTAGTGAAGGATAAGATAACTTTTGTAGAACACTAACACCTGTTGTTGAAAGTATATTTTGAGGAAAATTTGTTCAACAGACATCTAGAAAATTGCTGATGCTGACGAAAAAGTTTTAATTAAAAAACAAACTGCACTAGACAGCTGGATGAGTATAGCATATTTTGTGTTTTTGTAGTTAAACTATTTGTTAAGAGGACACTTGTTTTTAATATTTTTAGATGGCCTATGCAACAGGTGGGATCATTTTTTATTCCACAAGCTGGTTACAGTGGTGGTGCTGCAAATTCTATTGCTCCTGTGCCAGTTTCAGGACATAATCCTGTAATCATGGGAATGATTCCTCCAAATCTTGGTAGCTTTGCAGGTATGTCTTGTTAAACTTAACTTTATAATTTTTACAGTAGGTATGATGAACTCTTCGTCACTCATGCCAATTTGAAATTGTGCTCTTACTGCCAATTTAGTAAAGAAATCAGTTTATGTGCACATAGCAGTACTTTCTACAGTAGAAGATGATAACTTGGAGAAAATTTCAAAGTGAGCTCAGGCAAGTGTTAGAGTCACCAAGTTTTTCAGTCATCAGTACACAGCAATTTACATTCCCCAGAGAGTCTCAAGAAAAACTGTGGCCCCTACACTGAGTCCAGGTTCAGCTGCAAAGGCTGCCAGAGTATACAAATATTTCCCACCTGTTAATAGGCTATATATAACCTATACCAGGGGTTGGCAACCTTTTGTTAAATGTGTGCTGAATTAAGGTTTCAAATCATTCAGTGTGCTGCCTAAAATGCACATTTTTGATGTAAGTCAAGGTAAATATACCTTCTTTGTGAATCATAACAAAAATGATATGTGGAAGTTGGAGCATCTACAGGGTGTGACATTGGAAATTGCTTGGCGTGGCATGCGTGCCATAGGTTGCCGACCCCTGACCTAGAATGACTGCCTTCCATGGCAAAAGATCTCAGCCTGCCCGTAAGAGAGACTATTTAATCTGTAGCTGGAGCCTAGTTGGGCCTCACACCTGACCAGTGGGGACCTGGGTGAGAATAACGGTGACTAAAGGATCTAGTTTCCCCAGGGCTGCTAATTCACTCTCTACAGCCCCATTACTGGTTGCAGTTTAGAATCATGCCCAGGATTGTGAAACCAGTTTGCAGATGATTGATAAAATAACAAAGTTGGTTTGTTGCCTTTATAGGTTCACCTGTAGAGTCTAGGTACCTTGTGGTAATGTTTTTGCATTGGCAGTGTTAAAGCTGACTGAGCAAAGAAAGTAACTTGCAAGGTTACTTTTCAGAACAGTTGAACCTTCTTTGCTTCTGTTGTGTGCTGAAGCATGAAAGTATGCAGCTCAAGTGGTGAAAAAGTCAATAATTCAGTCATGGGGAATTTTGGTCAGAAACTGCATTCCAATTGGTGGCAAACTAGCATAGTATTCTCTGCGGCTAAAGATCTAACGCTGCTAGATCCATCAATAACCGAAAGGGTGCTTTAGTCAGCAGTGAGGGCACATCCTTTACAAATGTCAAGATTATTTCAGATGTTTTTGAACCCAACCACTATCATGCCACCATCAGACGTACAGGAGGTGCAGTCAGAGGAGTGAAATACTGTCACCGCAGCCAAAGTCTTCCAAGTATGCAGGTTGTGATGAAATCCGACCTGAAATGTTAAAGCCTTGGGTAAAGGAGTTATGTGGCGAGATTGCTTGTGTCAAGTGGCATGTCATTCTGGAATGGCATCAAAAGATTGACAAAATTAAGTCATCATGATACACATGGAAAAAGACAGAAAGCAATATAACAACTATTGAGGCATTTCTCTCTTTAGCATCCCAGGAAAAGTATATCCAAAGTACTGTACCTTGAAAAAAAGCTGGAGAATACCTTTGGAGTTTTTGTTCTGGCCACAGCACTACAGACTAAATTTTCACTCTCCAGCAAATTTATTGGAATTCATCGGAATATCCAAAAGATTACCTTTCTTGTTTTTTTGACCTCGAAAAATATAACAGGGAGTAAAGCTTTGGGGAGTGTTGCAGAAGTATGGTCTTGACAAATGCCATTACTCGTTGTCAATCACTGTATTGGTATTTAGAAGTTTGTGTCCGTGCCAGCAGCGTTAAATCACAACCGCTCACCGTGGGTGTTGGACTTTTTGAGATTGCACTGTAAACAGTGTGTCAGTATTTGTAGAATTAGTTTTTGGAATGCTTCATGTACTACGTAAAGTCCTTATCTTTGCTTTTCATATAAAATTGGCAATATCTCTGCATAAGAGATTTAAAAAAAGTGAAGAAACATGCATTGGGCATCATAGTTTTCTGCCCAGGATCACTGGTTAATTTTAAGATATTCCTGGTCATTAGTTGAGAGGTTGAGAAGTCTTTTGAAACTGCTGAAGCTCACATGGATGATAACCTGTTTTTGCTGACAACTTACGTTGATCTTGCGCGTAGTTCGTAAATGATGGTTTTGACACTTAACCGCGTCTACGAAAAAATAGCGCAACCTCCAAATCCCTCGTGATTAGTTATGCTGAAGTTATTGTATATCGCAGTTCAATGTGTAACTGTAGGAATGTGTTTGTTCCAGGCCACATGGATGATGTCGGCAGATTGTTGCACGGCGAGTCATTGCATAATCAAGGTCTTAATTGCTCGCAATCCGTTCCCGCTCACGTGAAAACCAGGGTAGGTTGGTTCGTTTTGTTCGGCTGAGATACTATTTTGAATGTCTCAATGCTCTGCCGGAGCGTAAGTTCATTTTACTGCGTTTGGTATTCTATGATGTCACATTGCTCTTTAAAAACATTTTTTCCGTTCTCGACAGGCTCTATATAAAGTTGTAGTTATTTTTTTAAGTCGATCAAATGATCCCTGCCATGGCGATAACAGTGCGTTGCGCGCGATCCTAGTATTATCGCATCTGTGAGGAAACAAGATAATACACACTTATGGTTCTGATTTGCCGTAGTAATTTGCACAAGTAACAACCAGTCACTGGAAGCCAACTAAGATCGCTTTGGTAGTTACATGACGTTGTCAATCATTTCCTGTTTAAACCATTTGAAGTGATGTCCCGCGTATTACGATCTGAGGGCGGAACTGGTTGTTGTTATTCCACTGGTTATTGACTGTTGTTATTCAACTGGTGGTTGTTATTCAAGTGGTTGTTGTTATTCAGAATTCAGACAAGTCAGGTGCGAGGAAAGTTTCGCAGAGAAACGTAGGAATTCAGAAAGAGGCCGCCATGAGGTCACCAGAGGCGCGCAGGGGAAGTCCCATCATGGTGGACAGTTCCCAGCAGACAGGTACGTTGATTGTTTCAAATTGGTATGCGTGTAGTAATGCAACGTTTGAATTCGAAGTGAAGTTATAAAAATAAGGACATGAATGTAAAGCTTTTTTTGTTGATAGAACCGATTTTCTCTTCTGTTTCGTTCACTGCGTGTTACTTGTTTTTGCCAGTGTATGTAAGTTTTTTTTTAAAAAGGGTAAATTCAACAAAAAATGATTAAAAATTTTTTGATTTGGAACTGTAGTATCGATTTCTTCTACAAACCAATCCAGTCGGAAAGTACTGATTTTGAACATTTTCTTTTTTTCCTCTGCTTGTTGTCCCGAAACAAACAGACCGCGCCAGGACAGTGGCTGAGAAGTTTGGCAGTGGCGAAGTTATAGAACAAATTCGTTTCATCCGTGTGTGTCATTGCTTGTAGCGCAGTTTTACGTGCAATCTCATGGTGAATACTCTGAAAAATTTGAAATTTGGAATGATGATAGTTGGCGATTGCAGAATTTTGATATTTCGTGATGCATTTTAAAGACCGCCCCACATGTCCACCATGAACGCAAGCGTACCCCCCTTTGCCCAAACACTGTGCAAACCAGTTGAGAGGCATTTGAACATAAGCGGTTCAAGCAGTTTTTCCCAATGTTTTGGGGAATAAAAAAATGTCAACTCCCTAAAATCGCAAAGATGCCGCGAGTCCAGCGCTTGTTAAATGCTGTCAGTGGTAAACTTTTCCACACCTTCCACAAAAATATTTTTTCGTTGGTATGGTATCTAAACTTTAACGCAAACCGGCGCATAGACTTAATTTAACGACTTAGTTCGGCGCGTAAACTAGTGTTAGCTGCCGAATATGGTGAAGTTTTTTGTTCGGTAAAATTCACCTCGAGGCTTCAGAGATCTCCGCAGCTTCCGTTGTCGCAATTTTTCACGCATTTGCTTAGACTTTCCGCTCAGCATCGCCTTCAAGTCGCTCACGGACCGACCGAGTCCACTGAAGAAAGTTAATCGAACGAGACGTCGTCGGACGACTGTGTTTCCCGAGGAAGACCATGATTCATCAAGCGACCACGCTGATGTTGACAGCGACTCTGGATACTATAGGTGAGGGCGGAACCTGACTTTACCAGGCGATTGAATGGCTTCGGCGCAGAAGTTTAAGACGTGTGAGATGTTTCATGTCCTTATCACTCGGATCGACTCCAGGCGGGGACAAGATTCAACGAAACGCTGGCTTGTGTCTATTTTAGATTGTGAAATGAGTTGCGCTCCTGCTTAATTTTGTGAAATTACTTGTCGACGCGTTTTCAGTGGTTGACTGTTAGATGACGAGTTCGTGACCTGCCGATTCATGAGACGAAATGGTCACGAGCAGAAGTGTTGCCAGAAACGAAGCCGCTCGTTCATTACCGTCGTCCTAATCCCAGCTGCTGAAATGAATAAGTTCTTCCTAGCGCTGCAACTTCCTCTTTTCGATCCCTTCGCCGTCGCGTTGTAGAGAATCTACGTCTTAACGACATCTTTGTTTTTGTTCTTTTTCTTGCCAGTCCAAAGCACAGAATAGTTCATAGGAGGAGCGGAGGAACGAGTACAGTGGAACTCACGAGTGGATTTCCGAACTTGCAACGGGTGCGTTTTTCGTGGCCACTCGCGTGATGTTGCTTGAAGCTGCAGCAGCAGTTGTTTTACGCTTTTATCAAATTATGAATTTCTTTTTCATCGTTCGTCGCCCGTGATATAATTTCAAGTTGCCTTAAGCCCGCGGCTTTTTGCATTATAAGTTGTCTGTTGCTGTGCGCACGCGCTGTTTTTTTCGCCTTTACTGCCGCTCTGCAGACTTGCAACTGTAATTGTTCTGCTCATGAACGAGACTCAAATGCAGAAGAGGCCTTAATGTGATCTATAACGAGAAACTCTTTTGTTCGCAGAGACATTGCGGTCATTTTCCTCGTAGCAGTATTAAAACGCGCCGTAACAGTATTCACTAGTCTACCTTTTCGGACATTATGACCGAATTGACCTTTTTTCGGTCATTCCAAAAAAAGTTTGGTCAATGACCGAAAAACGACAAAAAAAATCTCAAACGTTCACGCGTTGCTGATTGTCCGCCCAGGACAGCTTTTCAACAACAACGCCGGCGCTAGTTCCGCTACGGGTGTACACAACTCTGAAACCAACGTATCTTTTACGTATATTTTACGTATGTTTTACGTACATTTTAGGCAAATGAAACGCAGACCGCGATGCCACCGGTTGTTTACCTCGCCACTCATCCTCTGTACCAAGTACACCAGGCGGACGCCGGCCGCGTCATTCCGGCCGTGCTTCCCCCTCACGCGACGCCACCACCGCCCGCCCTTCCTGCGAGCTTTAGCGCCTCGCCCGTCTTTCTCACTCCCCCGAGCACTCCGCTGATTGGTGAGAAAATTGCTGCTTCGTATTATTACGTAACCATGCGGCTTTGTTGGGTAACCACGCGGCTTTGTCTATCAGCAGAATGAAACTCGTGATTCTGATTTATTATTAGCTTTAAGCCGAAACTACACAGCTCGATTACAACAAGCATATCTGGTGCATTCTTATTGCATTCTCGCTTTCACGCCACTCGGCCGCTAAGCAGTAAAATATACTGTGTGCAGATGGCTGAAGGTGAAGTCCGTGTTTTATACTTGTGTTGTTGTCACAGCGCTTTGTGAATGTTGATAGTTGTATTTTTTTCAACTTCCAAATGTACAATTTAAAAAACTTTCACCTTCTGTTGCTATAACCAACCGGGTTTAGACTTCGTGCGTGCTTCAGAAATGGCCGACAGCATTGTGCGCGCTGATGCAAAGCATTGCACGGGTTCATTTTGTCACAGTTTGGTGAAATGCCACCACTCTTAATGATGGTTGGAGTTTTCTAGCCGCACTTGTCATAAACAGAATACTCAACTAAATGTAACACGTGGCAGTGACACGTGGCAGTAACACGTGGCAGTGGCAACACAAATCTTTCGCCACATCGTTAACGTCAGTTCGTTGTGTACCAAAAGTGCTTATTTGAAATTTAACGCGTGATTCATTAACTTGTCTCCACTTGGATTAAAAACAAAGCTCACTTCCCTATCAGAGATATATCGTTTCTTTCGCACGCGCAGGTCATCCACCAGGAAGTCCCGGTGCCACAGGATATCCCATTCGCCATTTTGGGAAGCCGCCCAACCCACTGCAAGTAAGCTTTGGCTTCACGCTGTCAAAGTGCGAGGTCAGGTTGCGCCGGTCGATCGGGCCAATGTTGCGAATTGCTTAGAGCTGTGCGTCTCGTGAATCCACTGAATTTTACTTTCGCGCTGCCTATTTTTACTTCCTGTGTTGCTTTGGCTGTACCGCGCAACCAAAGGCCCTGGTCGCGGGAAAGCGTTGACCCTGGGACCAGATCCCGGGCCGCGGTAAAACGCATGTTAACGCGGTTCGTGCCGATCTGTGTTCAAGTGCAATGTGTGGCGCAATGTGAATTGAATGAGAGCTGAGCAGCAAAAGACTTTTGGCTGCAAAATCCTTTGAGCAAGGCTCTCATCCATCGGGAAACAAACTGGTAACATCACGCGTTTGTCCCTTGTCGCCGGACCAGGGGTGCAAGTAGTGGTTGTTGGTAAAGGTGGTTAAATGTGATTTGAAGGCAGGAAGAAAAACGTAGGGTTCCTACAGAGTCTGGAAAACTGTGGAAAAAGTTGGTCATTTTCCGGCCTGGTGAAGTCTGGAAAATTTTTTTTTGGTCTGTTAGTATGGAAAAAGGAAATAAGTTTCCAGACTGATCTTCTGACTTAAACTTTCATAAAATTTTATTCAAGATTGATATAATTTTACAAGGTTGATATAATTTTACTAAAGCGTGTTAAATATCACAGTGCCTGTAACTTACCGTATATTCAAAATTGCGTAGGAACCCTGAAAAAGGCTGCTCGGTGACTGACCAGACGCTTTTGACGGAAACCGCGCGTTGTACCGCGTCCTCTCGCGCGTATCTCTCACCCATGCTGCGTCACGCGTAACGCACCAACGTCAAAGCGTGCGTTGAATCGACGAAACTTGGTTTTGCGTTTCAGCAACTGACGCTTCAGCGCTTCGCGCCCTGTGATATGGTTGACGCACACCAACGTCTCATACGCAAAATAAATTAATGGCTCTGCAGCAGTCTTTTCAAGTCTGGGGGCGCCTTTCGTGACGAGCTTGTCCTTCGGGACGAACGCAGCCATTTTTTGCGCAAGTTCTTATTTACCAGGCTGCCGTACTTTTTTTCTCATCTGGTTTCTCGTGCCCTCAGGTTCCCGGCTCTTACGTATGGCACCCCCAGCCGCGATTCTCTCAAGCTTACCGTCCCCGCCACCCTTCCTCGCATCAGCACAGGCCACGCCCTGGCGCCTCCCCCGGCCACTCGGCGTCCGGTTCCCGGTCCCACAGTGGTCAGGCGTGGCAGGTCGCAATAAGCCCAGGCGATGAGCATCACTCGGACAACATGGACAACATGTGTTCACCGGATAGACGGAAAAACGGAGGCGGACCATCAGTCGACGCTGGGGGGAGGAGGAACCGCCCGGCAACGCTCGCACAGACCGGGGCGACTTTTCTGCTTTCAGTGAGTGGTGTGGGGTTTCACCGATGATTGCTGCGGTCGTGTGCAGTAGATTTAGAAAGTGCTTGTCTTTTTCTCATTGGAACTGTACGCGCCGCGCCATCTTTATTTCGTAGCAGCTGCGATGTCCGGTCGTAGCCTTCATTGGCGAGCAGGCTTTAAATAAACCATTTTTGCAAAGTTTAACGATATGTGATGAAAAAAAAACTTGAAAAAAGGTTTCTTTGAGACGCGGTGGCTAAACTTTTAAACCAAGCTGTGCGAGGAGTGCGTTCGAAGAACGTTGTTAAATTTGCAGCGCGCGATTGCATTGTGTCGTCACAAACCACTATTGAATGTATTTCTATTTTGATGTCAACCTGGCAAAACCTGCGCTTAAGACTGACTGGCAGCTGTAGCGCGTAACGCCATCGCTTATTTGTCTCGCCCAAGCGCAATGTTTGTGCGAAGCTATTGTTACTTCAGAACAGCGTTTCAGCTATCAAGGCAAGCCGCGCAAAGCTGGTAAAGTTCTGTCTCGCCCAGAAGATTTCAAGCAATACACAGATTGCCTGCTGGTGTCCCGGACGCCCGGGCTTTGTCAGCTGTTCATCCGTTTGTTTGCCCAGCACTTAACTCGCTCGGCTTGTCTACGCCGCCCCGCATGAAGCGTGTACGGTTAATCTCGTCGAATTCAACCGTCCAATCCACACCGTGCCGTCTATTCCAACCGCCTTCTAGCACCCTTATCTACTGCAGCGGCCTACATTTGTTGTGCGCCGCTCAAATTCGTGTTGACCAATGAAAAACTTGTGTTGCTCGTTGCTAGGATACGCAAGACTTCCCAGGACTGGGTTCCACCGCCGCGTCCGGTGGTGGGAGTGCGGCCCGCAGTAGCATGCTGTCGTACACCGACGTGGTGCTCGGGAAGACGCTCACCAAACCAGCACCTGTGGTGAGTTCTCCTGCGTTTCTCACGTTCGTCCATGTCTGTCGGGGGGGGGAGTGTCAGATGACGCAGCTCGAGCGATCGGATGTTGAGAGTGCACTTAGTTGTGCGTTAGAGGAGCATGTGTTGTGTTCTTCAAGTGTCACCTATCTCAGCTATTTTCAGACATGGCGGAATTCCTTACTTACTGAGGCAGAAAGTGCTTTTTTCTTTTTGGCGCACGAAACGCGTTTGTTTGTGATCAGTTGGTTTTATTTGAGAGAAAGTTTTTTAACACTTTTAAAGCTACAAGAAAAACTTTATAAAAATCCTTGTCGATGATGGATGGCCTAAGGCACATACGCATTTCGCGTTTCAATGTGAAGATGTCAACTTATTTTCGCTGTTTCAAGCCTTTTTCTTTTGTCAACACAACACAATATGATCTTCAATAAAGCCTTGGTAGCGTTTTTAACCCCGATGTAGAAGTTACAATATATTGTTTCGCTTTTAATTTGTCTCCTTCTGTGTTTTTGTCGCTAAAGCGCGCATGTTTTCTTTCAAATGCCCTGACGTTTCTTAGCAACAACAGCACTCAAAGCCCGCATCGTCGCCTGGCAGCAACGCTATGCAAGAAAAGACGCAAGCGCAGAAGAATCGCAAGCGTTTGAAGAAAGTGGAGCGCGCGTCAAAAGCGGCCGATGAAGAATACGCCGAAATCAGCAAAGAGCAAGAAAACATTAAGGTTTAGTGAATAATGAACTCTCTCTTGGCACGTTCTGGCTTGAAACCAGAGCCAGGCGAAGCGTAACTTCTACGTCATCACCGTCTGTTTGTTTGTTAACAATACAGCCATTGAAGCATTAGTGGGAAGAACGGCTGCTCTTGTGCTTGTGGTTGTTCTTGTGTTCTGGATAGAAACTCGAAAAATTGTCGAGTAGGGCCGGATACGCGTTCCGCGAGAAGATTCGTCCCGAGTTCGCGTCAGTGTTGCGGGCGGAACGCAAAACAGACCCCGCCTGCACGTGATGTTTCACTTTTGATCTGGGTTTTTCTTTCGCTGAGACATTTCGATCGTTTTTCCGAAATACCTTAAAAGTGTCTGTTATTTTTTCCCTTTCGGATAATTTTTAATGACTGGAAAAAAAAGCGTTGTGGCCGGATTGGCTAAATTTTTTGGGGGTCATTAAAAAAAACAAATTCGGTGAAATGACCAAAAAACAACCCAGCTTTTGATTAAGCTTTGGTCGAATTCAGCAAAGGCCTTGTTTTCCGAAGAGCTAATCTTCCTGTTCACCCCTCTCCCTTGCTCTTAACCCCCCCCAAACATATTCACACTTTGCAGAAAGCGCTGCGCAAAACAACGTTCAATAAGAACCGCAGCAAGACGTCTATGCTCGACCTCGGCGAGATTGTCAGCAAGCTGGAGGCGAAAGCGAACGCTGATAAATCGGTCGCCGACGTCGCACCTTTCTCCTCACCACCGAAAGCGCCAAGCGCCCCCGCTGCTGGCAACGGGTAAGTCTCTTGCTTCGCATGTAAAAACATACCCCATGTTTGTTTACTCTAAGCATTTGCTGGCGATTCCGATGCATGTTATAGGCTTTTGTCGCCAGATTCAACCTCTGAATCGTCTGTCACTCACACCGGTTCACACAGTATTTGCAGAGGTTTTGCTCGCATATGTGCGTGTATTAAAACTAATCCACAATTGGCCTTGCTAAGGGTTGAGCATTGTTGCCAGAGCAACCTCCTGGACTTTACAACAGCAGTTACCAGATAGTTGTTTCTTCTTTATTTCAAGCGATTAGTTTGGTCCCAGCATGTTGCGATTCAATTAGGCTAGCAGATGAATCACCAGGAAACTAATCCAGACGCTTATCTTGCTGCTAAGTTGAGCAACAACGTGCGCTGACATTTTCTCTCAGATCTGTTTACTTATCACGCCGTCCCCCTCTGGTGATCTATTGTGACGTTTTAAGCCAGGTATTGCTGACGCAGAAAGATTTTGAAAAACCGAAAACTGTTTTGAAATTATTAATTGGCCGTCCAATAATTTGGATCGCTAAACTGGGAATGACTGTTGTGAACAATGAAGCCACAAATATAGAAAGCATTATTTTATTCAGCGTTTCAGCATAGTCGTAAGCCATCATCAAGAACATTAAAATACAACAGTGAAACAGGCATTCGCGCTGTGTTACGTCACAGAGACCATTATGTATTGCGAATAATTGGCCGTGTGTTTCGATGCGCGTAGTTCAGGGCTACGTACCTGCGGCCGTTTCCACTAAGTATTAGGGGCGTACGTACCTGCGGCCGTGAGGTCACATGCAGCCCTCGATAAAAGTGTATGCAGCCGTGCACATGTAATTAAAATATGAGTTATTACGGCCGTGCACTAATGAAAAGTGTTTGTCTAATGTATGAGGATACTTAGTAGAAAGATGGCCAAACAGACGTGTAGAAGCAGGCGAGGCTCAGTGCGCGCAAGCAGAACAAAGCAGTTCAAACAAAATGAAAATATCTTGAACTCATTGGCGGCCGTAATTCACAAATATAGACATAATGCGGCCGGCAACAGCGAAAAGGTTGTTGTGTACCCCCTGAAGTAAAGGAACGTGTCCGCGCCTCTCACATAAGTGTTGGAAAGTTTTCGGTGTTTACCTCTTTCCGAAGATTGAGTTCGTTATCATTTATTCGCCCGACTCTGAACTCACAAACCAAGTTTTCGCCCCGCCCTGCGCGATTGTTCTACTTCTGTGCGAATCACTTGCGCGCCGACCCCCCCCCCCCCTTTGCGCCTGACGCGAACTGCAACGCGCGCGATGTTCTCCTTTTTTCGCCCCGTTTCAGGCAACGACCCAACCCCCTCTCACCGGCGAACCCGCTCGACGCCACCGCGCCATCGGTCAAGCGAGGGAAGGAAAAGGAAACCCCCCGACCGAAGAAGCCCAGTGCTTTGAAAAAGGTGCCCTTGCTGTGCTTCCATAACACGATTGGACTGCTGGGTGTTTTCATGCCAGTTTTTAAATTGTTTTACCGAACATCATAAATTAATGCTAGTTACGAAAAGAAGAACTATGAGGTCTTGGGCCCGACGCCATTTTTGCACTTTGTGCTGCCGACGTAATCGACTGCGTCGTGAATCGAGACTTTCCATTTCCTTCGATACTAAATTTGAAGACGCTTCGTTGTCGTCCAGCAAATGACATTAATTCAAGCGTTTACTAAGCCATGTCGCCACTGATGCTTGTTCTGACATTCGCTCCTTGACTTGCGAAGGTAATCCTGAAGGAACGGGAAGAAAAGAAAGAGTTCCGGGTCCGGCAACTGACAACATACGACGTCCCCGACACCGACATACCCCCTTACCCCCCGGCAGTCCTGGACACACTCATGTGTGAGTTCATCTTGTTACGCCTGCGACCTTTCATTTCACTGTCAGCACGGCCTTGAAGTAGGTGACGGTCGGGCCAGTGCAGGGACATGTTTTCGTTGTTATGGTCAACATCTGCCCAAAAAGTAATCTGGGCCGAAACGCGTGAAAGCGACGGTCACTTTTTCGCTGCGAGCGTCAACACCCGCCGTGGCCTTCGCAGCGTTGCGGCAGTATGCCGTTGAATAGCTTTTTGTTGTCAAGTAATCGGTTTGTGGTGAAGCTGTTGTGATCCTGCCAAGCAACCAGCCGTACCAAAACCTTTTATTTCCGCCCGGTTTCTCCTTACCCTTCTTTTGTGCACCGGCCATGGTGAGGCAGTCGCACGTGTAACAGTAGAAGCATCCTCGTAGTCGGTTTAAACAACAGGCGAACCGTTTCTGATGAAGTGTGCTCAAGCTTCTCGATTTGCGTCCACAGACAATAGAAGCCGATTAGTATAAACATGTTTGCCTCTTCCCTATAATTAATTGCTACCTGCTGATTGAGGTAGTGCTACGTCATGGTTACGCGTGCATTCAGCAACTATGTACTGATGTCCGTAAAAAACACAGTTACCGGCTCTGATGCAATTGATTTTCTCTTCCTACCCGTAAACCGCTTTTCTATCCCTTTCAGTTTGCTGCCTCATTGTCGGCTGAGAGTTTTGCGGGTTGACGAGTTTGAACTCGAGGAACTTACTTAAGTCTGTGAGTTTATTTCCTGGTTATTAGGCTTGTTCCAGAGCACTGGAGCTAGGACTTGGACATGTAAATGAGAAAAAGCTGTTGTTCTTTTGAAAGTACGATTGTTTTCCTGTTTTGACGTCGACTTCATTCGAAGGAGCTTTTCTATTCACACACATTGATACTATCGTCGTGACCACTAAGCAAGATCTTTCATCCTGCTTTATTGTTTGTATTTATGAGTCATAAAGCTTTAGTTATGCTGTAACAAATAAGCCAGTGAACTTCATACACAAATAGTGGCCTCGCGAAAACTTACCACCGGTCAGTTTTGATCACTTCGCAGTTAAAAATAAAATTGATGCCGGAATAAAAAGCACAATATTTCGGAGGTAGACCAGTTGCAGTGAGGCCCTTATTCGAAGCGTGCTTTTTGAGAAGAGCGCATAATTCGCATAGAAAGTTTTTTTTCAGTTTCGAAAACCTGCCACGCACTTAGGCTCGCTGGAAAGTTTTAGGTCACAGTTCGTTGGTCAAACGCAATGTCTTCACGTCACAGAGCTTTCGCTGTTGTTTGCTTAAGTTCGTAACGTTCAAGATAAACTTCTCGAAGTGCACGTTGCACAGATTGGTTTACGTAGTTGCATTACTTGTGCGAAAAAGATTTTAGCAGACTGCAATATATATCATTCCATATTTTGATGGTGACGGTGCGTCACAAAATAGGTTTAAAGCGAATTGTGCCCTTGACTGTTGCGTCACTGTACATAACGCGGGAATCCATAAAGCGCAAAAGTTTTGGTTGGAGATTGCGAATGTTTGTTTTTTGTAACTTCCCGACAGTACAGCTAACCAGAATCAGCGCAAGGCCATTTTTGTGGGCTTCACCGCCCACATCACCTCGTATTGTCAAAGTTATTGCACCGTGTTTTCAGCGTTTTATGCTGCTAGGCCAGCTATGTCCAACTGGAATTGCTTACTGAGCCAAAAATGACGTCACTATCTTAACCACATTGACATAGATATTAATGAGGGCCGCACATTGAATGACTTACTTTGATCGTAGCAAACTAAATTCAGTTTAAACTAATGTGTTGAAAGTGTTTGCATCCTAACTGCAATGGTAACAGACTGTTTTGCACCTTTAACTACTCCGTAAGTGTGATTTCAAAGGCAAGTTTAGTGCTAATGAAGAACAGGTTGTCAGTATGTAGGCCAGTGATATTACAGCGAAAACCTAAACTGGGCCGCATACGGGCCGCGGGTTGGACATGGCTGTGCTAGACCAATTCCCCCCAGGCAACCTTCCGTTGTTTTTCAAACAAAACCTTAATTTGGATGTTGCGTAATCAACACGTACGCTTACCAAGCAGCGTTAATGTCATGGCTTTGACTTCTCGACACCCTTGCTCATGTTCTATTTTCAATCGGCGTGAACTTTGCATTGTCGTTTGTTTTCACGGAAATCCCCGGTCACGTGGCTTGTGTTGTTGTTGATGCATGACTGCGCGCGGAGTAATCCGTGCCGAGCATACTCGAGGTTGGAAATGCGTTGAAGGATGAGGCAGGCTTCAGGATATGGTCTTGTTTCTCATATTTCTTTTTCTTGCTATGACGCACATTGCCAACCGTTTTGCGTGTTGGTACGCACGACAAACTTAATATATGGAAATGCATGAATTGCTAATTTTAAAAAAACATTCAATAGCGGAACTGCATCAGGGTGTAACGTGTGATTTTACGCAAACCGAACTTTCTGTTTGTCAGCAATCTGGATTTGGGCAGAATGGAAGACTGCATCGTTGATCGCATTACTGTACATTACTGTGTCGCATTTTTGATCGCTTTAATCAGAAAGCTTCGACATGTTAAGGCGCTAAAATTTCCAAACTGAAATTAGATGATGCTCCTTTAAAAAGTCTTGTGACGATTGTTTATGCAGAAGAAGACAACTGTACCCGTGTTTCGCCAAAATAGATGCTATGGCCACATGGCAAGGCCTTGTTCATGAGGCAGCAACAATGAAGAACAGCAAGGTCCTTTTTATGGTGTATCGAGATATGCATTTGACTGACTTCAAATACAAGTAACAGAAAGGTACTTGGGATCACTCTGAACCTTTTATGCAATGTAATCTACAGTTGTTAGCTGCCATTACACCAGAGGTTCTCAACCTTTCCAAGCATGCGACTCAATTAATAAACAAACAGAGGGTCCGTGGCCCGCCAGGCGCCGACTGTACAACTTCTCCAATGCGACAGCTGTCGCCTAGGTGCAAAGCAGAAACAAAAACAACTAAAACCATTTAATTACTCAACATGCGCTACAATCAATGCGAAGGCTGAGCCTGCTAACTCAGAAGCAACCTGCGTTTTCGATTTAAGGTCCATCTTACAAAATGTACTCAAATTTCAATAATGCAAGGCCGTGGCACCTCAAATTCTTCCGTGGCCCGCAAGTTGAGAAACCCTGCACAACACGTTTCGCGTTGGGTAAGCCACAGCGCGGACCGAGGTAGGCGGTGTGTGGGTGTCACACATTTTCAAAGTGGTTAGCAGAGATACTTTCGATTGCAGATGGTCAGTTCAAGCTTCAATCCCACAGGCTTTTTCCGAGCTGTTGTTTTCATGGTGAAGCAGTTGAAATTTCATTTTCTATCCGATGTTCTCGGTCTTAAAGTGACAGCTCTGAAAGAGTACCGATCATACCGGTGTTGCACGGCTACGCAGCCCGCTTTTCAAGCAGGTGCCAACCTTTGAACCCTCAACTTTGAACCTTGTAGCATCGAAGATACTTACGACTCGCCATTATTTCGTCGAGAAACGGTACTCGATCATTCAAGACACGAACCGTGTTATAGCTTTCGTCCTGCCGGTAGAGTGAATGCTTGCCAGCGTCAGACCGCCACTTGAAAACAGAGGCCATTTAAAACCCACCCGGTTCGTTGAACTGGGATCAATCAAGTGTCGAAACCAACCAAGATATCACTTCCGTATGGTTCGCACTATTTCAGTATCTGTGCTGTAGAAGTTAGTGTGTAACTGCTTAGATGGGTAAACCGCGAAATTACTCTGCTAACATCATGTTATCACCAGTCTGTTGAACCTCGTTTTTGCCAAAAGTGTCATTTTTTGAAGAACTTTGCTGAGAGTCCAGAAATTGGAAAACGACACAGACGCTTTTCCACCTCTCAAAAGCGCCAGCGGCGTCGGATGCCGCGCGCGCAGTCTGGTACGTCACTTCCAGAAAGGATGACGACAGAGATCGTTGCATATCCAGGTCCCATCAGTGTTGTCTCTGTTCCAAGTCACGCAGTGAGACAAATTCTTTCGACAACGGCGACTTTCATGGCTGGAGTGAGACGGCAGGCGTCCTCTCAGTTGCGTTCGCCGCCATTCTTCGTCGGCATTTTCTCACGAACACAATAGCGGTGGACGGACCATTATAGCGTTGCCTGTCGACTTGGCTCCTTGATATCAACATCTATTAATACCTTTAATTGAATTTTGAATTGAATGGCTAAGAACCTCCTCTTACGTGCCAGCGGCTTTATCCTTCCGTTCCGCTTCCTTGCTTACAAGTGCGTTTGTGCGAAGAACATGGGCGCTGCCGCTGGGCCGAGTGCTGGGATGGGCCTGTCGGCAAATCGGGCGTTTGTTTTAACGTCCCTTGTACTTGCCAGTGTGCGCGATAAAAGTATTAACGCTTTCGACTGTCGAGGCCGATACCAGCGCGGCACGCAATGCCCACATAGTCGATGCAGAACGACAGTTCTCGGGTATTTGAAAATAAAAACCCAAAATCTGCCGCTTCTTAGTTTGAGTGATGCTTGGTTCTCGATCCTAAGCAGAGTTGTTATGAGTCAGTTTATACATATTTAGATTGCAAAACGGATTTCAAGCGAGATTCGACTAATAGTGATAATGCAATGCAATGAACTCGTAGGAATAACGTCTCCACCAAAGTTTCCGACGCGACGGGTTGACCCGCTTTCCGCTGTTGTTATCGTGTCTCGCATTTTTTGCTTCACGCGTTATCTTTTGATTGAAGGTTTTCGATAAAACGCAAAACTGTTTGTTATCGTTGCTTTAAGTCGGAGATAAATCCTGTCGCGAAGTTATTTCGCCTTGAGCGACAAGCTACCAGGCTCGTAGCCACGGGGGGGGGTCATTCAGGGGCAGCGCCTCCAATTTTTTTATGTGTCACCCAAATTTTGTTGTGCCTAGAGCATTTTTTATGCAGTTTGTTTGAAACATCAATAAAAACAAAAGTCTTCCACCCCTAATTATATATATCCCCCCAAACCTTAAATTTGGCTGCGGGTCTGCAAGCAGTCGAACGTTACATTAGATTTGTCTACAGTGTTTACCGCAAGAAACGTGTAACATTCAAGACATTCCCAAAATGTGAAGTTGGAGAAAGGGCACTTGTTCGGTTTCCATTCCAAGTTGCATCCGCAACGCTGACACAGGATTTCACGACGCAGTATTTCATAAGTTTTGACCCGACATCTTGAAAAATCGCGGTGAAAAGCAGTTAACCGTGACCTGTCTTTGCACTTCATCGAACCGACGCGCTTCAGAGCCCCGGTCATCTGATGAAATCACGACACTGTTCAACTCCACTTGCCTTCGCAACGTACAGAAGCACTTGCACTGACGGGCACGGCAAATGAAAACGCGTGTGCCTTGTTTGCGTTGCCTGTAATCTCTGCTCCATTCTCTTGACGGCCTTACAAATCCAAGCCTGCAGCGAATGAATTGCACTCACTTGTGCTTGTCATATGTGCGGTGGTGCATGCGAAGGAACGGCGCGCATTTGACGAAGTCGTTTCCGTCCAGCCATTCTTGACACTTCCGTTAGAATCACTCTTGCTTCCTTGTCACGAAGCGGATAGACTCCGTGTCAGCGTTGTTTTTTGTCTCGTGAGTTCACGAACTGAATCGAGACCCAATAGGCACTTGCGAAAAACACGCCCGTCAAATCGGCTCGAGCCAGTGCTTCAATTTCCGGTGATGGACCATTAGCATCGGCACCAACATCACAAGTGAATTCAGTCAAAAGAATATTTTCACTGTTAGTTTCGTCGATGAGTTATGTACGTGGGTTTGTGATCGCAGTTCTGAGTTTCGACGCCGATTCCACGAACGCTTTTCCAATCGTCTGGCACGAGAACAAACAGCCAAAATGTGTTATCGCTGACAACTTTCCATTTCTTACGTTGCGTTTCTGTATATTAGGTCAGTTTGATCAAATGATCGAACATCCCAAAAGTTCTTCGCCCCAGTCTGTTAATTCACCAAACAAACAAACAAGCATGGCAACGAGCCACGAGCCGACAAAAATCTATTCTTTCAACGTATTGAAAGCAATTCGTCATGTAGGAATATTACCACGGATAATAACGACCTTGTTTGACCCAACAACGGATGTTTCTCGAACCCGAACACCGTCTCTCTTACGAGGCACTTCCAACATTGAACCTATCACGCATCTCCCGCTTGCGTCGGCGATACATCCTTGTTTATTCGTTGAGGGGGGCAAGAACAACAGTTGAGCGTGACGCAGCAAAGCTGGCAAAGCGAGTGCTGATAATCGGTGATCGGCGTTGCTGGCGTTTAGTACCCAGAGATCAGGGCCGGCCCCAGCAGGTGCGGGGCCCAATGCAAGACCTAGGCGTGGGGCCCCTCTGAGCAGCAATTTTATGACGTCATCGTGTTCATTCAGCCGTGCTATACGACCATGGTAGAACGCACATATAACGTCTTAGAATTAGAAGTAAGAATGCTTGCTAACGTTCGATAATAGAGGAAATTCATCGCTGGTTCTAACGCGAGGGTTGTTTGTTAACAATGAGATTTATAAGCCATTAGTACTGAATTCTCGGGCGCAAGGGATATCTGGAAAAAATGAACAATCTACCTAAACACCATGACGCAGGGCCGCAGAGGTGCTGGGCCTCCAGAGGCCCGGGCCCAATGCGGTCGCATCGGCTTAAGGCCGGCCCTGCCAGAGATCGTGCAGATAAAATGCGCTGCGCGATCAAAAATAAACATATAGTGTTGTACGACCGAGCACTTTAACTTCCCCCCACAACAATAGAAGTGTGACGCACGGGAAAATCCATGGGACGATTGGGGCGATCGCCCCCCCACTAAAACCAACGAAAGTGGCTTTATTCACCATAATTTTGCACAATTCGGAAAACAGCATTGGCGATATAAGACCGTTTTGCTGTCCATTGTTTTGTCACAGCAGTGTTGTGAAGTATACCTCGTTTCTCTTAAAAGTGGCGAAGCCGTAATGAGACGTGACTACCGAATATTACTGAAATCGCCCCCCTAACATTACTGGCTGTATCCTCCCCTGGTATGACGTGTTAGTCGATTCCAAAGCTTGGCTGTGCACAGCGGGCATAGTGTGCAAGTGTAAATAAAAACAGTCAGGGTGCGAACGGCGCAACGTTCCATGTGTCAGGGCAACAACCTACTGTTTGTTTCTGTCAAAAAAATGAACTTCTACATGTGCGCGACTGATTTTGCCATTGCTTTACTGCCAAGCAAAGTCAAAGGCCGCTGCCCTTTATCATGAACCTCAAAATTTATTCCTTAGATTCTTCGCTCACCCACACCCTATAACAGACTACCCGTTGCACGGGGCTCAAAATGCCCTTCAAAATACGCCGTATTGTGGCTTGTCCCACTCCGCAATTCTTGACGTGCTATTGGTTGAGGATCCTACGCTTCAACAGTCATCGTATGATAATTAGAGGGGGGAAATTTAACCGTTTATTGCAGATGCACGGTGGAGCTGCGTGCGCCTACCAATCTCACAAACCCTCCACAGTACACAAACGCTTCTTTCACGATCTGCCCCATTAGCTACCGTTGCCCGTGCTATGTACACAGGCAGGGCCAGGCGCACACGCGTGTAGGCAGTCGACAGCGCGTCTGCGGCATTTTGCCGACCGGTTGTGATTACCATCGTGTTTTGAGTGCTTGCCGGGGGGACTTTCTTGTTGCTGCTGTTGTCATTTATCATATGTTGGAGGCAATGCCATCATCATCCTTTGCGCGCCAAGAACTCACAAGTTATTACATATCTGTAACTTATGGTCACGCTTACGATTTGTTGAATGATACAACGAGGGGCAGAACAATGGGTGACTAATGGCAATTTTTCGTGCTATCGCGAATGCAAATGCTTGCGTTGGTTAAAACGATGTTTTCCTGACCAGAACCTAAAACTTGTCAAGTAATTCAGCGAAGGCTCAACTGCGACTCCACGGAAACACTATGTCATTTGCATTGGTCATGCTCATATCCTGTTTCTTTGGTTACTTCACAATTGCGATTTTGGCCGTGGACTGGTGGCGGAGACGTATTGTGGATCTTTACGTCATGGCTTTTGCCTTCCGAAACTTGTTTGACCTTTGTTGCCTGACCTTTAGTGCTTGACCTTTAGTGTGCGGCGCCTGTTCCTGTCAGTGTTTGGGCTTTAAACTGAGACATCGATAATCTCAGAGCAGTACTTTAACATTAAAGGAATATTTTGGGATAGGACATAGAAGCAAGCTTTATTTTGCGTTGCTGGTTTTTCGATTTCTTTGTTAGGAAGTAACATGGTCGCACTTCGGATAAGTTCACAGCTGAGCGGCGAAGCACCTTCTGCGCCTTTTTTCATATTAAGATCTTTTGAAAACTAACTCGGTGGTCTGGGATTTCGGCAAGGTGTAGGAGGGGGTGGAAACACAAATCAACTTTGGGTTGGACAGCAATAACAACAACCTTGTCCGAGCCCTCAAACGTTCGACCAAGTTTAAAATGTTTGTCGAAGACGAGGCGCTTAGACATTAGAGGCATATCCCGCAGAAACTGCTGTAAACTACACAGCGATTGGTTAATGTGTTTACTGTTAACAGTTTTGACTCGAAATTCATTGCTGGTCATTAGTTCCAAAATTGTTGAAGGACCTCAAGACAGTGTGCACAAATAACCTACTTCTCAATACGGCGTATTGTGATTCCCAACCAGGGTGCTAGACATCATTCCAGGGGGTGCGAGAAAAGTCCGTCTTAATGACAGGAAATTTATCTGTTTGTTACTCCGGCTTTTTTTGTTTTCTCTTGAAAATCTAGAAATCGCTTGAATGCACAGGCAGGCATGCGTGTCGCTATCAGCGACGTAGTTCCACATTTTGAAAAACTCATAAGCGCAACAAACAGGAACAGAAGAGACATTGAACTGAAATACGTTAACCAACCTTTCGAAGTCAGCCTTTTGATTACATGCATTATTTTTTACGTGTATTTCAAGCAAGTGGTTGTTTTTTGCAGAGTTCTTTAAAATGTCATCTGTATCATCCTTTTCTTGTCCATATATTCGGTTTGCTTTACATATTAAAATTTTTAAATTCCTTTCTGAACGTTTGAAAGTTAGTTCTGGGTGATAAATTGTAGGAGGTGCAAGGTCAGTGCAAAAATTTTTTAGGTGTGCAGAAGTAGACAAGGTTGGGGACCCCTGCAACACGCCATCAAGTTAGCGTTTATATTGTTGCGATGTGGTCCATATGGAAAGGCTTTGAAACACGTAGAATGTATCCACAGACTCACAAAACCTGGCGCTGGCCAGCCATTTTGGTCTGCTCTTTTTTCCTAGAAGTTGAAAGCGATAGTCAAACAACATCACTTTATATTCACCAACCTTGTGGTTAATGCTTGACAGTGGAGTTGCATCGGTGTTAAAAAGCGTAGGCAGATGAAGGTCTTCTGACTGTACTTATATCGCCTAAACTCGCGTGACAAGAAGTTTATTCGGGAAACTGCTGATGGCATTTACGTTTTTAGCTTTCCATATAGAATTTTTTGCATCTTGAAAGACAGGCAAATCGATTTTTTTGGCAAAAGCAAGTTAAACTTCGTGTGTGGTATTTCCTGAGTTTTTAACCTTTGACCCAGCTGGTGACTGACCCTTGACTCGGCATCGCCGCACAGGCTTGAAATGCGTTCAGTCGGCAATTATCTTTTGACATTGGTGCAACAAAGTCATATGCTGCTGGCTGTTGGATGTAGAAGACGTTTTACGTCCCAGCTTAACGGTGATGTGACAAGCTATTGGCTAATTGGTCATATCCCGCGTGTGACAAACATTAGCCTCGAAGGTGCAGCGCTGTAATCGCGCCTGCTTGTTTGCTTCTTTCCTCCTTTGTTTAAGTAACTAGTCTCCGCGAAGTTGCCGCAGTCAAATTTCAGCGAGCACAGTTTTCAATAGCAAATCTATTTCTCCTAACTCTGCGCATCTTCAGCCCTGGAATCATATTCAAGGAGATGCTATTTGAAAGCATTCAAGAAAGCAGAGCCTGGTTGGTCTATTCACCGAAACCTCGCAGCCTCGCCATTGTTGCGTCATGATCACTTTTAATGTATCGTTCAATTGTGCCGTGTCTGTCCATTGTTGCGTCATTATGACTTTCAATGTATCGTCCAATTGTGACATGTCTTTCCAGCTCAATCAAGCGACACAGCTGGAGCGGCAGAGATGGACCCGTCACTGCTCAGCGCCATCTCGTCCTCAATGCCTCAGATCCACAGCCGGAAGTACAGGGAGTGAGTCGTTATTTGCTTTTACGGGTGTGTTGGCCCAGCCTCCTCGTTGAAAAAGAATGCCGCCGTTGTCCGCGAGGTTGTGAGACCCAATGCCTCTTGTGACGCAACGATGTACCGGGTCGTTTGTTTGCTTTTTTAATACGTGGTCCCGATTTTCGTTAACTCGGCCGAGGGTGCGTAAAGTGCGTTCGTGAAAGTTTGCGAGGCCGCCTAAGTTTTTTTATCCGAAATCTTATTGAAATGCTGTACATTCGCGACCAAGCAAGTTCGCAAAACCTTTCGAAGCACGACGAAAATACGGAACAAGCCCTTCGGCATCCTTAACGCTTTTCACTGGCGCTTGCTGATGTGGTTCACCAGCTCGGGCGTCAGGCATGTCTTTAAGAAAGTATTTGTCGCGACGTTCTTGCACGCTCCATTGCTTCGCTTGTTTGACGTCACAGATGCCCTTTTTCAAACACGAGAACATCAAGTTCAGGTTTTCGGCAAGCAATTGATCAGGGTCTTCGCATTGTGACGTCGGTCGAGACGTAACAATACCCAAGGTCAGAATGCGTTGCTTCTCAATTCCACGCGTCTAAAAAAGGAAGCGTTGCTTCGGTTCGCTGGGCCTGCAAGCGACTTTGTTGACGGTTGCCTGATCGTGAGGTGGTACGTCAAAAGACTTGTCCGCTTAGCGCCAGTGCATGAAGGGCAAGAATGCCTGGCGTTCTGCCAGGAAAAGGTGTCAGTCAGCGCGCGGAACAGTCGCCAGTCGATATTTTGATAAAGCTAATCGGCACCGATCAGTGGATATCCTGGCACACCGTCATTATCGCCTCTTCCACAGTCCGGAAGCAACACGGTGTTTGGCAGAAAGGGCGAACAAAAAACTTGCGACATGGTGTATGGACATTTTTGTTTGAATCAGCACAGTCCCGTCGCCACGGGAGGCTTTGGTGGGCTCAGCTCCCCAGACAAAACTCCGAGCACACCCGAAATGGAAACATGAAACACTATAAATCAACGGAGTTTGTCAATTTTTGCAATGTCAAGCCCCCCTGCACAAACGAAAACCCCCTATTGAAGACGGTTCTGAAACAGCAGTGTGTCTATTTTCGTAGTTCTGGCTTTCTGACGCCGCCGCACATTTGCCTGCAGCCTTCCAACAAAAATAAAGCGGGAGACGTATCTTTTGCGGAAACGTCACGTGCTTCTCACGTGACCGGTTGAACTGTCCAATCCGCTATTGCTCGGGTTTGCGCGTCATAATGTGAACGCGACTGTTCAAAATAGCAGCACGGGAAACAATTCCAATGACGGGTTTGGCCACAATGCGGCCATCAGTCAACGTATCAGCGTCGCGAAGCAGGTTGTTCACATTTTGCCAATGTTTCGTCGATCGGTGCAGTTCAGAGAGGAAGTGGTTCCAGCCACCTTGTCACTTCACGCATACACACAGCACTGAAGCACCAGCATTGTATCATCCCATACCACCTCCCCCTAGCGAAGAGATTGCACGAAAAGTCGAATATTGTATTGTTTTTCTCGCGTGACTTTGCTTTGTATTCTGTTTTTATTTGGTGGAAAGTACTTCTTAAGAGCAGACCAAAATGGCTGACCAAAATAGCGCCTCGTTGCCTCAAAGTGGCTTGCTGAACGTTTGAGTTGTTTCAATACCTTGCTCAGCTGTCGCTCGTCGCCGTGGCGCATTAATTAATTTTGCGCCAAAGTTCTGATCTTACTCCCACGCGTCCCGTCACTCAAATGTACCGCAAGGTCGACACTCGCCCTGGAGTGAAATCGCGTCTATGACGAAGAAATATTTTGGTTGACCCGAGTATAAGGTTGAGACTGCGGTCGACGTGAAGTCACCACTTGCTATCAGTTTAAGCATAGGTGTAGGAACAGGTAAATTTTTGGGGGTACGAAGGATATTTTGCCCGATTTTACCCCAAACTTTCGTCCGCCAGTCCTTGAATTATCTTTAATTGCCCGAAGAATGTTGTGCTGCAAACTACTTCCCTTATAAAATGACACGAACTCTAAAGCATGAAGACTTTTTAAGGCCAAAAATTTTTTTTTATGAAGAAAAAAAGTCCAAGGTTGCACTTTTATTTTCTTTCACTCATTGATCACTCAATAGGAAACAAAGGTATCGAATATTCTGTGCCCAAATTTTTTGGGATTTTGCCCGAACTTTCGACAAATCAAAACTTTTGGAGGTGCGCTTGCGCCCTCTGCCCTGCACCACTGAGTTTATCGTTCGGTACAGTTCACATCGGTTGATGCGATTGGCGAAGTCTGTTCTATCCGAAGCCCAACCCCTTTTACAACTCACGGCGTAAAGGAAACTTCGCAACCACTGTAACTGAGATACTGTTTATTTCTCTAAATGATAAAATTCATCTTGCCTAATTATACTAGAGGCTTGATGCTGAGCTTGTCCGGTCTATTTCAGTCAACCAGTCTTACTCAAACAACAACATTTACCTCGAAATGTCAGTGTTTGTATTCGTGAATACCTCGCCCACGACAAAGTTCATGACGCCATATTGATACAAAGACCGTTAGCAAAAAGTTTGCTTACTGGTTGCGCAAAACCTCGCTGTGCAATGAGGCAGCAACACCTGCGCGTTTCCACACCAGCTGATCTGCCAGTGTTTTCTGCGGCGACTGTTAGTTATCTGCTGGATTTGACAGCAATCAATCGTGCGTCATCGTCGCTTGCGGAGGTGACTGTAACTTGAAGCTTTGGTTCAGTTGTTCCCACCCGGGGGCGCCATTTACAGTATTCAGGGGTGACGCGAGAAAAGACGTTTTTCATTAAAAATACATTTTCAAAATGTCTTTAAACCTTAAAGCAGCTTGCTATGGATTCGCCACTGGGTGGCGCAAGACATATTTTTTCCTGTGGGGTGCCGCAAAGTAGAAAACAGCTTGGGAAACACTGCTTTCGTTTATCGGTTGATGTTGTGTTGGGAAACACTGCTTTCGTTTATCGGTTGATGTTGTGTTTATCGGCTGCTGGTGCTTTGCCCGTTGGTTGCTGATGTGAAGAGCTTGCGAGGCGTTTCAACAACTTGACACATTTTGTACAGATACTGCTCGCAAGTCTTGGACAAGAAGATCGACGAAACTTGCACGTTGATCCTTCAGAAGCTGGTGCAGTTCCAAGACAGGTTTTTACTTTCGAATTTCTTCACGCTTCGTAAGGTCCCGTTCCGCATGAACTGCAGCTGATGTTTCTCGTTACGCTGAAATTTCAAATTTAGCCAAGGTCGTGGCGAAAGCCGTGTCCAGCGTTTGTAATAAACACTCCATTTTCTGCCTTCTTCCTTTGACGAAGCAGTTGGTTAAAGAGTTGTGTGACGCTGGGCCCAATTTTTGTGACAAGAAAATACAGGTATGTAGCGTATTTTCAGCAAAAGAAAATTCCGACCGTCGATAAATTCCCTGCTTTGCCATTAAAGAAGTGCTGGTGACCTATCCTCTGATACAAGAGCCTGCAAATAACGTTGACAGGAAATGGTTTTCCCAGAAACTCGAATCCAGGGTTCTTTAATTTTAGGCTTTATCAGAAAGACCCGTTGAAGGCGAAGATGAAGAGGAGGCTGGTCATGGGCATACGCGAAGTGACGAAACATCTGAAGCTGAAGAAGCTCAAATGCGTCATCGTTTCACCCAATCTGGAGAAAATCCAATCGAAAGGTGAACTGACCGATGCAGCACACATCAGTTAACTGTTTTTTTTTGTTTAAGTTCAAAACGCACCAAAGCATCGACGCACTGTATGCAGTAGATATAGATCTTATCAAAACCGTAGGCGTGGGAAGGGCTTTTCCAGGAGGGTTGAATTTCATTTTGCCGACTTGAAACTAATAGAAAAACATTTCTCTACTGAAAGTTTTGACAGGAAAATTGTACATTTCAAATGCAGGGGAGTTTAAAACACCCCCTGCCCCCTTCCTTCGCCCATGGTCAGAACGTAGCAATTGTTACCGTGGTCAGCGGATGCGAGATCTGTGATCAGCGGATGCGAGATTCGTTTCTAACCGTTTCATTCAGGCGGCCTGGACGACGCCCTGCAACAGATCCTGACTCTGTGCGAGGAACAGAACGTGACGTACGTGTTCGCGCTGGGGAGGAAGGCGATGGGGCGAGCGGTGTCGAAACTGGTTCCGGTCAGCATCGTCGGGATCTTTGATTATAGCGGTGTTGAGGTGAGCGACTCGAACGATAGTGGGAGGATAAAACCGGGTCTTTTTTAAACTCGGGAAATAGTTTTAGGTGTTGTTTTTTTCTGAGCAGCAAAGTACGGCGTGAACACCAAGGTGATTCCACAGTGTGCAGAAAAAGTTGTATAGTCATTGACAGCGGTGCTCTACCGGAATTAAAATTTACCACTTGAGGGAGCGGATTTCATTCACCAAAGGTGTGAATTTACAAAATCATCATTCGCAGCCAACGAGTTGTCACTGATTCATCGCGTACAATACATCTATAGATGTGTAAATGGTTGAAATGATTGGACGTCAGTTATAGTTTGAAACTTATCGAGAGGGTAAAACAGATAAAAAGAATGTAAGAACCCTGCTTGAAGATTGCATTGACGATTAACTTAAAACAGTTTGATGAGTGTGCAGTGTAGAGCGGTACAGCATTAATATCCTGTTATACCGCCATCTGCTCTTATTTCCACTTGTCCGTCTGTCCCTGGATTATCTTTAATCGCATACAGATTAACGTTAATCGCCCGTCCACGAAAGGCCCAAGCAATTCACAGACACGCGTCAGAATTCGAGCAGAAGCCAAACGGTAGTTGCTCACAGCAGCCGGATCAGAGAGTTCAGAATAGAATTGACGAAACGTCGCTTGGTTGTGATTGTAGATGTTCGTGCAAATCTTCAACTGGTCAGGTCTGCGATGGTCAAGCCTGTTGCGAAGCGCAGTCGGCCATTAATTCTTAGTCGATTTCTCAGCATCATGCGTTGTTTCCTTGTTCCGCTAGTCGGGGCAACATTTAAATCTTAAATAAACGCCGGACAAGTCACGAGACTTTGAAATTGCGATGAAAAGTGGGGGTTGAAGGGATCTGCCGTTTTTTTATCGTTCTTATTTGCCGGTGTTTTGTCGTTCTTATTTGCCGTTTTTTATCTTTTTTTAACATATAATAAAACATTTGCCGTTTTTTTATCGTTTTTGAACATATAATAAAACATTTTCCGTTTTATTATCGTTTTTTAACATATAAGAAAACATCTGCCGTTTTTTTATCGTTTTTAAACATGTAATAAAGCATTTGCCGTTTTTTATCGTTTTTAAACAGATAACAAAACGCTTGCCGTTTTTTTTTATCGTCTTTTAACATATAATAAAACATTTGCCGTTTTTTTATCGTTTTTAAACATATAATAAAAACAAAAATATTGCCCTCATAAAATGTGTTTCCCCCCAAACCTCAAACTTGGCGACGGGTCTGGTTGCGCATCGTGTGCGGGAACCGCAAATTTGAATTGAGGAACGGCGCTCGACAATAAAGCCATTGTTATGCGAATTAAAGACATGACGCATGCATGATGTAGAAACTTCGCAAGTTATTACCACCGCAAGTGCATTGTACAACATTCAAAGCACATCAGACCTCTTATCGGGTTCCCCGTGTGGTGCGTTGTTTGACTTCTTCAGCAAACTCCCGTTTTTTTCCGGCCAGGATCTTTACAAGCAAATGTGCGAAATGGTGGTCGACGCGCAGAACAAGTACAAGGAAATGGTGTCGATCTATCAACAGGAAGTGATGGATTCCTCGAGCAGCAAGACCCCGCCCATCGTACGTGATTGGCTGCTGCTACTGCTGCTGTCAGTGCTTGATGCGACCTTCGCGGCTCCGTAGATTTTCTGCCGTCATTCTGGCGGTTTGTCTCCTCCCACAGCTTGTTGTGCCGTCGCTGCTGAAGAGTGTCTGTGTGGGTCTTTTTCGATGTAGGGTTGATTTTCCGTTTCTCACAAAAATTAAAAGCTTAGGCGTGTTAGACACATGATCACTCAGGTGTGGAATGAATGAGAAAGAGGAATGAGAAAAACTGAGGCAAAAAAAGTGAAAGAAAACAAAGAAAGAAATGAGAAAAAGGCATGAGGAAGCGACGACTAGCGGCGACTTTCGTACAAAGAAGTCTACGTTGGCGTTGAGCTGAAAATAATCCAGAAATCGGTGAAATGTTTGTCATTTCACCGACTAATGAATCAGCAGAGTTTACTGTGCTTGCGGCAGTTAGACTCACAGCAGCCGGTCAGCCCTGCTAACAGCAAGGGAGCTCGGGGCTGCGTCGATATACGCAAGTTAGGAAGAATGCTTGCTTGTGTGGACCATGTCTGTTGGCAAAAACTTTCGGATTGGCGTTATCCCAGTTTTTATTATAATTCAACTTGGTCGCAGTCTGGCTATCACTGTCAAGCAGATTAGAAAACTTGAATGGAAAGTATTTACATGTTAACGCTGTTTTTTTTCGCTAGAGCAACTTAGTTCTACTTCCGCTGCTTAATTTCCTTCAAATGCTTTTCCGCTTCGATGGTTCCTCCCTCAAGTTGTTACTGCGCGCGCCACTGTTGTTCTAAATGCGCTCTTCCGTGTTCCTTGTTATCCTCACACGCTTTCCCGCTGTGATAGTTTAACGTTTACAGTCAAACGCGCGGCATGCAGTGAAGGTTAAACAACGAGTCCAAAAGGCAAGAAAAACGTAATTATTTGTCGAAAGATGCAATTCGGCGGCCGCTGTACTGCATTCAAATAAAGAACAAAGTCGATTATTTTTAAACCATGACAGAATGTTTTGTTTTTGCACAATGTTCTTCCTCTCTTGAACTGATCCTTTTTTTGCAACGTCATCATTTCCCGGCGCAGGTAAATGCAACGTCATCGTCGAAGAGATTCGCGCACATGGGGCATTCCCGCAACCCATCCGCTGCGAGCTGCATATCCTTTGCCAGCTTCATATCGGAACCGATATCTGAATTGAACGAAGGTAACGAACATTTTGATGCTTTGTGTGACGAACGTCGGTTTCTCAGCAACACGAACGCGTGCGCCCACGTGTGGGGACGGAATGTTTTTTGTATATTATCAGTAATGATCGCCATACTTACATTTTATTTTTTGTCAAACTTTCCTTTGGCTTGTTCCGTTGACCGTACCACTTCAGCTACAAACGGCTGTACGCCAAAAGTTCTTGGTCCATTGTGACGTCTTCATGCAGCGCAGCGATTCAGTGCTGAACCGATTGGCGTTCAGCCTCTCCTCGTGCTTGGTCTGGCGGTGGGTTGTCGCTTCAAGTCAGCGAAGATGAAGCTTTCCAGTTAGACTGGAAAACGAGAAGTATTTGTAACCTGGGACGGTCGGCTTTGCTGCAGGCCAAGATTATTTCGACTTGTCTTCCTGTGATTGGTCGACCGGGGCCACCACCTACTCCCGACGACCAATCAACGAACGAAATCGTAGAAAGTCACCGTTTCGTGAAAGTGACGTTGCCCATCTCCGCGCGCTCACCTATTTCAAGATCTCGCGTGTGCTTCGATGGTTTATGACGTTTGCAGCGTTCCCATTGTACGTCACAACAACGCGTTTGTCGCGCGACTTTGCGTCTCCAAGTCAGTTATTCGCGTGTTTTTTTCAAACAGGGAGCAACTGGAGGGTGATGATGGACGCGAACGACGAACAATCCACTCTCTCGCCGCCGATGGAGGCTGAGACCTCGTCAGAGGACGAGGCCGACGCCGCGTCGGGTCCGGGCCCTCGCGGGGGAGCAAATCGCCAACCGATATGTCGCAAGGATTCGGACAGCACAGTGGTGGAGGCCAAACCAGCGGACGACGACGTGGCCTTAGAACGGGGCGAAACGGGTGGTCTCGGAAGCAGTGGCCCAGGCCCGATGGACCCGAAG
>Ga0210059_1001212_pt1 | contig 37987 bp, 22 predicted proteins | sample Ectturendosymbi2_FD_188042 | JGI IMG/M metagenome (GOLD analysis project Ga0210059, IMG submission 188042) | Ecteinascidia turbinata endosymbiont from Florida, USA - Sample 2 (SPAdes) (version 2) | ecosystem: Host-associated > Tunicates > Ascidians > Unclassified | place: Key West, Florida... | reverse complement strand
CTTCTTTGCGGTTTTTGCAGTATTCAGCGGTGGGTTTTAAGAACAAGAGGTCACAGTAGAGTGCGATATTTGGAATCTTATATCCTCCTTGATTTAATGGCAGTGCTAAAGTGTCTATTGGAATTTTTAGTTTTGCATTGCCTGTTACGAAGTAAAGAATTCATTCATTTTCGAGACATATAGTCGCCGAAAAACTCACTATCGGCAAACGTCAAAAACCTGCTTTTTATTATGCATTTCAATGTAGCTAAATAAAATGTAGCATTTTCATCCCTCCAAAAATCCATTTTATTTGTGGTGACTATTGCACTACACTGCAAAATCAGGTGAGCAAACAACATCGCTGTTTCCGATGTTCTTGTTTCTATTTTCAGGGCAAGCCACCAGCAGGTGCTGGCCCAATGCAAGAACTGGGCGCGGAGCCCAATGCAAGAACTGGGCGCGGAGCTCCTCTGAGCAGTGATTTTATGACGTCATCTTGTTCAGTCAACCGTGCTACGATCGTGGTACACCGCAGATATACAGTAAAGCATTAACACGAGATTTGAGCACCTTTGCTAACGTTCGAGAAGAAATTCGCTAGTTCTGACGAGAGCGTTCTTTGTTAACAATGAAACTTATATGGCGTTTCTACTGAATTCTCAAGCGCAAGGTGTATCTGGCAAAAATGAACCATCTACCTGAACACCATGGCGCGGAGCCCCCAAAGGCGCGGGACCCAATGCAGCTGCATCGGCTCAAGGCCGCCCCCTGTCTATTTTTATGCATCTTTTTCTTATTTGCTTCGCAGTGTGGCTTCCGTATCATGTATCGTCACGTTCCAACGAAATTTTGCAACATCACTCCTTGTTTCTGCCGAACTTTTCCTTGCTGCTTGTCGTTCTGGAAATAGTAGATTTTTAATGGTTGTTGAAAGCGGCTTGATTTCGAAGTTTTGAAAGGCGAGTGTAAATCGTTAGGTTGCTAGCAACATAAGTTAATTCCCATGGGTGCTTTTTCAATACATCATCATGCAAATGACCTCTCACTGTCGTTTCACTCATCGCAAAAGATCAGATACGTTGAGGAGGAAGGGCAAGTCAAATTCAATTGGCATTGACTTCATGATGGGTCTCGTCAACCTTTTTTCAATAAAATATTTCAATTATGTGACCCTTGCACTGAAACACTTTTTTTGGCTCGGTGCTTTCTTTTAACTACATTTTCTTGCATTGCATTTTAATTAAAGCATACTTGCTACAATAAACTAAAAAAATGTTTTGTTTTTGAAAAAACTCTGAAACTCGGCAAACGTTGAAGACTGAAAAAAAACTCGGCAAACGTTTTGTTTGAAAAAAAACTCGGCAAACTGAAAAAAAAACTCGGCAAACTGAAAAAACTCGGCAAACGTTTTGTTTGCAACAAACATTATTGTTTCTCGTATAATGACCGACGCAGTTGACACTGTGAGTCTTCCATTATCTCACTCATTATAATAAACGAAAGGGTGCTTGTAAATAAGATATTTATTTAAGTATAAATGCATATTCAAATATAACGAAACACTCAGATTAAAACCTGTTTGTCAATTTCACCATACCTTCTTAAGCAAGGTATGATAAGTACAGAGTTTTTTGTTGTGACAATTTAACTTTGCAACGTGTACATCTGTTATGCAGTGTTGCCACTGGAGTCAGTCTTGTTAACATCAGGTTGTTGTCTTCTTCAACATCTGATTTTTACGTCACAGTTTCATATCAACTAAACCCAGGGGCGGATCCAGCTCGTAAGTTTTGGGGGGGGCGATTTCACTAATATTTGGTGGTCAATTCTCCGTTGGCAGCCAAGTGCCTTTCTGAATTGTACAAAATCATGGTGAAAATGTTACTTTCGTAAGTTTTAGGAGGGGCGATCGCCCCTCCGTGGATCGGACCCTGGCTAAATCTTTCTATTACCAATACCTAACAAAGTGCGATGAACATCGTTGAATCCGATATAAAGCGAATTGCCGTCATCAAACGGAAAGCTCGATCATTCGTAACTTAACTGTTATTCTCAGTGCAGCGAAGGGAGCTTCTTCAGTTTGGAACGCCAGCTGAACGCAAATGAAGATGAGAGATTGATGAAAGAAACTCAAAAAATCTTAATCTGACTGCTTTTCAACTTACAGGGGTTTGAACGGGGAAAGCAACCAACAACTTATGTATTGACTTGCCAACTGCTGCCGAATTAAAAAAATCGGAAAACTTCAAAAACTTATTGCTTTGTTTGTAACTTTCGAGCGAAACGCAAGGTTTTATAGTATTTTCATCCATTCGATAATACTTTTCATTTATGGTGACTAAAGCACAACATGCAGTATCATGAGAGCAGACTATGTATTGATGTTTGCTGTTACCGATATTGATGTTTCCATTTTTGCGCAGTTTTTTATTTGCTTTGCGTTGTAGCTTGAACAGTATATGTGGTCACGTGCCATAGTGCAATTTTGTAGCAACAATCTTTGTTTCTATCAAACTGTCCTTTGCTGCTTGCCGGTAGGGAAAGTTTCCCTTTCACCTTCAGTGGTAGATCTTTAATGGTCGTTGGAAGCAACTTGATTTACAACTTTTGAAAGATTACTTTTTTCTTGTTATGTTAAACATTCACGCCAAGGAAATCCGCTTTATTGACGTTGACGTCTATAGCGAATCCTGATTTTAATTTTTGAACTATTGAAAACTAGTAATCTTTCTAATTCTGTGTGTTACTTGTTCGCCTCCTTTTGCGACTGCAACCAATGCATCATCTCAATGCAGTTCAAATTCTTTTATTCTTTTTTATAAATAAAGTTTGGATAGGCATTGAATCCTCAATGAATGGAGAAGATGTCGGGAGAAAGACGTTCATCAAAGCAACGGTATACTGTCCAGCCTCGAGATGTACCTTTTTCTTCATTGCAAAAACCAAGAACTTTCAAAGATATGTGTACAATGAATACATGCACATCTTCAGAAAGGCTCCAAGAAGAAATTAAAAAATTCAAAGTTGATTTTATTAAACAACTATCAAATTTTTTTAGCATGCAACCAAAGGCAAACTTACCTAAGGGACTTCATACGCTGAATTCAAAACGACAAATCTGGTGCACTGAGCAAGAAAGTTCTGGAAGCAAAATGAGCAGCAAAGTAGAGAAGCATTTTATTCTACGCTATGATGCATTTTACACTTGTTTTGCTGTAGGTGGCGATTGGGATAGGTTTTGTAAATTATTATCGCCCTAGTTTGTAAAACGGTTACGTAGAGGAAAAACAGTGAAAGATTAATGCAAGGGATAAATGAGATAAGGCAGAATTTTTCAAACATACCGAACTTGCAATTTGCACCAAACACACTTTGTAATAATTTCGGAAATTTCTTTGCTTTTTTCTTTCATAAAATTCTAAGTGTTTTTGTAAAAGTATGATTTGCTCTTTCCAACGTAGCCGAGGAACATATTATCCATTGAGGTGATTCCATTTTGATGAAGCACCTACTCTGCCACATATACGCAATCGTCGCTCCTTTGCGAAACGGACAGGTTGTTTGACTTGTCCAGATAGATGGAAAAAGCTGTGTTTGTAGAAAAAACATTGTGCGCAGGTTGGTGGGTTCCTGCATTTTACACTGCGATCTTACACAAGTAAAGAGTTGTTTTGATGAAAAATTTTCCACAACCACAGACGAAATTCCGTAGGTGAATTTTAATTTTTCAAGCTAGGATAAGATTCAGGAAATGTTTTGTACTATTTCAAACATTCTGAATGGATTATAAGACAAGAATTATGGAGATGGTAAAATAATCCGATTAAGGCTGGTGTTTGATTTGTGAATATATATACTGAATATACGTACCGTAGTTTTCAACTTTATAATACCAAGGACATGGACACCAGAAAGGTCGTAGAAAGATTTTCTTTCATTCCCTGTCATGAAAATAAATCAATGGCCGAAATACATAATGTTAATATTTTCTGTCGTCACTGTGTGTCTCGTTTCAAACTTTTGCAGCAACCATCCCTGTTCTGGCACTCTTTCCTAATGTCAAGCATTAACACTCTGGGTGACTGTGAGTGCTGCAATACACTGCAATAATATAAGTTGCAAAACCTCAGTAGGTTTTATCAAAGTTGAAAATTGTTTTCACAAACACTATGATAATTGGGTAATCTAATTGAAATTTTGCTAAGTGTCAGCAAGTTAAACAAAGTTGTGGTTGTTAGTTGTTACATTTATTAACAAGTTGTCGTTATAACGGTTAATGACAAAATTAACAACCAAACATGGGCTAAATCTTAGTGGCGCTTCACTGGTTCATTGGTGGACCTTGTAAAATAAGATTTTCCAAGAAGCAGTGCTCAAGTGAAACTACAAAGCGAGTGTAAATCATTAGGTTGCTAGCAACATAAATTAATTCCCATTGGCGTTTTTCAATACATCATCATGTGTATGACATCTCACTGTCTTTTCATTCATCGCAAAAGATCAGATACGTTGAGGAGGAAGAGCAAGTCAAATTCAATTGGCATGGACTTCATGATGGGTCTCGTCAACCTTTTTTCAATAAAATATTTCAATTATGTGACCCTTGCACTGAAACACTTTTTTATGACTCGGTGCTCTTTTGTGACTACGTTTTTGCATAATATTTTAAAGCATACTTACACCAATAAACTCGTAAACGTAATCTTTTGTTTGCAACAAACAAAATATTTTAAGGCGGAACTTAGTTTCTTTGCGACCTAGTAAAATGCTTTGCGTTTGTGGTAATCTGTTTTAAATATCTCCAGCTCAAAAATCACTTGTCTAATATCGAAAAAGACAAACGGAAGTTAAGTCTACGAAAGGACCAACTGTGTTGGATTGCTTATTGTTGCTCATATAACGACCGACGCAGCTGGTAGTGTGAGAGTTCCATGATTGTATTCAATATAATGAACGGAAGGTAGCTTGTAAATAACGAGTTTATTCAAAGATAAATACAGAAGAGGGTTTAAATAACTGGGTTTAAAAAAGCGAAACACTCAGATTCAAACCTAATTGTCGCTTCTTCTTAATCTCGTAAGCAAGGTATGAAAGGTACAGTCTTTTTATTGTGACAATTTAGCGTTTCAACGTTTCAAGTGTTTTATGTATTGAATACTTTACCGCATTTGTTAACTGTATCCATAAAAAACTTCGACTAGAATTACATCATTATTAGCGCTTGCGTCTCACAAATGCATTTTTATAGTTAACAAATTTTTACAACTGACAAATATATTGCTTGTGCTGATCTTATAAGTTATCTTTTCGCAATAGTCTTAGATTTTCGCGAATGGAAAGAACCGGTAAGCAATAACATGGATTACTGAACAAAGACATGGACCATTGAGCAACGACAAGCACATGCCAGGTGATGAGTAGGACAACTAATTTTTTGACCTACAAACTGAACTAGGAATCAAATATACTTTAAACGACAGCTTTAATGAACAAATGAAACCAAATAAACTGTAGCACAGAAGCAGTATTAACAAACAAGCAACTGACAGCGGCAGAACAGTGTGTAACTACAATGGTCTTGTAGCGCTCGCACAACAAACAAGAACTGCTCGTGCGAACGGGAACGATAGCAACGCGCAGATGAGGCTCGCGGCGAAAGCTGTTGATCACGAAGCACCGAACGGCAAATGCGTTGACTACTATTACAACCTAAAAATTCAAAATTTTGACTCAATAATTCACAAATTTTGACTTTATTTTACCTGTAGGTGTATTGCGTTTGCAACTGCAAAACAATTCAAACTTAGTTGTTGAGGTTAACTCAGAAGCAAAGTCAAGCACTATATACTGTACTTAGAAATAAAAAAAGGTGTTTACCTTCAGGGATGATATACTGATAAGCAGATTAATAACTACAGTAGAGTCAAACTTGAACGTCATAAAGTTGAAACGCTATATGAATAATGGATTGAGCATTTATCAAAACAAGAAGTGTGAGATCACATTTCTTGCATTACCATGCATATCCTACATACGTAATATTAAATCGTCGAGTAGTGGGCAAAACAACATTATTACGTCAGAATTTGCAACAAACCCACTATTGTTACAGATTGCAACTATACTTGCAAAACATGACAATATCTGTTGCAGTTTCCATAAAACATCGATCAACTGTGCTGTAAGATAAGTTTGACCTGACAATAATTTTGACCTAAAGATAGATTTTGACTATTTGGGTTTCACTGATGGTATGAGCGTGAGATTTGGTTTGTGGACGGTTCATAAACTTTAATAGGGCAGAATTTTTTTTACTTTATTGACTTTTGGTTGCCCTAGTGATGAGTCCTGATGCTCCTGCCTTCTGTTTCAAACCCTAGTCCCTGACTGCATTCATATGTATACAGTATAACTGGCGTTTCAAGTGCTAATGCTGCTCACAGCGCAATAGCAGTGGCCGAGTTTTCCGTTAGATTCTCATATATTCAGCTTAGGCAAATAACCCCCTTTCAATCAAACACATTTTAAAATAAAGATTGCCCAAATAACGCTTAACCCTGGAAGTCCCGAAACGCCAAAATTTTGGATATTTTCTCTGGCCCATAACCGGGTATAACTCGCCAGCCGATAGAGGTAGAGAGCTGTTCAAACGCTCTAAAGATGCCGGAAGTCTTGCAGTTTCGATTTTAAAAAATTGACAAGTTTTAGGTTTGTACTTTTTATGGGGGTCGACACAATTGGGGCTGGTCAATGGTTTTTTGGATGACGTCATCGGGGCCTGATAAAACGTTCAAGGAGAAATTACGTTGTTTCTTTCAAGTAAACTAGGCACAAATTCGCATCTTTGGAGCCTTTGACTGACCATCTAGCGTTAGTGGTTGGCAAGGTGTGGGCAACAAATCGATAATTAATTAATTAAGTTGTTGTTTTTGGCAATAAGCTGCCAACCACTAATCCTAGAACACCAATAAAGGGCTCTGAAGATGCAGATTTCCGTCTGATTTGTTTCAAAAGAAAAAACAAGAAAATTTCTGTTTGAAATCTTTTCTCAGGCCTCGATGACATCATCCAAAAGCCCTTCACCAGCACCTATCATGTCGCTCCAAAAAAGTTTCGAACAAAAATATTCCCAACTTTTTGAAAATCGAAACGACACTACTTTCACAATCCTTCGAGGGTTTGAACAGCTCTCTACCTCTATCGGCTGGTGAGGTATGGCCGAACATGTACTTGCCCCAAATTGGGCTCGTTCGGGATCTGTAAATTGCTAGCAAGTAGCAATACATAACTTTTCCTCCAATTTTACCTAACCCAATCCATTGACAAGTTTTTCCAACATTATTTTAAGTCAAAATTTTAAAATCTTTCAAAAAAACTCAGCGATCCCGGTGTTCATGGGCTACAGATTTCTTCAAGCCATAGCTGGAGCACATACTATGGTTGCGCGACATGCAGGAGCGAGAAACCAACGCTGTGTGCAAGCTCTTTTTCACCTTTCCGCGGTAAATGGTGCTTCTCCTGTCTCGGGCAAGCCTGGACGTGAAAAATGGATAACGAGCTATAGTAATCGTGCAACTAGTTGCGGCCGCAAGGATTGTAATGGTATGTTTGCAGTCAAATGTTGGCTTAAGGCTGAAGCGAAGGCCATCGTCGATTTGGGGCAACACGTTTTTTGAAACCTCGATACTACCACGTGTGGAGATTTGTGTGTTGTTGCCTCTCGTGATTTCGCAATCGTGAGACGCTGATTGCTGCCACGACAGCTCGGGGCAGTTGGCGTGTGTATATCACTGCGAAGCTTGAACGCGCCGTTCTCGGTCATTGCGGTGAAGTGTTGTTGTCGGTGTCACCGTACTTGACTGTTCTGTGTTTCTGCAGATGATAGCTTCGATTTTTGTTGATTAAAGCCTAGCGTATGATAATCGCCTCGTAGGATTCGCGTGTCACAATTTAATCAACAAAAATATGGATAAGCATTTACTTCGTCCTCGCAAGCTACGCATTGAGCCTGGGTAGCCTGATGCTGCTAGCGTGTTTTAACTTCTGGTTGCGAACATACGTTGCAAGAACTCCGAAGAGACGACGGTCCTGCCGTGAACAAAAGGCGTATAATTACTAACTGTCTCTCTCCGGCTGTTTACCTTCACGTCGAAGAAGCAGACCTACGACAGGATCGTTCAAATTCTGAAAGCCCTCTATGTCAAACAGCCTGTTGCTAAAGTTTATCGTGCTTTTTCTGCGGTCTAGCACTCATCGAAACCGATCTTCGTGCCCTGCTCGCAATGCTTCCTGTCGTTTTTGTGGAAAACGGGGTCATTTTGCTCGTGTCTACCGGTCGAAAGGTTTATCAACTGATGTGCCTTCGGTTGTTTTCGCTGCTCAGTCTATCAGCCGACCTTTCCTTGCTTCAGCTCCCTCAACTTCGTACCTGGGACGTTGAATTACTCCCCTGTACAGGTTCTCTCGTTGACTCTGGCGCGTCTGATTTCATTGACCTCGATGTTTGCGCTCGACTGAACCTACGTGTGATTGGACAGAGGTCTTCAATCGGTATGGCTTCGTCAGAAATCGCTGTTGAAACCCTCGGAAAGACTACGGCAGATTTAAAACTCCTCGACCAAACCTACCCGCATCTAATTTCAGAGTCTTGAAGAATCTCTGTTCTGATGTCGTAGTAGGTCAAACATTTCTTAAACTGCATTCTTCCGTTACATTTGTGATGAATGGACAAAAGGCCTTAACGATAGCTGCCTCGTCCAAACTCTCTAATGCTGCTACACAGCTGTCGCTGCTGCCGATTTGGAGCCTCCGCGTCTATTTGAGTTCCTTCTTCCAGACTGCAAACCAATTGCTGCTCCCTCGCGACGTTATAACTCTGAAGATAAGATATTTATCAAATCTGAAGTGCAGCGACTGCTGGGTGCGGATATCATTGAACCTGCCAGGTCCCCTTGGAGAGCGCAAGTTTTTGTTGTGAAACAAGGTGAAAAGAAAAGGCTGTTCATAGACTATTTTGTTACCATTAACCGCTTTACCTTGCTGGATGCCTTCCCGCTTCCTAACAAAGAGGACTTGGTTAACCGAATAGCGCGTGACAAGTACTTAAGTTCAATTGACCTTCGGATTGGCGTATCACCAAGTGCCGCTTTTAGCTGAAGAACGGCACTACACCGCCTTTGAAGCTGATGGTCAGCTTTTTCAGTAAAAACCTTGCCGTTTGGTGTTACCAACGGCGTCTCTGCCTTCCAACGCTCCATAAACGAATTTATAAAGAAACATCGTCTTAAGTCTACGCCTCCTACCATGATGACTTGACCGTTACTGGCGAAACTCTTGAAGAGCATGACAAATCTGAGATGCTTGCTTGACGCCGCTGCTGGGTGGAATTTAGCCATTAACGAAGAAAAGTCAATTTCGCGTAACTGAAGTCGAGATGCTTGGTTACCTAGTAGCCTACAAACCAAGCCAGACCCTAAATGTCTGCAAGCTCTACTAGACCTGCCTGAATCGACTTGTGCAAAAGAGCTGAAACGAGTGTCTGGTCTGTTTGCATATTACGCTAAATGGATACCGAACTTCTCGAAGAAAGCAGGTCCCCTCTTGTATTGCAAGGCCTTTCCTCTCAGCAACGAAGCTGTGATTGCATTCAAAACGTTGAAAAATGATCTGTGTAACGCTAGTCTGGGCTCTATTCAGGACGGCGTACCCTTCGAAGTCGAGACGGATGCATCCGACTTTGCGCTGGCTGCTGTGTTGTCACAAGATGGTCGTCCAGTTGCGTTTATGTCGCGAACTCTTTCTGCTTGTGAAAAGCGGTATTATGCTGTCAAGAAAGAAGCAACCGCCATAATCGAGGCGGTACGCAAATGGCTGCACTTTCTCAAAGGACGCCGTTTCACAATCGTTACCGATCAGGAATCCGTCTCGTTCATGTTCACGCAAACTAACCGCGGTAAAATTAAAAATGCTAAAATTTTTTCGTGGCGTTTGGAACTCAGCCAACTTCATTATGACATCCGCCATAAGCCCGGTGTTTATAACATTGCACCTGATGCCTTATCTCGTTCGTGTGCCCTTGCGCCCTGTATGCCTCTCCGCCAACTGCACCAATCACTCGGCCACCCTGGTTATGCACGACTTTACCACTTTGTTCGGCAACGCAATTTGCCTTACTCCAGCGAGGAGTGTTCGACAACGCAATTTGCGTTACTCCAGCGAGGAGACGAAAACTGTATGTCGATCGTGCCGAACTTGCGCTGAAATTAAGCCGCGTTTTTTTAAGCCGCCTGTTCAACGTCTGATAAAGGCTTAACGACCGTGGGACCGTCTAAGTCTCGACTTCAAAGGCCCGGTGAGGGGTGAGTGTCCTTATCTGCTTGTTGCTGTAGATGAATACTCCCGTTTTCCTTTCGTTTTTCCTTGTAAAATGAAGTCGAGTACTGTTATTGCTTGTCTGTCTTCTCTGTTTTGCGTTTTTGGCTTTCCCAGCTGCGTCCACAGTGATCGAGGCTCACCGTTTGTCAGTCAAGTGATGCGGACTTTCTTTTCCGCTCGTGGCATTTCTTTCAGCACGTCCACCGCTTACCATCCGACTAGGAACAGCCAGTGCAAACGGTTCAACCAAACCATTTGGCGAACCATTCAGTTGTTGTTGCACGGACGTGGTCTTCCTGAGCATCGATGGGAGGATGTGTTGGCCGAGGCTCTTCACGCCGTCCGATCGCTCGTCTGCCTGTCTTCTAATGAAACGCCCCGCGAGAGACTGTTTCGCTTCCCTAGACGATCTATGAATGGTATGGCGCTGCCTTCATGGCTGCTGACGCCCGGAACTGTGTTGCTGCGTCGACATGTGCGGCGTAAGGGCGATCCGTTCTGCGATCCTGTGGAGCTTGTGGAAGGGAACCCGACTTACTCTGTCGCGCGTCTGCCAGATGGCAAGGAATGCACGGTATCTACCTCCGGTTTGGCTCCTTGCCCTCCTTCTCCCGACGAAAGCGAGAGCCCGCCTAACACTGACTCCACCCTCCCGGAAATTAGCGGTGTTGGCCGCGTTGACGTGCGAGATGCGGCAGTGGATGAAGCTGTTGACGACGTACGAGGTGAAGTGGAAAATGACGAGGACTCTGTTCCGGAGAAAACTGACAGTGAACCAGGAAAACTGACAATGAACCAGAGAAAACTGATAGTGAAAGGTTTTGCTCCGCAGGTTTACCCGTAGTCGTAAATCCCCTGATCGTTGTGGTTGTAATGTCGCTTAGTTTGGTTTTGCTTTTAATGTCGTAATGTCTCTTTGTTTTCTTTTACCGTCAATTTTGAATGAGGGAGATTGTGGAGATTTGTGTGTTGTTGCCTCTCGTGATTTCTCAATCGTGAAACGCTGCTTGCTGCCACGACAGCTCAGGGCAGTTGGCGAGTGTATATCACTTCGAAGCTTGAACGCGCCGTTCTCGGTGATTACGGTGAAGTGTTGTTGTCGGTGTCACTGTACTGAACTGTTCTGTGTTTCTGCAGATGATAGCTTCGATTTTTGTTGATTAAAGCCTAGCCTATGATAATCGCTTCGTAGGTTTCGCGTGTCACAAGAGCATCAACCAAATGCAATTTATTGTGAAATGATGGAACATGAAAGATGGCGAAGTATTTTTCAACTTGTAATACGATTGAATGCCTCAGCGAACTGATGAAGATTGCACAGTTTTACTTCATCGTTATGGCTCTTACGCTAATGTTGAACGGTATTTTCCTTGATGCAGCCACAAACCTAAAAGAAAGAGAAATCTTTCTTGTTGAACCAGTTTCTAATTTACACTAGTGTGCAATTTAAAACAGCTGGTGTGCGATTTAAAACATCTTTCATGCAATTAGTTTCATAATAATGTTAAAGGCGATTTTACATTTTAAAGAAATTTGAAGAAACTGCAAAATATTCATGAGCTAAATAGAACAAGTAAATAAGGATTTTGTGTGTTTTGACTAAAACATCATCCACACTGGACGTCTTACTTCAATGCTTAAAACTTATCAATATAGACCTGATTGCTAATTGACTTATCAAGTGTGGATAATACACAGTAAGCGACAATGGTAAGTTGTCCTCTCGTTTTGCGATGAAAATGTAGCCGCCCTATTGAGTTTATTAATAAATAAACTTGGACAGAATGGGAATCGTCGTTAAGTGCAGAGCTTATCCAAGTGGTTCTAAAAGACGTAAAAAGCAAGAGGCAAAAGTGAGAGGAAGAAGTTGCAGCCAAGTCAAGAAACATTCAAGTTACTATTTTACAATGGCAGTGAACTCCAGCGGAGAGATTTCTGAGGAACTTGTAAGAGGACAGAAAATCGAAGAACATTTTGTGACAGACTTATATCTACGTTACGTAACGATGTGGGAATTCATGAAACCATAAAAAACAACCACGACGATTTAAAACACTAAATGTTTCAAATTTCATCCCTTTGACTTTTTAAGCATACAAAAGCATCCAATTAGAGACTTGTTTTGGCAAGCTTTGAGGCTGGATGAGTCAAGGCTGCCCTCATCTTGCATTGACACTAGTTATTTGAAAAATGTTCAACAGTAGGAAATAATTCATCATGTACTTTATCGAAAACATTACTACTGCAGCAAGTAGCCTACATAATTGATTAAATCTTTGCTAAGAAAAAACTGTTCAAGTTATACTGGCTAAGAGCTGGCAAAAGAGCTTAAACATCACAAAAGTCTACTATAAACCAACAACTTACTGGTCAAGCTTCAAATAACCCGCGACTTCAAGCATAGACTAAATCAAACCACCTCAAATTCCTGAAATATCTGTAGAAAAAATGAGTATTCATATTACTAAAAAATTGCCATTTCTGCCACGTGATAAGAAGCATGAATGTAGGTTTGTTTATTAACAGACTTTTCAACGCTACAGCAATAATACAAAATTACTTTGTAAACTAAGAAGAATATGTTTTATAAATTAAAAGATGGAGTGTGGTCCCTGCTATAACAATTGCATGTTGTCTTATTTTCTGATGGAAATGTTCACTGAGGCACAACACCACAAGAAATTTGTCTAACCTTTTCAACTCAGAGACATAAAAAAGACTACTTCTTGTTCATCCGTGGCATTTTCAAAAAAATTACCAATAGAGCAAATACTTCAATCTCTAAAAATCATCATTTGGCATAAACAATTATAATTTGGTATAAAAGTTTATCATTTGGTATAAGTAGGCCTATTTGCTTTTATTTGACAGGGTCTTTTCAGAACTTTTTGGAAGAAATTTTAACCCACAATTTTTTAGGTACAGAAGTTGGTTTGAAGCTTTTCTTTATTTGCTCATTGGAGATGGTGGTGTGGTCGCTTTGAAAGGACAGTAGCCTACTTACACATTACAGTTGCTGTTGGGGGCCCCTTTTATAGCATAGCACTTGCACATTACAATTGCTGTTGGTGGCCACTCTATAAGCAAGGTACTTGCACATTAACGTTGCTGCTGGGGGTCCCTTTGAAAGCAAGGTACTTATACATTACAATTGCTGTTGGTGGCCCCTTTGAAAGTACGGTACTTACGCATTAGAATTGCTGTTGGGGCCTGTATGAAAGCATGGAATTTTACATTATAATTGCTGTTGGGGGTCCCTTTGAAAGCAAGGTGCTTACATATTATAGTGGCTGTTGGGGGCCCTTTTGCAAGCAGAGTACTTACACATTACAATTTCTTTTAGTGGCCCCTTCAATGAAGTTTAAATGCAGAGTACTAACACATGTCAGTGGCTGTTGGGGGCCCGTTTGAAAGCAGATTACCATCAAATTGTAGTTGCTGTTGGGGGCCCCTTTGAAAGCAAAGTACCTGTACAGTACAGTTTCTGTTGGGGGCCCCTTTGAAAGAAGAGTACTTATGATCTGCTTTGTAGTACGTTATATGAGAGAATAATAAGTTTTTCATCAAAAATAAGGAAACTTTTTACGCATAACACCTCCAGGGGGCCCCCAAAAAAGGGGGGACCGAGGCAAGTGCCTCGCTCGCCTCCCCTTAAACACACTACTGATCACGCATACCGAAAACCTTCACATAGCAGTCATCGTATGTAGCATGTTTTTGACTGCAATTAATTTGGCACTTCAGAGTCTGTGATCCCAAAACTGCATGCATCGCGTATGCCGCTCAACATTTCAACTTTCCAAGCCGGAATTGCTCGTGGAGGAAAATTCAGTGGTGCTAGTGTGTACCAGTTAGGTTCATGCGTGGTTCCAATACTCAACAAACGCGAGGATGAAAGATAGTCATAGGTTTTGTATATTTGTTTATATAAAGCAGCTTCGGCCATATTTGCGTAGATCGGGAAAGCGTACAATCCGTGCATGCAACAAAAAACGTTTGCATAAAACTGTGCAAGCAGGGACGAGTGCTAGCAAAAAAGTTAGGGAGTAGCGTCAAACAAATATTATGGTATAGGTCGAAAGCGAAGTAACCGGAACTCTTACATTAACCATTAGCAAAAAGTTCGGGTGAATGTATTTTTTCCTAAAAGTGAACTACACAGCAAAACATGTCATCAACTTTTTCGCGCACTGCAATTAGGACCAAATGCTCTTCCGTTACCCCCAGACCTCCGTCTCGTGGGCATATGACCAATGAATCATGGATGTGGAAAATCAACAAAATATGTTTTCCATTTGTGAAGTCTTTTTACTGTACATTGGTGTGGCTCAAACTTTGAAGAATTTCCCCATTCGGTTGGGTTTGTAAATTCAGAACATGCAAATATAAGACGGAATAGGTTTCAAAAAGTGGGAAGTGGATTGGTTAAAGTTGTACTGTATTTAGTAAAATAGATGCTGGTTTTAACAAAGCATTTTCAGTTGAGCGTTCACTGTTTTTTAATCGGTTTCTGTTCCTTCCACTTCCAAGCCATAAGATTCTCGCTTTCCAGGATTTCACCAAATCATGCGCCATCTTGTAATGGTTAGTTTATTGAATAGAAACAATGAAGTAAACACTGCTTGGAAAAAAAATAATTGTGAAACTACAACCGTATGCCCAATGGCTACAATTTTATTTCCTTGTAACATTTGGTAGCTTTTATTTGCAGAACTCTCTGGATCTTTGTATGTAGCCTATACATTAAAAAGGACATTTTTTCGAATGCTGCTTAAAAGGCCTCGCATCCTTAGAAGCAATTTCAATCCATATTGTAACCGAAAAAATAGCCTTTGTGCAAAATTTAAAAACAATGCAACGGCTGCATTTAAAATCAATCACTTGATTTTCTGGTAGTGGTTTCATGCAAATGAAGTGGAAGCTCTGAAGCAGCTTAAAACCTTTTGTCAATGCTGACGAAATATCGTTTATATTTAGGGCAGTGGATTGCACTTTAAAGGAATGAGGTTTCGACCTCAGTTTGAACCCGGCTTGCCTCGTTTGCGAATCGACGTCGACGTGCGGGCGATATTGTCAAGTACTCCCTGCTGATTTTGCCGCCCGCTGTTCTGCGTGCAACTTGTCTGTATTCAGTTTCCGATGACCATAACGACTTTATGAACGGGCCTATGGCCAGCTTAATTGCTTAGCGTGCACGTGATTGCTATTGAAAGCTTTCAGAGAATTTGTACTTGCCTGCTGAGGTCGTGCAGGTTCATATAACATTGTCGTTGGGTTGCAGCAGTTCAATACAACATATGAAGAAATGGTGAAGTCGCACACGCAACCAAATTGCTCTTTGTGGTTATTACATCATACTGCGTTAAGCTTCCTGTGAAGAATGAAACTCACCGAGGAAGAATAAAGCAAACAATATTATTAACCATCAAATTAAGTCAACACACTATTCCACTGGGAAGTGGTCCATGTTGCAACCACTCTTTTCTTATGCATTTCAAATCCACTATTCTTTTATGTCATTGAAGTCCCATCAGGGTTTCAAGAAATAAGGGAAAAGTGTGGATATTGAGTTGTTGCAATTTTCTTGTCAGTAACTTTGTTCGCGTCATGCCGAAATACGCCAACCACTGTCTGTCACTTAGCAGCACGCATCGCGACAAACGTCTCTGACACTGACCATGACAACCATGAAAAAGTACACAAATGAAGCTAATTATGAAACGCTTTGTATAATTTTAGATTCCTTTAGGTTAACGCACTTAAAGCTATTTTTCGTCGCTTTCAAACCTTTAAAAACACTTTGAATAAAACCGCTAATTATTCTGATGATGAGCTGCATTACGTGCATTTCTTTTATACAGAAAGTACGAAAGCCTGTTCTGGTCCCTCTTACATTGTTTCATTAAATCCACTTTATCAGTAGAACCTGTATTGAGCTTCTACAATTTATTGATGCATAAAATCTCTGAAACCGACAAAAGCTAATGCGTTGTTGTGAAGCTTTTTCTTCTATCATAGAATCAAACCGCGTGTTCCCGTCTGTGCCAATTTTCCAGACTCTCGTCTAAGGTTTCCATTGTTTAATGTCGGGGTTTCGGTTAAGAGAAAGGACAATCGTTGTGGCTAACCTCAATAAAATGCCTACTAACGCGTGACCTTTCTAGATATAAACTACATTAAAACTGGGTATTGACGTTTTTTAATTTTTCAGACAAGATTCGAGCTAAACTAAGTGCCACAGATATTTAGTGCATCACGTTTTAAATTTTAAAAAATTTTATAAAAATTTTAGAACACCGTTGAGGATCATAAGACTCACGTTTGCCTATGTTGGGACAACTTGTCAACTTTTGCTCCAACAAAGAAAAAATCACCGATTTTCCACACAATTGCTAAAAATGATTCATATGAATATAATAACAAACCATTCACATTCGAATTCGCACATCTGATACAGCTGGAGTATGTGATGGTTTATTTATATGGCTCAAATCACGAAACAACACAAATGAAACAAGAAGAAAAACAACAGCATCAAAAATCAAGAATTAATTGCATGCTGATGAGCGTACAAAAACACCAAAATCTTCCGGTTTAGCAAGTTGATGTGTTCTAACATATTTGAACCACAAAGGGTTGGCGAAAGACCGTCAGGGTTAATTGCTCAGCCAGCCCTGTTCCGAGCACAAATCAATTTGGGATTGAAGACATTTCACATGTAGTTTGTTGTGTGATTGTTTTCCTGCATATCAGGGCAGGTTCATGATCCAAAGCCGTTACATGATACGTTCAAAACGCTCTCAGCAGTGGCGTAAGAGTTGGGGGTGAAGGGGGGGTAAGTGCACACGCAAAAGTTTTGATTTGTCGAAAACTCGGGCAAAATCTCAAATGATTCAGACACAGAATTTCGACATTTTTTAACAAAATGAATGAAATTACACTTTTTTGTTTTTGAGTGTATAAATAAAAGTTTATTATGTCATAGATTTTTTGACACACTTCCTGCCTCAAAGTTTTTATCGTGTTACTTTCATTATTTATAGCAGTTAATTACTTAAAAAATCCGTCTTCTTGGTGAATGAATAAAAACGTGTCAACTACTCAGCAGTATAGGTCGATGCCAAACAACGATCATTACAGCTTTCAAAGCTGCCCCATTCTGTAGCGTAGAAACCAACTGCTGGTACCATGCTTTTGTACAAACTCCAAAGGAGCCACAACGAATTCAGTTCCGTTCGCTTTACGGAGAACTGGAGCTGGGAACTTGTATATCCGTATGTTTCGTAAACAAATGTTCCACGATGTCTCTTTTCGCATGTTTCTGACATTTTACAGTCCAAAAGATACTAAACATTAATAAAAGTGGTTGCATCAAAATCAGTCCAAGCCCAATTCGCTATACGTGACACGGGAAAGCAATATGCTTTGAGCGGACTATCGCATATCTTAATAAACGTCTTGAAAGTTCGTGGGAAACTTGACGTTAAACGGCTTGAACCAAATCCGATCGGGGAAAGCGCGTGAGGATATTTGCGTTTGTTTCTCAACGCAAGCTTCGACCAATCAAATAACTTGATCTCACACGTGATCTGATCACGGTCGAGTCTGAACGGATGTGCTGCGATGATGCTGCCTTGTCGAAAAGTTTTTGGATTCACCCCGACCACACTCCGCTGCTGGGCTAGTCTTGTGGTTTTGATTCTTCAAAACAAGCAAACATACGAACAATGGCTTTAATGCTTAAGATCTAAGCTGAGAACAATCAATGGGATGATTTTTCTGCGTAAAATTATCGTCAAATTAAAATTTACAGGTTCCCAATTAAGCAAAACAATTCTTCCAGTGTTTGTCCCGCTTGGTGGTATTGATTGTGCTTTTGACATGTTGAGTGTAAACGCTGTTCTTGCTGAGGTCCACTGTTGTTGTCAGAAATTTACATATGGGTTGGATGTACTCAGAACCGTCGCCAGAAAGTTTTCAATAGGGGGACTTTGCGTTTGTGCGAGGGGGGCTTGACATTCTAAAAATTGTCAAAAACTCCACTAATTTATAGTGTTTCATGTTTCAATTTGGGGGGCTTGGAGATTTTTTGGGGGGCTAAGCCCACCAAAGCCCCCCCGTGGCGACGGGACTGGGTGTACTTTTGTTTGAACATACGGGGGTGGAAAGGCGTCCGGGACCGAGACAGTCGAGCATTTTAAAAGGTCACAGATTTCAGAAAAACAAGCTCAGAAATCTTTCTTCAAGGTGTCGTTTCCATTTACAATTGACCCTTGTCTTATGTGGATGATGGCGTGTAACTCCTTTGACAGGTGTGAACGACAGTTGGAAATAAAATATTCGCTTCCAATTTCTTTCTTGAAAACCATTTCATGACGTGTAGAACCCGTTTCAATGCCTTTTTGAAATCAAATATACATTATTTCGTATCTTACAGATCTTGCAACTGCTGAATTTCCAAAAGAAATAGGTGAGCCGGCACTTCAAAAATACGCGTGTTTGTAAATAACCCTCTCAAATCTTTGTCTTTTATCGATACTTTCTGTTTCGGAGAAGAAGACATTAACTATTCATTGTAATCTAACCCAAGTTCAAAAGGTCAATTCATACTGGAAATTTGATGGGATGTTACAGAAAAATCCTACGCGAATTCAAAAGAAAAATTACTATTAATGCCGCAAAAGCGCGTTTCGTGAAAGCGTTTCTTGTATATTCGTGCAAATTTTCTGTATCTTTTGACAGCTTTACAAGCAAGAAAATCGCAGTTGCTTATCGAACGACAGAACGTGTGAAATGCTGTCAGCATGGAAAGGTGTAAAAACGATTTACGATTTGTTGACACATGGCAAATAAGTTTAAGAAGCGTCTTTCTCTTGAAGATCGCAAACTCACGGCGTGTATGAATAATTGACGCATAATTTCGTTTTTTTGTGATCTACTCCTGACGGTGTCAGTGCTGTGTTACGCATCAACCTCTTTTTGAATAAAGCTTCTTCATTGTTGCGACACAATGCAGCGATTTTCGTGCTAGCCACTTGTTTCATGCATTATTATCACACCTCTTATGTTCCTAGTTTGACCCACAAGTTCGACCGCACTCCCCTGCTTCAGATTACGTCCTTTATCACTTTTATGGCCTTTAACCAACTTTTCAACTCTTTGAGTTACTAAGAACAAGGTCTCGTAAAATTTTGTCAGACAAGAAGAGGATAAATTGGAGCATGCATTGGTGTGCAAGTCCTTCCAGGATTGACCAACTTCAGATCAGAAGAGATTTCTGTTGAACTATCTCTGCTGCTGCACTTTGCTATTGTCGAATGTGCGCAAGGCCGGTGTACGAATATAGCTGTACCGTTTGTAGTCAGGAGGTCATGCTTAATGCATAGAAATAATGAAAATGTTTGACATTTTCCTTGTTAAAAGGTATATTGTGGAGGAAAACAGGACAGAACAGGAAGTTTCGTTGAGTTTCTTGACTTAAAGGTGGTCAAGCAATCAACAATTACTACAACAGGTTCATGAAAGCCACAACAAAAATGCGTGACGTGTTTATCTCTAAACAAGGGTCTAATCATTTTTGTGCATCATTTGAAATAACAGATTTTGCTTCAATGAACGGAGTTGTGTCGCTCGTACGCAGTTGCAAAAATCTTTTCAAATGAAAACATAACGAAATTTCGATTTCGACCTGGAGCAACCCCCAAGAAATTGATGGCAATTGCAGCGAAACAGGTGGAGGTAATAGGGTTTTGCAAAGGTTTTTCAAATATTGCATCTCAATGATGGTAGTAAATAATGTAACCAAGAATTTTATTTTGATTCTATAAATTTTACAGGTTTCATCTTTTTTGTATCTGTTATTTGATACAAACCATGACCCCTATTTCACATCACTTCCTTTAACAGGCACACATGATTGGATGACTGGTTAACATGCAAATCAACGCTGTATTCAATCCTAATAATGAGTGAACCTTTTTATGTTTCATGTTTGGCGTGGAAGCTCGAAAAATGAACGAAAAAAGGTAGCGTCATGTAGACGTTCATGATTTTCATGTGCATAGAAATAACTCACACTTTAGATCAGGGGTTCCAAACTTGGGGTACATGTACCCCTATAGGTACATTGAATATTATTTTCAAAAATCATTACTTTCATAGTTATAAAAATCTAAAAGTTCTATTAAAAATTAAGTGGATTTTTGTTATTTCACTCAGCCTTTTTGTTATAATAAATTTTGGGGATACATGCTCATCTGTCGCAATGCTAAAGGGGTACTTGATCAGAGAAAGTTTGATAACCCCTACCTTAGAGGATCAGAGAAAATGGTATGACTGGCTTATGAGCCTCGTCCAGCCGCCCATGGCTTAGAGGAATACAAGTCAGCGAAATGCCCAGAACTGCACCACACCGAACGAACCTGCAATGCATTCCATAAATGAAGCGAGAAGAACGCAAAGCACGACTCCGGTATCCCGTCGCGCCGCACATTTCCAAATCGATTTTACGGAGCTTTTCGCTGCCCGGAGAGGATAGTCGCTCTCTCGCACGGAAGGAGACTATATGTTGCTCCTAGAGATTTTCGACTTTCCCAATCTCAGTCACATGCTGATTTATTATTACGCAATCCGGGACGTTTAACGTGCCTGGCCCTGATTGGCTCTCTCCTTTTTAAACCCGAGCACTCCGTGCTGACCACGGTACTATGTCGGTTTCCTTCTGGAGCAAACAGGTTGTGGAATAAACAAGACCAAGCATCCTAAGTCTAGAAATGAAAAGGAATCAGGTGAGTGTTGTCAATTCTTTTCGGCAACATAAACGCTTCAAGCTGCGTTGAAAATTAACATGTGAATAAAAATCTGGGCAAATGAAAAGTGGATCTCATTTATGTTAAGCAGCTCAGCTTTACCTTTCGAAAAATAGACCAACCGGACGTATAGAAGAAATGCAGCAATTTTTGCAGATTAGAAAAAACTTGAACAGACTGAGTTTGACCAGTTACTATAAATAAATAAAGTTTTACAGAAAGCTGGCAATAGAGTAATGTAGCTTTTTCATACAAAGGTAAACTAAACTCTATTTACGGTTAATTATCATGCCAACCTTGAACTATTGTATCTTTGTAGCAGTTTTGTATTTCTTCTCTGGTGACCTTTTGCCATTTCGAAGGTGTCTGTTTATCAAAGGATAACACTTGGAATACAATGGTCGTTTGAGCCCAGCTGCAGATTTTTCATCCGGATGAAAACTTGAAAAAATTCCCTCATTGACTTAAGCACCGGGTAAGACTCTTCTAAGGGATGAGATTGTAAGTTCGTGCTACTGCACATCTAATCTGATAGTCAGCTAATTGCGTCACGTACAGGTAGCTATATAAAATCTTTCATCTGGTGGTTACGTTCACGTGTTTGCTGAAAAAGCATAAAAATGATACTGAAAGCGAACGAGTGAAATTGCTTTTTCGTCGAAGATAGATTTTGAAGGTTCGTATAATAAGCGACTGTCTTCTCTTATCAATTGCAATATTTCTCTGGCATTCAATTGAAAGTGATCCAACTCACTGGACAGGTTTCACTTTCTTAACTTTTATTTTTCTACAAGACAAAATTTTCAAACCTCTCAATCTCGAGCGTGGGAAAGATGCGTTGTTAGACTTCAAAAACCGAAGTCCAAGATTTTTTGAGCGCCATTCGCTCGCAAAGTAAACTTATTCAAGCAACTTCTCATTGCCGATATGCTTAATGTGCTGTGATGCACGCGCACATTCCTCAGGGAAATCATGTTATTCTCCTTTAATGAAAACTGGCGTTTTGCGGCACGTTGTTAAAAACTTCGCCCCTCCTCGGTCAAAGTTCTAAGAAAATGATTATTGGTTATAGATTCACACCTACAGTTGGAGGCAAGAAAAAGCAGGTTTTGAACACAGACACATGACGTCACATCAGATATCTGCTGCATGCGAATGCGAGGAATCCCTACTCGTCATTCCCGCATATCTTTGTTCATTGTCTGTTGCACATCTTGAGAAAAAATTAAGCATTGATGGGTTGACGTTCATTACCTTGTCATTGCTTATGCTGTGAGCATTTTAACCTATAGGAAAGAAACGGTTACATCTGGAAGTAGTAATATTTACTGGGCTGGCGCACTGGATGCTGAAGGATGGAAAAAAATTGAAGGTGCCAGAGGCAGTACCCTTGCAGGCTATCGAATATATTGCTTGACACTATACAGTACATTGGTTGTATTTAATCAAAGTTCAGGATACTCCAAACCAGGGGTAGCCAATTAATTTTGCTGGGGGCCACTTTGAGAAGGCTGCGTTAACGGAGGGCCATACCTTCTTATGGAAGTAGAAGCAAGTTTCGATTTATAGCTTCGCTATGAGAACTTGGAGGAAATTTCAGATTTGATGATTTTCCTGAATGCTTGTGCGGGCCACTGAAAACGTTGTGGCGGCCACATTTGGCCCGGGGGCCGCGATTTGCCCACCCCTGTTCTAGACAGTAGCAGTGAATAAGCTTAACCAGGAAAAGCTGCTTTTCGTACGTAATTTAAAACGGCTGCTGTTCAAGCAACTGTGAAACGACATGCTGTTCTGCATTTGATCTGCAATAACGGGAATCTTCTCATTTCATTATTTAGAGCAGTGGGCCAAACTTAATTTGACTTGGCGGCAACGGTGTGCCGCCTTTCCTTTGTCAACCTGTCGACAGACGTCACCGGGCGGCGGCTTTCGCGATTGCAATGAATAAGCGAGAAAACATACGGGAATAACTGCGAACGAATGTCGGATGGGAGAGCCGTAATAATAATCGATAGTTGCGCTTTTTGTTCGGCTTGTAACGTCCAGTGCATCGGTCGCAGCGGGAGGCAAAAGAAGCCAGATTATATCTTGTTTTCCTAATAATCACGCGAAATGTTTTCTAGAAAACTGTTTGACGGAATTTTTTCAAGTGTCACTGTTAACATTTTGTGAATCTTATATCTCCTGTCATAACTCAACCTCTGCTTGAACGTAAAACTGGGCAAGCAAGAAAAATCCTATGAAAATGCGCCTGGTTGGAAGTCTTTCAAAATCAATATATTTTGCAACGGTTAATTTGCGATTAGATTATCATCGAATGAAATTGGTATAAAGATGTTTTACAAAAGTTAATTGCACTTTAAAAACTTGGAAGTCTGACAAAAGCGATTTAAAAATGAAAACTTAAACAGCAGTAATTTTAACCAAATGAAAATGAACCTTTAGAAAACAATGGTTGTCACCCTCACCAAGATTCAGTGAATGAATGAATCGAAGCAAGAAATGAATCTTTGAACAGATGAAGACAATTGTATCATCAAGGCTCAACATAATTTCTCAGAATCACCTGGTTTTTCGGTTTTGTTTCCGGTTTTTATGATTTCTTTCACAGGATTTCGAATGATGTAGAAAAATCTTAGGTGGATTTTATCATCATTGATAAAAAGATAATACCAATGAAATTTTCCAATTTTTAGAGTTTGTCCAAACCAAAGAGTTTTTCCAATTCTCAGTAAAGCTTAAGGCGTAGGTCGCATAGAAGGCCAAAGTCATAAAGCATGGCAACAAACATGTTTCTGTTTGGATTTGCACATTCATTTACAGAGTATAAAGAGTAAAAGTTTGTTAAACTTTTTTCTACTATCACAAAATAGTTTCAGTATCCAAGTTTACATATCAAAAAGGTATCTGATGGTTTAGCTCGAACCCGTGTAAAGTAAGTGCACAACAGCAGCGTTTGGAAAACTTTACATTTATTGTTTCTGTATTGCTGTTTCAAAACGTCTCGTACTACTAACATCATGCCGAAAGCAAAAGCAACTTTTCGATCTTGAGGGCTTTGTTATGTTTCGACGCTTAAGCAGGTTTTTATAAAAAATGGTCCGTGCAATGGAATGATTTTGTAGCCAAACGCACGGAACATTTCAATTTCGTTCTTCACGCAACTGCGGGTGCACTGATTATGTACCAATATGCAGATAATTTAATAGAAAAGTTTGTTTTCATCTGAACCTGAAATACAGCGCTTTTTCTGGCACTACTGTAAAAATTCCTGTAGTTTTGCTTTGATGGAATCAGATTTTGCATTTTCTAGGAAAACAGAAAATGACCAATTTGTGACAAACTCATCCCACATCAAACGCTTGCGAGAAAACTAATGAAAAACAGTAATATCACTGACTGATCAATGAGTTTTTTAAAATCAACAAAAACTTACCGAAAAAAATGACTTGCCAAAGGCTTGGTATTGGTATAATTACCAAATCGGGATGTGGTCACGGAATGACAGGACCTCAAAAAGCAGGAAAGGTTTGAAAAACGCGTTGAACGGAAACCGGGAACTTTACAATCTGTATTACTATATTTTGTTTTCACTTGAAACTTTTTAAGTCTTGCATGGTCACCTCCCTTGTAAGATCCTGGCGGGAGATCCCTGAGAGACCACATCAGACATTTTCAATTTTCAAGCATTGTCAGGTAACCGAGACCAAACAATCGAGATACATTCGCTTAGCAACGTGAGGCAAACCAATCACACATGTTGCTTGTGGCAAGTATGCATCAAACATGTATTTTTGTTTTCAGAGCAGAGACCAAGTGGAGGTGGGTGCTGCCTGCTATATGTATTGTGCAACTGGCAGACTTCAGAACGTCGTATTCGTTCGGTTTAAAACGACGACCACACCAAACAGGACATGTCTACTTTACGGAAGAGCATCTGTCCCAAAGTGACGCAAAACCGGTTTGGAGAGGTTCAGGTTTGTGTTTTACGCAACTACGCGTGGAATATTTTTTGCAAAAAATAGAGAAGGTACTTAGTCATAACCCTTTGACAAGACTGTGCGAAACCAGTAAATTCGATACTTTACTGTTTTCACCAATGACTTATTTGCAGAATGTTTAAAAACGACGATTTATCGCTTCGCTTAGTTTGAAAGTAATTAAAGGTATCGTCACAAGACCCAAGTTAGGTTTCAACCTGTAGCGCAAATCAGTTTTTGCTGGTTTCTTACGAACGAATGCTAAGAACTCATGGACGCATTGCACTTGCCCTGCTGTAGTTGACTGACAAAAGATGGGACACGTCAGTTCAGGTTTTATGACCCTTTATAAACCCTTATCACTTCAATAGACATGATTAATCGGAGCTTTATAATTTAAAGTTTTTAACAATAAATTAAATCGAATTATTCAGTTTCACTGGGAGTTTTTGCAATTGGCAAATCTTAAAATACTTCAAATATGCCTCTTGGAGGTCAGAGAAAAGCCCGGCATCAAAACAGAGTATTCCATTGTGAATAAAGTACATGCCAAGCTTACAGAGTCAAAATGAACTGACATTTAGGTGATCTGCGAGGTTGACAACAGGCACGTGGTTTGGTTTTGGTTGATAGGGGCCAGCAAAGAAGAAACGGCGAAAAAACTAAAAAACAGTCTTTACATACACTTCGAAGTGGGCGCCACTTGTCAAGCACGGCTTGGGAGCCTGCTCAATGCCAACTGGTGGTTAAGGAGAGCAAGAACAAATCGCTGATCAAGGAATACTTGGCCGTGCAGAGCATTATCCCAACGAAAGCATTCCGAATATGTTTCCAGCCTGTGTGCTGAGTCGGTGCAGGTCTTGGCTGGGGTTGTGTAGGACATATTGCACACATTGCTTTTGAATCATAAGCCTTGGCCAAGAACAATTCTCTAGCTTGATTTTATACGTGTTCACTTCTGCGAATAGCAACGCAAGCAGCAGCGAAACGTCACGAAGGGAAAGGAGAAAGGCACACCGGAGGCTAGCAGGCAGCACCCACAGTGTAGTCACCAGTTGTCAACGCTTGGCAGGGAGTCGATATCGTTCTAACCTCCCACAGTAGGTGGTCGCGCGGGCTGATGTTCAGGAAAGTTGAGCAACTTGCGATGTTCGAAGGAACACACTTGTTATTGTCAGTGTTCTCCGCTGTAGATAGCTGCGTCACTCGAATATTATGATTAACAACTGTATCACAACCACGGTCATATTGCTATCAGAAAGAATTGTTTGTTATTTTTTTAAATAGAACTCTAGCGTTTTATTAGAAAGAGGTCGTTTGCCTTGATTTTCCATTGTAAGTGATAAGTTTGTTTATCCAATGACAAATTAGAAGTTCTTTAGATAGATCAGAATGGAATGTTGAACGGAGAATGTGCAATTGAAGCGCTAAGGTTGGAAATAAAGTGGAAAAGTTAAAGAACGCTGGTGTTTTGAATGCTCTGACATTTTGCACCTGTTGTATTGAGAAACTAAACTGTGCTGGCTTGTTTTCTTGACACTGACGAAAATGGCCCTTGCTGTACTGTATGTTCAGATCTGCATCATACAGAATTTACGACCGGTTGGGATCAATGCAGTGTCACGGTTCAAGACTTGAACTTCGAAGTGAAGAGTATACTTCACAATCGTACTGTTGTTCGGTAGGAAAGTTTTCTGCTCTTGTGCATCCGGAAGCATGCGACTGGGTTAATTAGCATAGCGCCATCGGCTGCGCAATTTCAAGACGGTGGCAACATGATTGTCCAAACGCAACTTCTGACCTCCGTGTCAAAGGTCAATGGGAGTTTAGATCAGAATTGTGTTCGGGCATCGCATCGCCAAACGTCATAAACAACGGTGGGGCGACGAAATCGCGCAACGCTTCGCACCACCTCGCGAAATCGTCAGGAAACCGGTATCCTTCCCACGTCGGATGACTGGTTTGCCAGTTGGGGACCTGGTCGGTTTGTTTTACTTGAACTGATAGCAATGCTTAAAATGTTTGAGGATCTCGGTTGCCGCAACTTTGCGTATCAAGATTGATATCAAGCACCAGTAAAAATCTTTGCAAGTCAGTTTTGGGGGGAAACATGGCCTCTTCAGCCTCATTCTGGCTGCGCCACTGTCATCAGACCCTTGTCATTTGACTGCAATCTTGTACAATGACAAACGTTGTGTAAATCAAAGTGATATCCGCGCGTAGTTCGCACGCGTACAGAATACTGCGAAATATTTTTAAATCAAGCTATAAAGTCGGATTGTAGGTTGCTTTCAATTACCCGCAACTGTATAAGGTTTCTACGTCGACTTTCCGGGGTTGGACTGCTACTTTATTAAACCTCTTATTTCAATTTGTGGAGCAACCATCATAGACCAGAAATCCTGAATGATGGATCCTCCTGGACTTTTCGTGGTTGTAGTACTGTATTATATTGTATTGTGTAACGTCTTCACTCCCACACGCAAAGCGCTAGACTTTTAACATGCATTGCAGTAAAGAGAAAAAAACACAAATACACGAACGAAGACGAGGATATATACATTGCAGTAGTATAGAGTATACGCTTGATGGCGCTAATGCATTTGCTGTACTTTGATGAGGTACAAGCTTTTAAGACACACGCATGAATGACGCCATCATAATTATGATAATGAAGAACTGCAATGACTTCCAAGTACATCGGTGTATAGAATGCATGAGGGAGTTGGAGGCTGCGAAGGACCAAGGGTCATCTAAGCTGCAGACCTCCATTATAATGTAGACAGTGTATTTTCTTACCATCACTGTTTTGTGAACAGCAACAACCTAAACAATACTAAACGACAAAATGTCAACTAAAGGCGGCCCAGTGTTTACGTTTAGCTTACCAGGGGAGCAGCTCGCCCCTTGCCCCCCTGTCAATTACGCCACTGCCCGTAAGTACACATATATGCGCGTAACGCGGTTTAAAATCAAGGATTTGATGGGACTTCAACTTAGATGACACCTGATTAGGGCAGGCCCGTTTCAGCTAAGTTCCCCCTGGCTCAAACTTCTAGTTACACCACTCTTTATACGTTGAATATAATAAAGCTTTGCAGCACATTCGTGCCCGTTGCGACGGAGAGCATGCAAGGGCACTGCCCACCCAATTTTTTGTTCCCCAAAAACTCTTTGGCACATTTCTATACACAGCATGACCATATTCAGTGCGTCATTGAATTCTATGCTCCTGTTACTAGCCCCTATATCCAGTGATGTAGTCGAGACCATGGTCGTCAGAAGGATTTTATCCAGCGAGGGGGGCACTAGTGGATTTTTCCAAATTTTTTCTAGGGGGACCAAAAGTGGTGAAATTTGTTTTTTCCCACTCGAAACTAAGAAAAGAACCTTTTTTGCTGAAATTTTCAAAATCCAGGGGTCCAATGCCCTCCTTCCGACGCCCATAGTCGAGACTGTAGTCGTCGAGGCCGAAGCTTGGTTAAAACGTCGAGACCGAGTAAGACTTCATCAAAGATTCCGAGACCCAGACTCGAGACTTGAAATTCGAGACCGAGATCCGAGACTTGAAATTTGAGACCGAGACTTCAAAATTTGTGGATTTTGCAGAGGTTTTCCAAAAAAAGTCATCACCACTTCTAAATTGACAATTTTCCGAATTTCTGGCATTTTTCGACCTCTTTTGGTTGTTTTTCACCTGTAAATACAACAAACAAAAACCTCGTCGAATTACAGAAATTTCACTAAGCCGTATCGTCGCATTATTCAAAGTCTCAAGGCAGTAGGCTTGTGACCGACACCTCTAGCCGTCGAGACCGAGACGAGACCTGAAACCTTCAAGACCGAGACTCGCAAAAATGGGTCTCGAGGCTCCATCACTGCCTATCTCCCTTGGCGCAACATTATCGGTATCACCACAGCAACATCTTGAGCAGATTGTGAATCTCAACCATTTAATGGCGTTCTGCCATCTGGTTTCCACCAAGCCTGTAGCCAGGTTTTATAGTTTGAGAAGGAAAAAAACACATTTAAGGGGTACGATCTTTGTTTTTATTACATGTTTTTAAAACAAAATTTTCTGGACACAAAATTTGGGGGGGCAGAAAAAAAATTGTGGGGGACATTGCCCACGAAAGCTCCTCCTTGGCTACAGACCTGAATTAGGGTCTGATGGGACACAGTTTTTCTGGCACGCGTGACCCACATGAGTTCCGTCCACTTTTACTCATTTTCACTGCAAAATAGTATGTTCACAGCAAAACACACATTTTATACTAATTTTATATGCAATACCTTACCCTGGGGTTTATTTCCACCCTGGCTACCTGAAGTTAAACCAGGGGTCTAAAATTACAAAAACAGGGAAACAACAATACTTTGCATGGCATTGCTAGGCATGGGTCTACAGAGACCTTAGCATAAAATACATCAGGTAAACATGCGTCGAAATGGATCCGGTCGAATGGCACATCAAATCCCTGGTGTCTTAAGAGACGGCAATGTCCTATTTATAGGCTTTCGGCCCGACGGGGGCATTTTTGAAAAAAAATCACACCGTTCGGTTTGTCTCCTAAAATTAGGAAAACTCACAAAAGAATAGGTTTCTAACATTTTCCGGTGTAAATTAAGTTTACAAAAAAAACTGGGGAGTTGCGCGACCCCAGATGACCTGAGCGGAGTTGAAACGAGTTTATGGGGAGAAACAATTCGGTCGTTGGAACCCCTCAAAATCTTTTCGGATCTGTCTGAACTTTCGGAAACATTTTAAATTTTGGCGTGTAAATGCCCCTCAATAGAGGGAATTTCCATTTCCAGTCAAACAAACAAACAGGACGTTATAACTATGAAGAAAATCCAATTTTTCAGTTTGTTAAATTGCACCAGCGCCGAGATAAGTGGCCATTAAAACATTCTACAGTTGAGATATTTATTCACCAAATTTCGAGTGGAGGGCATGCTCAGTCTACGAAAGCGAGGACTAGTAATGTTTTCTAGGCTGGTGACTTATGCCATCGGTATTCCGTAACTGCTATATGGCAGAACCTCTACGAGAGAGATTGATCGTTTGGAGAAAATTCCACAGGGAAACCTGGAAGGAATTATAGTTGCTGAATCGCCCACTCATCAGTGGACCACACGTATTCGCATCCCCTGGATATTCCCAAGGAAAGGCGTGGCCAATATGTTGGGTCCAGGTTCAGATGCACCTGCAGGGACTGCCGGAATGGGGAAATATTTCCCACGTATCTATCGGTTTCCATACCTACACTGATTGCCTTGCATGGCTAAAGAGCTCAGTCTGCCGTTCCAGAGGCAATAATTACGATGGCTGAAGTTAAGTTATTTCAGTTTCCGGAAAGCAGCACAACCCCTGAACTGTACCCCTCATTACCGGTTACAATTTAGCGTCATGGCCAGAACTGATGGTTAAAAGTTTTTATAGGACAAGTTTCAAAAAGTTTATTTCAAAATAACAGCGATAAACGTCGTCATAACTGTTCAACCTAGAAACTACAAGTTAAATATTGTTGGGCTTGTTGGGTAAAGCAGCAATATCTATCGATAGTTAGGAATACTTTGGCTTTATTTAATTATAACTAACCCCATGTGCAAAACAAATTCTGTAAACGATGCTGATATAATTGAAGACAAAAGTTTACAAACGAATTCCGCCGTCTGTGAGAGCGCATCCTTACAGTGATGCAGTTCCTCGAATACGAGAAAGTCAGTTCAATCTTTTTTGAAGCATCACAAGGCCTGCTACGAAATTTCAAACCAGGCCCTGGGATGATGACTCAAACAGTACATGCAGAAAAAAATCATTTTATGAAACTAACTCTTAGCATAAATGAAACTCCCCGTTCTAGACCTGAATATGTAAAAACACAGGTTTTCGTAACTAAAGATACCGTATTTACTCGATTGTTAGCTGTCCTTGAATGTTAGCCGCACTTATACCTAAGCCTCTGAAATACTTCCGCGTACTAGCACGTTTTGCGTTTATTCATAACCCTGGTAATGATTCTTCACCGCAACAACTGCCTTCTATTCATCATAATCCCGCCTGTGACGGATGTGCACGTGATGCGGAAGAGAATAGGATGCGAAAAGAGTTTGGTCGAAAAAAAACGCAGCCAAGGAAAGACTCTGTGTCATCTATGGACTATACCTTTCGATGAGGTAAAGAATAAAAAATATAAGCCGCCCTGGATTGAAAGCCGCCCTTGATTGTAAGCCGCGGCTTACAATCGAACAAATACGGTAACCGTCACGTGGACCCGTCGATTTACAAAGTGCGGCAATTTACAAAACTTAAAATAAACGCTATGGTTGTTTGAGGGCTCCACCACCTCTAAGTTTGGCTGATGTACGTACAGGAAGCCCGGTACATTTTTTCACTTTTTCCAAAGGCGAATTACGGATTTCCAAAATTAGCAGAGTTTCTTTTGTTACGGATAAAGTGGATACCAACGATGTAATGCCATCATTAAGGAAATAAATAAAAAGAATGTTAGCAAAAGGTGAAGAATACTTCTAAATGCTACGGAACTTTCCTTGTGTATATTGAATATCTGTGATAACTATCACTTATTTGTTGCTTTTATCTATTTTTTGTTTGAGGACAATGTTTCCGGTGGAAATAAGATAATTGTATATGAAGATTGTAGTCCTTAGTCTTTCTTGCTACTGTAGATTTCGAAACATGTTCCAGGAAATAAAGAATATCCTTCTTGATTTTCAACATGGTTATCATGCGACTACATCAAACGCCTTTTCGAACTCCTTTCAAAAACGCTTGTGATCTTGATAAGTTCGGGAAAAGCCGACTTCTTTGAAAAAGCCTTACGAAATACAAAAACCGTAAAGCAGTGTTTCTTAAACTTTTTGTCGCTGTGGACCCCTTCGTTTTGTCAACGTTTTTTCGATTATTGAGAAATTATTTTTGGTCGCTTCTTATAGCGTGAGTACCTCAACCGCCGCGGCAAGAAGCAAACTTCAGGCTTCGGCCTGCCGCCAATTGACGTCACCAATACAAAATAAAAAAGGTCAGTCGATCATGAACTTGTCACATTACAGCTGTGGTGCGATTAAGCTGAATAATGACCTAAATGGGCGAATAAAAACTAGCGGATTTTTTTGATTGGATTTCGATTTACGCACCACCTAAAACACATTCATGGACCCCTGAGGGGTCCGCGGACCGCAGGTTAAGAACCCCTGCCATAAGGGCTAAGTCAAAAACAGCTAAAGGATAAACGCATTTCCAACCCGGTAGCAAACTTTTATTATCAGTGCTTCTATTGACTTGCTCCTCGACATAATTCCTAATGTTTGCGGCGACAGATGGCTATCTCATAAGATTTGCGAAACGCTTATCTCTCACGTGATCTCTATAAGATCATTCAAACCTTACAAAAGTGCAGAGGATGCTCTTTGTATAAAAGTAGTGATGTGGTCCATCCATTGAAACGTGATATACAGTAATCACGAAAAAAGGCAAAAATGTGTTAATAAACATGAACAGGTGTCTGTCTTCCTCCAACAACTCGCAAAAATACCAATGAAACTACGGTCCCGCCTTGAAAAACCTATTTATTAGCAAAGTGCATGATATGGCGCTGCAAAACGTTCTGACTGCACCCGCTTCAGGCAGGTTATCGATTAAAAGCAGGATATTCAACTAGTCTCATACTCTTGACAGAAATTCCTGAGCATTTACCTAAGCAAGTAAAAGAGTATCATCATTAGCATTCAACAATTACAGGCTCTAGCTTTGCAGCAGGCTGTTTGAGGAATCTCCTGCCTGGTGCTTATTCCATCTTTTTGAAATGATTCAAGCTTGCACTCATCACTGAGCGACAATAGTTCAGTCACAGCAGTGACTTTATCATTAAATCACCATGTACATGTCAGTCTTTATTTGCACACCATTTGGATACAATCATATGCATTCATTTGTCATTTGCGTCGTTTTCATTAAACTATCTGCAGTTTACTTAAGCAAGTAAGACGGTATAGTCACTTGCATTTAATTTGTCTTTGTTATCCATGAAGGTTAAAATCCTTGCGACATACAAAAGTTTTCAACATGCTTTAGATGTTGTACTTAATCGACTTAATAAAAGCCAGTGTTTTTTTTATTGACTGCCTTTGTTAAGTTTCAAAACTTTTCCTTTAAACAAATTCTGCAAGTTTGCAAAAATTTTAAACCATTTGTTTTACCTCGGTTATGGAAATAAAGATAGAGGATGTAGGAACTAACTTTAACTATACATTTAGCTGATGGTATACTTATAACTCTCTGGACAGTCCAGGGGCGTAACGAGGGGGAGACAAGGGAACGCAATTCCTCGGGCGCCGAGTCACTATGGGGACGCCAAATCACTGCGGGGGGCGCCCAAAAGTCCCAACAATGTCACAAGTACTTTCTTTAATACAGTACAATACATTTGCTTCCATTTGCTTCCGAAAGACCTCAGTTTCGAACATGGTGGCGCCAAACTTGCCCCTTGCCCTGAGCGCCATCAAAACCTCGTTACGCCCCCTGCTGGACACAATATTGAACTGCTACACAAATTGGTCAGTAATGAGATAAAAAACCTGAATTTTGAATCCGAGCCAATAAAGTAGCTTTTAATTGCTCGAAAAGCAGTTGCATGTTAATCAAAAAATGTAGAGATGTAACAGTACAAGCTCTAATAAATTGCCATGAAAAATATAAGCAAAACACTGTTAAGATCATGGGTGACACTTGATGGGAATACAATTGTAAACCATAAATCGACAATTTGGTAATTAAAGCAACTTTGAAAAACTCGTGGAATATTATATAAACTGAAATACCACTTCAATACATCAATCCTAACATGTTTTTATTTTTCTCTTTTCCATTTCCATCTCACATACTGAATTCCCAGATGGGGTAGAGGCCAGGGTTGCGGAGTCGGAGGTAAAATGTCCGACTCAAACTCCGACTCCTACCTTCCAAGATTTTACGACCTTTCCAAAATTTCCGACTCCGACTCTTTAACATAACGTGAATGAAGTTTGGCCATCAACAAGGGCAACGAAGCGAGCAAAAATTATTTTATAAATAAGCATTTTGTTATTGTCGCTGGACACATGAGCTAATGCTATGAATTAATATATTTATTTAAAGAATATTTACTAATAATAAAAATCCATTCTGTTTACTTTGAGTAGCTGCTATAACGTGAATGCACAATACCAAAAGCAAAATACCTTTGTTAAATCACCAAAACAGAATTGAAACAACAGTTTCTACACATACTCGTAAAAGGCAGCACAAGCGTTTGCGAATTGCTAGTGTATCATCTAACGTATTCGAGGCAGTGGTAGCAAACAAAGCTTAGCTGACATATCACTAACTTTACAGATAATTGCGCAAGGTAAAACACTATACCAACATTTCAGTGCTCAAATCTGTTTACTTCACTCTTTTCCATTCCTATTTAACATACTCAATACTTAACTGGGGAAGGGCCAACAAGACGACTTTACTCCCTTTAATTAGATTGCAAAGTAAAGCTGTGAGAACACTTGAATATAACAAAAGTAAAACAACTGTACTTTACTCCAAGCACAAAATTTTAGAAATACCTGATTTATTTCAATTGTCAGTTGCCAAATTCATGTACTCCTTTTATAATGGTGGATTACCTAATCACTTCGATAACTACTTTGCTGAGATTGCATCAGTCCACAAATATCAAACAAGACTTGCTTCTCTGCAAAAATATTATTTGCCCAGAATGAAAACATCTCTGTGTCAGGTTTCTCTAAAGTATATTGGTCTGAAAATTTGGTCTAACATTCCGGAAAAATTGAAATCATCTTCGCCTTATTCATTTGTCAAAAAATATAAAAAAGTCCTGCTATCTTGCCAGACTTCCTGTTGATCTTCGTTTTATATGCTTGTCACATTCTATCTGATCTTCGTTTTATATTCTTGTCACATTCTGTAATATTGCGCTGATGCCACTATTTTCCTTCCTATCTACCACTACAGTTGCTCACCCCACCCCCTGTACATAGGCATGCTTTTCCCCACTGTTGTTTGTTGTTGTTTTTGTGCTTTTTTCACCTGACGTTGATTTGACGCTTTTTATTACTTTTATTCCTACTTGTAAAACTTCTTCAACTAAAATCTGGTTTGTGTTAGCAGCAGGGCTGGCTGAGAACTTGACCCAGGTGGTTTTTCGACAACCCTTTGTGATTCAACATGTTAGAACACGATTACTAAGCTGCGAAACGTGAAATTTCTTATTTTTTATATTTTTTCATCACTATATAATCAACTAGTGATCTTTGATGTTATTGTATTTCGTCTTGCTGCTTCGTGATTTGAGTCACAAACATGCATAGTTAAACCATACCATACAGACAGATGCCGCCGTAGAAATTTTGAAATGAGAGAATGGACAGGGACAGATACTCTTCAGGTGGCTCTTGGAGCAACCCATGCATGCGTATTTGGCCAACTAAGCACGTGACATCTCTCACGCTCTCTTACCAGCAAACCGTCACGGCAAACGGAATCGTAGCGATAGCACGAATACACCGACAGATAGTTAATGTGTATAGTTTCTTATGTGTCGGTCCTACCTATAGGACCATGGGCAAAGTAGTTGCTTGTCGCACAATATTCATTTCAAATCTTTCGCTTTAGTAAAATAATCCCTTTCGCAAATTTTATATATACTAAAGCACGAAATCAGATCTGCGATTACTGCTGGCAACAAAGCCATTCGTAATTTTTTCGCTGTCGATCTGGCGGTCTTTGTGTATGGAAAGCAGTGCAAGTCCTGTCATTCGCTCATTTCCAATCGACGATCTTAGATAGGTTTTAAGACATCTCATGGTGCTGAAATTGCGCTCACTTGTAGCAGTTGATACAGGAAGAGTGCCTAAAATGGTGAGCAACATGTAGACATTCGGATAAATGTCAACATGGCAAGCACAGAGTGCCTCTATGGTACTCGAAAGAACAGTGCTAACATCTTCCTTCTTCCACTTATTTACCCAACGCTGCACTTCAGGAACAACCGCTGCTCTGGGACCAATATCTTCCTGATATATTTCCACTAACCTTTGTAAATCTTGAGCAGTGTCTGGCGAAGCATCGCAATACTTAGGTATCAAGCCCCAAAGACTTCGGCACTTCTGCTTCTGACCAAAGAATCTATCCTCCATGTTCACTATTAAATAATCTAAATACGGTACAAATATGGTTTTCCGAAAAAAATGCACAGGGTCATCAGAAGGATAATTATCTCTGAAAATTTGACTTTTGCATCTTCTGGGAATCAGTAGTGGAGCATCATATTTTCCACATTCATTCTTAACTTGGTCAAATATTTTATGAAAAACGTTTTCGCAATTGCTTCTGTTTTGTCGGAGAATATCCAGCACACTATCAATGAGCTCAATCACTGCAAATATATCCAATTCTTTCTTTTGCAGCAGTTTTGAAACAGGCAAGTTTATACCAGAAGTGTGCTGCATAACTAAAGCCGCATTAAAAACGTGCATTTCTGTACAGAATTGAGCAAAGTTGCTGCTTTGGTCGCAATCTCCACTTGCTTGATTTCTTGCTGCAATTCCTCAAGTGTAGAAACAACTGCTGGCAATAGTGTCACGAAAATGATGATCGAGTCATGTCTTTCTGCCCAGCGTGTGGCGCAAATTGGTTTCAGCTTCTGTCGCGATGAAGCCAAGCCTGAAACTTCTCTCAACATTGTCTTGAAATATCGATACGCACTGTGCAGAACGCGACAGAAAAACGCATATGTCCGATGTAGTTGCCATCGCTTTTCTAATAACCGGCAACTGCGATAAAGTACAAATGAGAATCGTAGCATGATCTTTGCCTGTTGTTGAAGAAACTGGAACAAAGCACAAAAATTCTTCGTGCACTTTGGTATCTTTGATAAACAGAACGGGTAAACAAAGTTGCTCTGTTTGACTTACATCAGTCGTTTCATTTGCTGGTATCGAAAAGTATTTGCATTGGGAAATATCGGAAAGTATTTGCTTTTGTATAGCATCACCCATCAAAGATATCATTTGATTTTGCACTCTCCAGCTTAAATATGAAGCGTTGCGGGGAGCCTTTAAAAATAGGTCAGATGTTTGCTTGTCAGCAGCCTCCATTCGCAGTCTTAAGGCAGCTTTAAGAACTCCGTCATTGCAATAAGTTTCGTTCAGTGAGATCTTTATATAGCTATGTACGCATGTGCGGAATTGTTTTGTGTTTTAACAAATGTCAGCAACAAATTTGTGTTTAGGCAATTTCCGTAAAGGGGGTGGGCTCTACCCCCTGTAGCAGACACCTTATGGTCTGTACATACTCTTCACGAAACTCCCATTTGCTGAGAATCAACAATGCAAAATAACACTCTCTCACTTTAGGAAATCTGCTCTTTGCTGTGAATCAAGGGCACAAGTGAGTCTCTCGCATCAGACTTAATAACATTCGAGAGAGGCTTCAGAAACAGAATCAAATATGCAAACTCACTCTCTCTTCTTACCCAGGTAAGAGAGAAAACCAGGCTCAGAAGAAGCCTGAACAAAAACGTTATTGTTATTTCCGTTATTGCGCAACGATGTGAAATATTGTGTACTGTCCTAGGTCGGTGGACCAGCAAGCTGCATACGCCCCCTAAATTAACCAATGAAATTGAAATAATCCTCAGATCATGGGTAAACGCCCCCAGAGTGTTACTAAGAATAGAAAAGTCTTGTGATCAATCACATGACAACTACATGAAATATTAGATAATGTTACTAAAATTAGTAAAGTCTTGTGACTAATCACATGAT
>Ga0210059_1001211_pt1 | contig 38006 bp, 16 predicted proteins | sample Ectturendosymbi2_FD_188042 | JGI IMG/M metagenome (GOLD analysis project Ga0210059, IMG submission 188042) | Ecteinascidia turbinata endosymbiont from Florida, USA - Sample 2 (SPAdes) (version 2) | ecosystem: Host-associated > Tunicates > Ascidians > Unclassified | place: Key West, Florida... | reverse complement strand
TTGTTGTCTTGCGTGAACTTGTGGGGGCAGTGACGTAAATGACAGCTACGGCCGTCGCTTCCTGTCCCTGTATTCCTGATGAAGTATTCTGTGCTTGGTCAGGATGCATAAATAAACTGAACCGAACTGTGTTATTTCTATGACCCATTTAATTGGGTTTCTAATGGGTTTTTACTTACATCAGTGTAAAAGGTGGAGAGTCCTTATGATAACACAAGTTAAAACAAAGTTTTATCATGCATAGCTGCTGTGAGGTCACAGATTATATTTTATCTAACTGCAATAACAACATGTGGGCTGAAATCATTAACCCTTGCAGACTCAGAAGTCAGAACTGTTAGAATCCCACAATTGAAGCTAGTTTTTTTGGTTGTTTTTCAGTCACAGACCAATTTTTTTAAATGGCTGAAAAAATTAAGTCAATTCAGTCACAGTGTCTGAAAATAAAAACCAGTGAATTAGGGACTGAGTTTCAGGGGTATGGGGGACATGTCCTTCCAACTTTTGCACAAAAGGGGCACAATATTTTGATCCATGTTCATAAATTCTACTTCTGGTGCATTGTTTATTATTTAGGGAATAATTGAAGTGTTGTGTTTGTTTTGTCTACTGAGAAAAAGAAATCTACAAGTGCTAATACTAAAATTTTGTGTGCTTAAAAAAGAAACAAATGCGTAGTAATCACTGTCAAGTACTAGCACAGTGCTATGCAACTGCCATAAAACCATGCACATAGCCAGGGCCTTGGACCATCGTCCCCAAAATGTATCATTTGCATAATTTGCCTCACAGTTTGCCAATTTTACAAAAAGAATGTACAGTGGTTGAGTGAACATGGTGACGTCATCGAAACGCAAACAATAATATTATATTTGTGTGATATGCACAATAAACATGCATGTCACACAAAGTTTGTCCACCCCAAAGTTTTCTAGCAAACTTAGTCCCTGCAGTGAATACCGTTACCTCGAGTTGTATTACTATTATGTGACAAATGACTGAAATGTCTCAGTGTCCAAACTGTCTCAACAAAAAAAAGACTGCAGCCACAAGGTAAAAGTTGCATATATATTCCATCTAAATCATGAACTGATTTGTTTCAGGGAATATTGCATAAAGGCAAAGAAAGTTTTAATGAAAGTTCAGCTGTTTCTATTTGCTGTACTTGAAAAAACAAATCACACAAAAATTACATTAAAACAAATTCTTTAGAATGAAAACTTACAGATGTTAGGTGGATACTACATATTAAATAAAAATAATCAGATTAACCCTCTAAGGACCGATTTTTTTTCTTTGCCTGAAAAAATTTCTGGGTGTTTGTTTTCGCTACAAACAGCATCAACATTGCAATGGTGCGGAGTTTTTGGAAAAAATGTTTTACTCCCCACTTTTTTGAAACGTTACAAATTTGTTACAATGGTCCATAAAGGTGCTAATTTTACGACGTCTCTGTGCTTTCAATCAAGTCTGGAAGCCAAGTTTGAAGGTTGGGAGGACTCAAAATACATTTTAAATGTGAAAGAGTTGGTTTTATTGAATTTTTGAAAAAAAATTTTTTTCTTTATCAAAAAAAATTGACGGGTATTGCCCTTGAACAACCCAGGACTATGCGCTTGCCTGAAATAAAGGTAACAATAAAGGGGACCCGTCCCCAGAATGTTCCCCATGTTTACAGGTCTGCTTGGAAGAAATACATAGTTTTATATGTCAAATGTTATGTAAAACAGTACTGAACTCAACAAGCCTAAAGCAATTAGATCAGTATTTCCCAAATTTTTTCTGATCACGTACCAGTTGTGGAGAACGTACTGTCACCACGTACCGCTTTGTTCCAGGAAAACACATTCAACCAAATATTATTCGATAAAAAGTTTAGAAAACAAGACTTGACACAAAAACGTCAAGTGAGAAATTATAATGACCATATTTCAAAGCCAAAAAGGCAAGTACACAAAAATGCAGGTATCCGGGTAAAGTAAAAGTTTTTTTTGGTGAAGAAAGACAGAAGGTAAGCTTATTGGTGTACCACTTTGAAGGCCTTCACGTACCACTAGTGGTACGCATACCACAGTTTGGGAACCACTGAATTAGACTGTAGAGCCACCTTAATTATTTGTTGTTTTAGGTTATAATGTTTGAACCCGAAACCCCAGCAAGTCATCCAAAGTATCAAAAGACTTGGATTTTAGCTTAGTTGCCAATAAAAACCTGAGCAAAATACTACCATCTAGTGGTTTCGTCCCAGGGCCAGATAAAGTGCGCCAAAAAGGCCAAAACTATTCCACTTATGACGTCACTCACAAAATAAAAAAAATTTTTTTTCATTGCGGACTCGAAGATTTGTAAAGTCTTTTGAGGGTTTAAACAGCTCCCACGCGTAATCGGCAGAGGAGCTATGAACTTGCACAGACATGTGCAAACTGCTGTGCTGAGGTGAAACCACACTGGCAGCTAAGGTGTTAACAACCACATGCGCAGATTTGTTACAATTGGACTTAGGCTAATAACTTCTATCAGAAAATAAGTCCATTGAGCTTATTATGCATATTCAAACACTGAACTGAGTAGCAACTCAAAAAAATTACCTAACCTCAAGTTCCTTCATAACCCCAACCTCAGCACCCTCCCCAAACCACTCAACATTGAGTACTCGTAAACCTCGGTCAAGAGGAATTCAAGCGTGTCTTGAAGTTCATGCTTGACGAATTTTTCAAAATTTTCAATTGAAAGGTTCGAGTTCGAAATGTAACAAATCTGTTATGGACAGTTGCATGAAAACCCGTTTCATTGAACATAGAAACAAACAAATTTGAAGCGTTACAAATCTGTTGAGTTTGGTGTTAAAGGGTTAAAATAAATAATGATTTTTATCAACCTTGGTATGTAGGCTGTAATGAAACCAATTTGCCGCAAGCAAATTTGGCTTTAATAACTGAAAACTTAGGTAAACATAAACGTCTGCAAACACGACCTTGATGCATGTAAGTCGCACATCAACTAAACGTATACAAAGTGACAAATAGCCACATAGCTACTTAACGACCAGTATTTGAAACAATGAGGAACAACTGCATGGCATTGAACTGTACTCAACAGTAAAGCACATGTTGCCTTTGGTAGATGCGCATCAACTGTACTGAAATCAAAGTCATAAAATAATGCCAAATTACCACATTCTTCCCTCCTATAAAGGAAAGAACATCACTCATCTGCACCACATCTAATGGGAGGCACACTGAGTTTTTCGAGTAGACTTCTGTGTACAGGGTCAGATTCCTGCACTTCACCAATGCTCCTCCACGTATCATTCAACTCACTGTTGCTGATCTGAGGATCAGTTGTCTGAGGAACATTCGCTTCTAGAACAGCACTTTCATGAGGTGTTTCTATAGGCGGATCTATGCGATGTCCATCACTAGAAGAATCTCTTGAAGGGCATGGTTCCAGATCATGCACTGGAACACTTGACTTCCTCTCATCAGGAAAGTGAACTCGCACATGCATTTTTGGCTAATTTTTCAACTTTGTTTCAAAACAGTTTACAAAGAAACAATATCGATCTACGTATTGTGAATAATGTGCATGGTGAAAATTTTTTTTTATGTGTTGATGAATCTTTTCTTTGTGAAAACACAATTTCTAATAATAGACTTGGTTGAACATAACATCAAAATAAAAATTAGCATGTAAGCGTGTTTGAGCTGGACACCCCTAATCTAATCTAAGCATAGCATGGATACATTGGTTTGTCTCAATACTAAGGCCCGCATCCATTTAGATTAAGATGAGACTTGCAATTTTCTGGACTGAGACTTGGTAAACCAGTCTTGACTCTTATGAGACAAGTGAGATTTCTGCAGTTATTAACCCTTCAATGGCTGCGATTGGCCGGCCTTTTTTTGCCCAAAAATCACCAGCCGCTAGAGCTAGAGAGCTGTTCACACCCTCTACGGATTCAGCGAGTCTTCTAGTTGAGATCTAAAAAAACGTTGTTCGTTTACAATTTGGCGTTTTCTGGAGGTGACGTCACAATGAGGGCATGTTTTCAAAATTTTGGCCACCTTGACCAGGCCCTGGGCCCTAACCCATTGACCCATTCTTTTGAATCAAAGTTTTCTTGAAAACTAGGCCAAAATCCACATCTATAGAGCCCTTGATTGACCTGCTAGCATATCTGTAGCCAAAATTATGGGTCAAAAACCCATTTTTTGGCAAAATTCAAAAGGTTTCAAAAAAGGCATATTTTTCCCTTTCAGGGAAAACTTTGGCCAGCTATAACTCGGCAGCAGATTGAGCTAGAGAGCTGTTCAAACCCTGTAATGACTGGTGACGTCGTGTATTTTAGAATTAAAAAAAATTTTTTAAAATTTGGGTGGGGGTTTTGAGCCACTGGGATCATGACAGGGGTATGTATTTTGGTTAATTTTATGACGTCATCATCCGATCCAACGCGCCAATATTTTGGCTCGCAATATTTTTGGTTTCTAAGCGAGAATACACATTTTTAGAGCCCTTGATTGAGTTTCTAGCGTTTCTGGTTCAAAAGTTATGCCAACAATATTCCAAATATGACAGGAAACTCCCAGGGGATTAGTGGGGATTTTCCCAATTACTATTCAACCATTTTTGCCATAACTTAACAATTAGAAATGCTAGAATGTCTATCAAACCCTCTAAAAGCTCGTACTGTAGCCTAGAATGCATTTAAATCTCGTACAGTTTCGCACCAGTGATTCAACTTGATTTTTGAACTCCCACGGGACGTTGACGTCATGGATTGTTTTGACAGACCTGTCAAAACATCCTGTGGTTTTGTAAACATGGCCAGAAAGGCCGAAATCGCACGGTGAAAATTGCTTTTTTCAGTCTAAACTACAAGTCTTTCCCGATTCAAAGCAGATTTGAACAGCTCTCTAGCTCGATCCGCTGGCGAGTGTTGTCCATATAGAGAAGGGGTGTGTTCCAACCTAAATTGAAGTATGTGGGTGCAGAAATTTTCACCAATTTTTGTTTTTTTATCCATAATTTTGGCTACAGATATGCTAGAAAAGCCATTCAAGGGCCTTTAAAGACACAGATTTTTGCCTAGTTCCCGAAAAAAAATTGAGCCAAAAGAATGGGTCAATTAGTTGGGGCCCAGGGTCAGGTAAAGGTGGCCAAAAAAATGCAAAAACACCCTCACTTGTGACGTTCCCCCCATCAAACGCCAAACCAAAAACAAAAAAGTTTTTTTTCAATGTCAACTAGAAGACTTGCTGAATCCGTAGAGGGTTTGAACAGCTCTCTGACTCCTGCGGCTGGCGATAAAGGGTTAACTAGTTTTCAGATTTTTGATTACAGGTAAATCTAAGTGTACCCCAGTTATGGTTCATGTGCTAACCCTGTGCTGTGGGTGGGCCGCATTGCTACGCATGGTGCAATGGACAACATGACTGGTACTGATTGTTGCAATGTTGGCAAGTCATTTGTAGCACCACATATTGAGTTTTCCCTTGCACCAATCCATTAATACTGTGAACAAGGCTGGAAAAGCAACAAATACTGTTTTTTCAAGTCTTCATAGTGTCCTGACTGTATGCTAAACCTGGTCTCTACCTACTTAAGACACATTTGCTCTGCCATTGTACCAATCGGTCAGTTGAAGTTGAACTTAGAAATATTTAAACTTGCAAAAACGAGAGCTGTTACTTGTATTAATTTCTTTAGATTTATGACTTAGTTATCAATGGTGGAGGTTTCGTGTTTCCGTGAATATCATGTGAATAGTACTATCCATTCTCATATACTTTGCAGACAGTAATTGAAAATCATACTCTGCTCACAGCTGACAAGTTCATTTGTGTGGTAGAATTAATTTTCTTCCTGCTGTGCTTGGAGTTCTCTGCTTTGTGTACAATTTTCTGTTTTGTAATGTAGGTACTACTGGCATTGCAAAGACAAAAACCTATGCATTCTTGAAAGGCCTGCACATTTATTGTTGTACTCAAGTTTAGGGATACTGTAAATGGTTTTAAGAAACTGTTTTTTTTTTATTTCAATAGAAATGCTTGGTTTTATTTACAACTTTGAATTACAGACTGCGTGGGAGGCATTTGGAAGAGTGTTGAAGATGGACTGGCTGATGGGGTAAGCCAAATAATAAAGCTCTTTATTGCACATGCTATCTTTGCTATCTTTTATTTATATATTGCCTTTTCTGTATGCCAGGTCTTTTGCATAATTGTATGGAGTAGTGGTCTAGTTATTGTATCATTTGTTATCCTGCCATAGCACAAGTACAGGTGATACCTAATATTCTAACGGCATGCTGTGGTAGTTTCAGGTATATAAAATGTTTCTTGAAAAATGCGTGATTGGAGAACATACAGAAGATGCTGGATTTCTATTGCAGCATCCCAGGATGCACTGGAAACATCTGCAATTCAACAAAACACTGACCAATGTACAAACTTAGACCGCATAACAGAGTGCAGCAGAACCATTTGCCAAGGCATAGTAACCCTTAAGTGGTAACACAGTTTATTGTAAATATAATGACATACCCCTTTAAATGGTTGTGGAAGATCAAGAACTGTTCAAAACTGCTTAACAAGCGATATTTTTGACGGTAGAGTGACAATCTAAGGAAATCCATCCATATGAATAATGCAGCTAACACACAAATTTGGTGTTGTGCACTAATTTTGCTGCCTAAAACCTGGTAAAAAGTATGAGTTATGCTTCCTTCACATGTGATTGCAATGGCACAACAAACTAGGAGTTTCTTGAACTACAACAAACAAACCTTTATGTATGGGTAGTTTGTTGTCCATAATAATGATGTTCGAAACTTTTTTTCAGCGGCTAACTTTCCATCGATATGAGATGTACATGTATTTCATGGCAAGTTGACAATCTATAATGCAGTTTTTACATGACACTTAAAATGAGTTCACAAATGCATTTTGTTTAGTACTTCATACAGTTTCTTCTGATTCACTGCTTGGGTGAGCTTGATCAAATGAGCTCTCAAAATTTGGAACGTCACCAACTCATTACTTATTAGCAAGCTAGCTGGCTTTGAAGTATGTGACCGCTGCCAGGGAGTTACATTTAATCGCTATAAGTAGCCCACACTTGATATGTTTGCCAAGAAAGGCAAATAAATTCTAAAACATTTTCTTTGAAATGTTTGCACTCAACATGAGTGTGCCTCATGCCTGTGGTAACTCTCGTGGGTTTCTGCGTCTAGCCAAGCTGTCATAGCCTGGATCTGATAGGTAGGCCGTAGCATCCACCTCGCAATGCTAACCTGGAGTGTAAATGAATATATTCAAAACATGAGTTAACTACTTGGAAATGATATACATGTCATCACACTTTCCTGTAGACTATGTCATTGTCTGTTGTGTCCATGTAAATTTACGGCTTTATTGTATTCCCTCTGTCCATTTACGATTTGCTCCCTTGGCGTCATAACTCACTTCCAGTGCGCTCGTGAGCATGCCTGCACAAAGGACGTAAATGTACTGCTAGAACTCTTCTGTAACGGTGCAGTAGAAACAGTGTTTATTTAGGATGCTTACATGTCTCACCTTGTATCCGGTTCTTTGGACGCAGTTAATTATATTGTACCCATCCCACCCGGAAATAGCATTTGAACAAGCACTTTCCAGAATGCCAAGCAAAGCCGATCATCTGTACACAATGATTTTACTCGAGAAGGTGCGTAGGAATTTTAATGCTTACAGCAACTTGATGATAGTATGGCGAACAGATTCGTAAACTGCCCAACAGTTTAGTCTCCTTCAAATTTTGTAAGAAATGGTTTTGAGAGTGGGTAGTACCATGTTGTGTCACTGTCAAACTTTATTCGAACACTGGCTGGGTACCTTCACTCAGTGTGTTCAATTATGTAGATTGTAAAGCACTAAAAAAGTAATTAAAGTGCTCGGGTAATGGTTTGGTGAAATCATGGTTGTTTTTAAGGAAAATGTTAAGTACCCGTTATGGACCTGTAGGGACACGATGATAATTTTCTCTGATTCTAGGGGCCCGATTTGCAATTCTAGGGGACCCGAATCGGGTCTCTAAAACACCTGAAAAAAACCCTGGAGAAATGTTAACACGAAGTAGTTTTCATGCTGAAATCCAGGTTTGGTGCGAAAAGTGTTGTCTGGGCAAAGATGTTCCGTCGTCGCAAGTAGCCAAGTCAATTCCATTGTTGCATTGCAAAGATCATGAACGTGGTAAACATTTTTTCGACAAGCTGCTTTCGATTTAAACGCGATCTTGAAAGCACCTTGTTCAGTGCAATTATTGTGAAGTCCGAATGGTAATTAACTCCAGCTCTGCATGAATATCGGTTACCAAAATTGGGTAATTTTTAGAAACGATTAGTGAAATTCAAGTGTTGGCTAATGATGAAAAATGTATGAGGGCCAGAGTTATCTACCGTAACTGCAATTTCTGCAGAGTACCAAAGAACTTCATCGCTTGAAGATTTGCTTTTGTCAAATCAGTTGTGACATCACACATGCCGTGGTGGGCTTTTCACCGAGCTTTAATTTTCCTGAAAGCGGCATTTTCACTAAGCCGTTTCATAGTAAAAGGCAACTTTGCTGCAGGTACAGATCTATGTTACAGCCCGCAACCATGCTAGCAGGCCATGAACGTTTGTAGCCCGCGTTTGCTTAGCACGTACCCAGTTTACTCAATCCTTATCAAATGGTTGGTAAGGAACAACTACAAAAATTTGTATCACGAAGTCTGCTTCATTTCTCGATTTTTTTCTATTTCCTATACGGGCATTTCCGGAAAACGTTCAATGGCTATCTCTTGACATTACACTGCGTGTTTGTTGAGTTTCAGTTTGAATGAAAGTTTTACATGAGACCAATGCATGTGACATAATGTTTGTGGTGCACAGACACAAGAAGTAAAAATCAAATCACGTGATAGTCAAATATGATTTATGCATTTTTACGTAACATAGGTTTCTTAAGTATTTTATTAACTCTTGCATTAAACGGATGCTGTTTCAAATAAAAAGAAGAAATGGTTAGGTGGCGCTAGTGAGACGCAGTGGCTTGTATTTGTTTTACTTTCATTGTCTGCTGTGCACGTCATGACCAGTATGTGCATTCTGTAAGGCTTTGTCCAGTTCTTCATTACCCCATTTTACTATGTCGTGGTTTACCGACTGCTGCGGCTCATGTGACGTAAATGGCACGTGTTTGATAGATGTGATAAGTTTTGCGCGATTCTCGAAATCTACGTTGTCAAAAGGTGCGTACCAATGCCTCGTAGGGTGACCACAATCGACTATTTCGCCAATGGCGCTCATGTCTTCTTGGCCGGTTGTGAAAATAGAGAGTTCTTCCGCGCTGACCTACGGCCTGTGTGCCATTTGCTTTAGATAAGAAGATGTGCTTGCGCTGTTTGAAATTTTGAATGAGTAAGCTGCATTACTTGCGTTAAAGAATCGTACGAACCAGAGTGATTATATCTTTGGTGAACATATCGCGGAGTTGCTGCAGTTTTTCGATGCTGAACAGGTGTGCCAGTATGACGAAGTACTTTACTGCTGCAGCGTTTCGTTTTTTACTCTTCACGTCATCCTCAAGGATACAATATAGTTATACAGTGAAGCATTATTGCCAGAAACGCAATGATGGGCATTGCTGCTTCAGATTTTGTATGCAAGTGTCTAGCGAGAACTTCCGAAGTCCATGTACAACTGTCTCTATCAAAACATGTCAGTAGTTATAATTTTTATGTCATTAATGCAGAGATGGTGAAAAATAATCAACTTGTTTTTCCTTGAAGCTCTGGTGAGTTGCCTCCTTGAAGCTCCGGTTTGTACATTGACCTATCTGGGGTGCACTGTACATATTCGGCAGCCAGTTGTGCTGCAAGTTTTTTGCAGAAGTAAATGTTATTTTCGAGAACAATTAGGGATACTAGTGATTTCTTGAGTAAGATAACGATGATACAGTGGTTTTCATATGTCAAATAATTGTGCATCAGAAGACGTCAGGGAAATCTAGAGACCCGCAATTTTTCCTTCCTGATTTTTTCGTGAGAAACATTTTCACCCCGTAATTATTTTTCCTTCGCGCTAAATTTTGTCTGCTTGTGCGGTTTTGAAGAAGTGACTGTTAGTGAAAGAAAATTTGAAGCGTTAATCAATGAGAGCACTGCTTTCAGCCAATAAAGCCTATTCCCAGCCTGTTATGTAAAAATATCATTACGTATGGCAAACTTTAAGCTTTGCATAATTTTTTTTAACAAACGTATGTATCCCGATTGGAGCATCCCGCTTTATTTTGGTAAAAGTAAATGTGTTATGACCAGATACCGCTCGATTTGTGAAAGTTCTGAACTAGGATTTAAGGAATAACGCTGAAGTTTCATGCAAACGCCGCTGTGTGAAAATTATCTGCAGCTTCCTGTTGCTGTACACTTAAATGTGAGTGTTATCATCATCATTTTTTCAATGTTAAAATAAGTATTTCCTGAAGAAGTGGAAATTGTCAGTTGCCTGTACACAGTGTAGTCGTGTGTTTATTCAAACTGCAAACGATTTAAATGTTTAGGCTACTACGCAATGGCGTGAAAACTTGTTCGAAGTAAGGTCTTCATCGCGCCTTTCATTTGTCAGTGGAAGTGAGCTGCATTAAGAAAAGGGTTTAGAAAGTTTACAAGACTGTTGGAAAAAGTGTTGTTATCATAATGGTCTGAATTTGACTGAAGTTGCTCTTCTGAAAAATGTACACCAACACGCCGTTTTTACTCCCCTTGGACGGAAATTGTTCTCACGTAGTATGTTACTTGAATTTAGACAAAACCGAGCTGTTTTTTTGCTACGGTGTTTGATTTATGCTCCATCTTAATTTTAACCTGCGTCTACAACAAAACCACTTTTAGCTTACTCGTAAATGCAGTATTTCAACAGATTTCAGAATTCAATTTTGCTGCCAGTAGGGATGTACAATACTTTTTTCGAAATTTTCGCTGCTAGACGTTTGGATATAGCGCTCAAGCACTGAGATATCAAGCATGGAAACCAAGTTGACTGCTGGTAGTCATGCGTTTTGTTAGCTCAAGGACATTGGCGTATGCTTGTCTCCGAGGTTGTTGTTGTTGTTGAGTTACCTGGATATTCGCCTGACCATGTATGCGAAGCTTCTGTCGTAGAAGGTTGACAGTTAGCTCTACGTTAGTGCGTGAAGCGCTTTTCCCACTACTCCGTGATTTATTGCCTGCCGACTCTTGTGGATGAAAGAAACTCGGAATTAGTTCTGCAGGTTTTCAGTGTGCACTTGGAAGTACAGCATAGGAATGTAGACAATGTTTTGTTTAGTCGCTGACGTAAGTCGTTGCTGATCCTGCGCTGGCTGCTTTGCGCTCAGGTCCTGCCAGTGTCAGCCGATTCTGTGCTCTGCAGTCCTGTTGGTGATTTGAACCGATTTATTTGTTAGCATGTGAGCGTGAGCGTCATTCAAGCGTTGCTTTGTATGCCACGTCCGTTTCTAACGAATTAACTAGGTCGCATACAGCCCACCTCAGAATTGGTATTGCGGCAAACATCACATCCCTTTTGAATGAATTGCGTTAGCCGTTTGTAAATTAGCTAACGTCGAGCGGTTGGTATTCACACCGCAATTAAGTCGGGGGATTCCTGCGACGTTCCTGCTCTTTGCTGCGTGAGGGTTACGTGCGTTGGTTACCAACAGATATATCAGGTGTATGGTTTTTCAGTGCCAGGTCCAACGTCCACTGTTTTGCTGAAAGGTTAACCATGTTGCGAGTGGAAAAGACTTCAAAAGTCGGATCATGTCGGAATTGATTGCAGGGTTTACAGCTACGTCGGTGAGATCACCTGTGAACTTGACCCTCTACAGGGGTGGGGCTTAACCTTACAACCGATCACGTCGAGACTGCAAAAGTAGTTAGTAGTTGGCCGATAATTAATAACTTAGGACTCTGGATTTGAATTCCTCGGTTTGTTTGCACAGGTAGCGGACTGCCGAGGCTGCGAATTTCAGCGGCATTTCAGTTGAGTGGTTATTAAAAAAGGTTATTTTTCAGTGTTCCCTCAATCAAGCTCATATATAATACTGTGTTAAACGAAAAAGACTGCAAGTAAAATTATATTGTCAAGTCGAGGCAGTGAATAAGGTCAATCTCAATTGTTCTCGACATTCTACGTTTACAAGCCACGTTTGAAAACCTAATTTTTCATGGTGCAGTCGTTTATTTTTAGTGTGCGGACGGGTCTTGGCCCTGTAGTGTTTGTGACATCACACCAGTCACAATGACCTCATGCGGACGAAGATGTTTTCAACAAACATCAACGTTGGCCCGCGATTTTGTCCAAACTTTTAAAGTTTGACTCAGTGTGTATATGAGTTATACATTCATTGTTTAAGTCTGAGGTTTCCTATTTCCTAGCCCTCAACTATTGTTAGTTTTATCGACTTAAAAACATTTATGTCGCTTCAGACTTCATAGTGATGCACCTTGTATGATTCAACGGGGTAAAACAATTTATTTCTCTCATTTTTCTCTGCCTTGTTTGCAACATTGCGTTGAAAACCCAGCCATATTTATTGTTTCTAAACAGTCATATTCTGCAGTGTGCTTTTTCTGATCCTGTACCTCAAAAAATCTGTAGTTAATTTTCAGGTTTGATTGTTTCCAGAAACTTTTGACAGAATGAAAAACTTCAAAAAATATGATAGTTTCAGTGAAATCAACGAGGATTTTCTTAGCAGTTTGGCGTTTACACAAGATTTCCACCTTTGGGAACTTATCGGCTTGCTTTGCACACGTTGGCGAGAAAGGCAAAAAATTAGTCGTGACTTATTGGGCCAAATATGAATATTGTTTTGAATGAGAGTCGATATCTTTTGTTATTTAACGCGCTTATATGTCAAGTTGGCTTCCATACATATCGCGTAATTGCATTGCTTTTTTGTCTAAAAGTGATTGGTAATGAAGGGCAATAGGCAAAAATTCTTGCAAGACCGCCGTCCTTGTAATGTAAACAAATTCTTTTTCAACGGTTTCATCTTGCCATCTATCTCAACATTCCAAGGACCTCTTCTCAATAGGCAGTTAGTACGCTTTGCATTGAAATTTTCTAAGGCATTTAGCAACCACTGTACTGTGCGAGCATGTGTGGTAAACATTAAGTGCCCGTTGAAGCTCGGAAGTTACACCAGGATTATTGGATATTATCTCCCAAATTTAAACCTTTACAACTAGTCTAGTCATTTGTTTTCATTTTCGCTCTGGTATATCGATACAATGATAAGTATCCATTCTCTTAATCTTCTAAGCAGCCTACAAGAAGACAAACAATTTAGCTAAAAATACGAGCTGCTAAGGAAAATTCTACAGACTGCACTTTTTGGCTCGTAACTAGAGATCTGCTTCAGTCCTGTTCTAGTACTAGACTGGCCTACGCTACACTACAGCCAATTGCGCATTACAGCAAATAACTCTGTATTTCGCACGTACAGATTTTACATTTATAGTGTACATTTACCAAACAGGATAACAAACTAACTAGTTTTCAAATGATACGTCAGCGTTGTGTCGAAAATCAAAAACTTGTGCTGAACCGTCCTTCTTAGCACAGGCACAGACGAGACAACAGAAATCCAACTTGACAAGAACTCCAGGGCACTTACCATATAGTTTATCTCATTGTGTGTAAGCAAATCATTGTTGTTTGACAAATATTACATAGTAAAAAGAGCACAGGCACGAAAACATGTAAATGGAAAAAGCTTGACATATTTTGTAAGATGACATAACTTTTGCGAACTCTTCTGCTCTGATGAGCACATTTTATAGATGTCCGGCATAGCGCGTCTTATTCGCGCCGTTTATTTGGACTGGCTAAACAAATTGAGGCGAACGGCTAGTATGTCAAGAATAAGGGGATATTAATTCTTAAAATAAAACTTACTTGCATCTCCATTTGTGAAATGCTGTAATTAAATTTTGAGCCGGACCTGTGAGAGATCAAAAGTTTGGTAATAAGGGGGGTCAAAATGCCACTAAGCTGCAATCGTAGGTTGTCTCCTGAGCATGCAGATGTTTCAAATGGTGTTCTTATGTTTCGTTGGTCAGCCCCGCCGTGATAAAACCCTTGCGTTTTCGGAACAAAGAAATTGTTTCCATCGCGTTCGTGCGCGTATATATTAATTTTTTTTGTTTTATATGCACTGTATGCTCATTGGAATGTAGTAAAAAGAGGATGTTATTTGGGTTATAAAAAGTGGGTTCTTCATGCGAATCTTGTAACCTAATCTGGAATGAATTTGAGAAGAGTTCACTCGGACCTGACTCGTGCGAAGTTTGTGTCGCCACCTGTGTCCAAATCAATATTTTTCATTTGCTGCCGGTAGGTTATTTTTACGTTATTCTGATATAAGTTTGAAATGGTGACAATTATTTTTTATTCGTGGCGATAAATTACCTTCCAGCTGCAAATAAAACATTCGCGAAGGGTTGCACCAGTTTTTCCCAAGCGCCGCAAAATTCCTATTTGCATAGAGCCACATTTGTTTCTGGTGATTTTTGTTTGAACTTTATTTCCTGCTGTTCTCACCAAGAAACTGCTTTGGGAGACAGCTAGTACCTACGAAAATATTACGTCGACATTGAAAGGCAATCAATATGTGGATATATTTTGACAAACACTCTTTGAGTTTTGCAAGAAACTGACCTTCAACCACCCATCCATTCGAGAAACCTTTGAATGCAAGCACATAGAAAACGACAATATACAGTATTTGAAAATTCATGGTTGCCGAGGTATTTTTTAGATGTAGAACAGGCGTTCTCAACTTCAAAATGGTCAGCGGGCCACCTCATAACTCCAACTATTGCCGCGAACTATCAATTCTTTTCACCATATATCATATAAAAATAATAGACTGTATAAAATACCTCATACCATTTAATTTTCTGTCATGTTGAATTTTCTGCTCTTTAATATATGCAGTCGTGCTAGTCAATTTACGCTAGCAGTATCCTCAGTTTCAGTAACAGGTATTAGTTGTTATGTTGCAGTGATTAAATTTCTAAACGCCAAGAATCGCAGTGGTATCACGTTGATTACTTCCTAAAAATTTACCGATAAGTGAAACGAAACATGACGACCATCACTGAAATGTGGAAAAAAATAAGAAATCAAATGACCATTGACTATGGATCTAATAATATGATACAAATTTTTTCTAATGAGAGCTCTGAGTCTACTTTTTTTCGCAAGTAATTTGAGATCTGGTTGCTGCTCTAAGGAAGTCTGACAAATACCAATCAGTTAGACGGGAACGTTGTTTTGATTTGATTGCTCCGATGGTAGAGAAGCAACTTCCACACACATATATAAATAGTGAAGTGTAGTCTGTGAAGGTTCCGACCTCAAGCTACTGCGAAAGCAGGGTCAGTTTCGCTTGAAACGTTTAAACATAGCTCATCACTGTAGGCAGAATCCCATGTTTTCCTTGTAGCTTTAGGTTGAGTGAATTCAAGTGACGCGTTATGTCAGTCAGAAAAGCTGTGTTGAACACAAACGTGTCATTTACCAGGTATGCCAGTAAATCACGTCTACCCTTTTCTCCCAAAAACATGCGCACAGCTGGCAGCAATTTGACTTGACCACTTCACTTCTGCATGCATTGTCAAGTCAGATAATTCAACGTGAAACTTTTCCACCAATGAACGAAACTGTCTATGTTTCAATGCCAAATAAAATTTTATGTTTTGGTTACGGAATCCATCATCACTTTGAACTCGCCACATCTGAGTTTGCTGCACAGTTGTTCTTGGTGCAAAATACCAGGATATCAAAAGAATTCTGGCATCTCAGGATCGTTCCTCAGCGAAGGAATTACTCCTTTTTTCCTTTCCTACCATGGACGGAGCTCCATCGGTAGTCACAGAAACCAAATTTTTTAAGTTGATGGTTTTGTCTGGTCCACCAAAAAACTCATTATCGCAGAATGAATGTCTAGACCCCGGGTTTGGCCTGTTACTGGTAACAAAGCCAGCATTTCTTCAGAAATTGTGTCTCCTAAGGAAAGCGCACGCAAACTACAAGCTGCGTGATGCTTGTGCGGTTGATTGATTCATCAAATGCTAGTCTGAACAACCCTCCACTTCAATGTGTTTCAACAACTGTGATAAGAAATTGTCTCAAATAACCACTGCTCTCCTAATCACTGTTGAATCAGAGACTTGTAACTTTAAAATCTGGCTGTTGATGTCATCCTTGTTCTTAAATTCAGAAAACAATGAGCTGGTACGATCAACAAATGCAGTTTTCAGAAACTCTTCCTCCGTAGCAAGCTAATATACTATGGCAATATTGCAGGCGATTTTGAATGAGGCTTCTGTCCCCATTGTCATTGCTCTTGACTATACTGCGGAAAATGGGCTGTTGGGCTTAAAACCAATCGGGCAATGTTTGGAGTTTTTCTCTGAAGATCGTTATCAAGTGGATAAACTGCTTTAAACTCTGGATAAAGCTGTTCATGGGGCGTTGCTGATTCGCTTGTGTTGGCACAGCAATTGTTTTTTTGGCAGACAAGACACATTGGTTTGCCGTGCATCTCCGCAAAAACAAATTTCCGTAAAAATGCAAGGTTGAAAACCCTGTTTTCATCACCTGCTTTCCTCTTCTTCGTTTCCATCATAAACATAAACAAAAGGTGCAAAATATGTGCCGCCTCGAGCCCTCGACAGAAGTCGTTTTGATGATTAAGTAGGAATTGGAGAATTGCGCCATGTTCTTGTCTTTGTAGGTTCCGCGTGCACTGACACATTCGTTTGTGCCGTTTGCCGTTACCTCTTGGCGTCACTCGCTCTCTTGCATTTTCTACATGTGATCATTTGCACAGCGATCATGTGCATGTACAACGTGGAAGTAGCGTGCCACAAAATACTTAGAACCGTTTTTACCGTTTACGGAAAATCATGATTTAACCAAGAAATTCGTTGTAGATAGGATGCATGTATGGTAATGAGCAGGGATGCCAGATGAAAACTTCAATGAAAAGCCAAACAGTGGTAATATAAAAGCCAGAAAAAGGCCAGACGGATTATTGAAAGGCCAGAAAAAAAACTCTGTGATACTGCTATTCCTTGGTCGCTGAAAACACCTAAATTACAAGGATATCCCTAGAAATTTTCTTCGAAATTGAGATTAAGTCCTTGGCCGTGTACTGAAGCTCATTCATTCCTGATGTCTCTGTGACTATTAGTGGTTTGTGATATTACACAGTTTGGGTACAGTGGTGACACAGTTTGCATACTTACCCATCGGCAGCTTTCTGCATCCATACGAACGAAAGTCATCTCCCATTCACTCCTGTACTCACGACCAGAAATATAAGAGCCCTTTCACTTCCTCGACATCGTTGTCGCATTTATATCGCAGAGACGCAGACCTGTCTGCAAGCTTTGAGCCTGCTTAGAGGTTCCATCACAATACACAGTGAAAGCATTTCCAGTGATTCCACAAAAATTTATTTCGAATCTCGCATCCTTCGAATCTGACCAACATCAGAACGCGAGCGTCGGCGTTTATCACAAAAATTTTGTAATGGGGTTGTCGAAAAAATGCCATGGTGAATGTATTTTCCTGCTGAGGAAACTGGAAACTTTTTCAGCATAAAAAAGCCAAAAGGCCAAATGAATTAAGGCCAATCAACTTGAGACGAGGCCAGAAAAAGGGCCAAATGAAATCTTTCAGGTCAACCAACTTGAAACAAGGCTAGATTTCTGAAATTTGGCCTAAAAAGGCCAATCTAGCAACCTTGGTAATGAGAGCAATTTCGTCGACGGAGCGAATGCACAAGTTACATAATTTCTGATAAAAAGGTTAAAAAAATTAAAAATTTACCAGCCCCACGCATCGGCAAACAGGCCCGCAACGAAAGGGACAACGGGGCAATTTCTTTCCCAAATTTTCGAAAACATTTTCAAAGATCCAAAAACGTTTTAGTTGTTAGGTAAAACAACATGTTGCAATCATTTTCGCCCCCCCGAAAATATCAGCTGGTTGTGGATCTGCGGACAAACAATATCAAGAAACACTGCAATAACTTGACCGTAGATTGGGCTAGAAAACCTATAAAATACAAAGTCAGTTCATTTCAGAGGCTAAATTATACCTGATCTAACAAGCCATTAATTTCAAACTATGTAGTAAAGCTTGTTTCAAGATGACAGAAAAGATAGATTTGCTTTCTTTCGAGACATGAGGCTTCAATGAGTCTTGCTTAAAATTTGCGAATGCGGTTAGCGCTTTAGAATGTTTCCTATCGTAGAAGTTCTTTCCCGTGTTTGTTTTCGATTATTCGTAGAAGAAAAAAATGGAATTTCCATGCTCGCCATGACATCTACCCACATGCGTTTGTATCGTAATCGCATTTGCCGTTTCATTTTTATTTTTTACTTACACGGTTGGCTGATTTATTTAGTTGTTCCTTTACAACATATCGCGGTTGTTCCTTCACAACATCTGGTTTGACTCATCTGGTGACATTCCTTGTAGGGTCGGTGACATTCCATCTGCGTAACTTAGGCAACTGAGAGAAGTTTTGGTGAAGAAAGATCCTTTGTTATCTGTGGCAGTGTAGTCCAACTGGAGGCCCGCGGGCCGCATGTGGCCCGCGGAAGCATTAAGGAAAAATTCTGCAAATATGAAATTAAATTTCATGTGAGGTTACATTTATCTCACTGAATTGCTTGCACTGGGATGAAGTGCATTTGTACAAGAACAGTGAATAGAGTCTTTTCTGTGTACCATTTCTGTTTAATTCATTTGTTTTACAATCAAATTAGAATAGGTACGGACCTCCGCTGGGGCACCTGTCTGGATAACTTATGGGTTTTTTTCGTGCCCCTTGTTGTCTTGACGAACAGGCTACTTCTGGCGCAATGAACTCAGTACCGCTAAATAAATCTATTGATCTATCCGCTAAACGCGGCCTTTTCAAAGTGACCAGAGCCAATTTAATTGCCCATCCTTGCCGTATCTAATTTTAATTAGAACAATTATAACACCTTTAAATAACAATGTACAACACTAACGGTGTTTGACCAGACTGGATGTTTGGAAAACATACGTGTGTAAGAGTACAGTTTCTAAGATGAAGCAAGTCAAATCTAAAAACAGAAATCGAATGGCAGGCGAAACACTGGATGATAGTCGCCGACTAGTTAATGCTGGTAGGCCTGTTGATAAAGGACGATAGTGTCAGAGAAGCCTCGACCCAGGGGCGGATCCAGCCAGCAGGTGGGGAATCGATTTCTGAAATATTTGGTAGTCAAGTCTCATAGCGACTTCCCTACTGTAAGAGAGATGAAGCATGCTTCATACACTGCTGTGACCAAACAATGGACGACAAACTGTCCTTATATTGCGAATGTTGTTTTCCAAATTGTACAAAATCATGGTGAATAAAGTTACTTTCGCAGGTTTTAAGAGGGGGGGCATCGCCCCCCTCTCTGGGTCCGCCCCTGCCTCAACCACAGGCTTCCTACTGATACAGATTTGTAATAAATTGGTGTTTGTTATTGTGTAATCATTTAAATGAAACACTCACCTATCTTTTCGTTTTTAATTTAAAATCTTGTGAAGCTGTTATTTTAACTTCATTTCAGTGGAAGTGGCCCGCAAGTTGTCACGTTTTTGTAAAATGACCTTAGGTCATAAGTAGTTGGACCACGCTGGTGTATGGTACGAACCACAGCTGGTGGAAATCTATCTGTCTAGCAATCCTTTTAAGACCTTCTCTTTGACTGATCTGCATTCTTGGCTGTTGCCAGAATTTTTTTTGCTTCACTCGTGCGTGAACATCGTGAGGTTCGGATCGCAAATCAGAGCAATAGTAAACTTGGTTTGTTAAACGGACCGATAGCATTTCTCGGTCGCCAGTTGAAGACAGACTGTTAGACAGGTTGAAGTTTGGACGGCAGCAATCGCTTTGCACCAGCAGTGAAAGTATCACGAGTGATCTGCGAGCAGTCATTTCCGCTAATCCTGGGGTGCGCTGTGGGTGATGCGGCTGCTACTACTTTCTCAGGAGTGTCATTGTCTAGTTCTAGTTTAGCAAACACCAAGCGTGGAGCTTTTCCTCATGCCGATCCATTAACGCCGAGGACGAAGTTAGAAATGGCAGAAGTGCCGCTGTTTAATGTCTTCGCCTCATCCGACCAGGTTTCGAAACCAATATACCAGCTTGAAAAGCGATTCCTCTGTCCCTGTGCCTTTCAGTCATGATTGGAGTACAGGCGCTTGTTAATATTGCATTTTCTAATCCGTAGTGAACACAAAATTGTGTTGTTATCAATACAGTCACGTAGTTTTTGAATCGTGTTGTAATATCTCGTGTATCCATTTGACGTAGATCATGAACTAGCAAGGTACTTGGTGCTAGCTCGGTGACGTTGTGGCAAACATTGTTGAGTTTTACAACATTTCACAGCTTTGGCGATTATTCGTATAAACTTGTCAAAAGTTGTATTAAATCTGTACAGGTTGTCTAAATCAGTGCTTTTTAACCTTTTTCGATTCCGTTCACCCCTTCCATCGATTGCTGCATTCCCATATTGTGAACGTATGGCAGATGTGACAATATCATTGCACATCAAATGTTCATTGTTAGACCGCGGTATTTATCCAAAGCCTGCTTTCACCATGCAGCAAACTGCCTGCGATCCTCAAATATGTTTTGATTATAGACTCAGCTTTGCAAAATGTTTCTTTCGTTTCATCAGCGCAAGCCCTAATTCAAAAGAGGAAAAGAGAACAGTTTTTTACTAGCAGAGTCATTTCCGACTGATGAATGGAAGGAATCTTAACTGTTTGCACAAATATTCGTGCTGGTGCTTGAAAAAATTACGAGAACTTGTTCTGATGAACACTGTTTGTTTTGTAAATGACTCCGCAGTTTTGAATGAGCCAAAAACTGGTTGCTGTATTGAAAATAGCAAAGTGTTGGGCAGACGACTGATGGCATGATTCTTCACTTCTGGGAAGGAAAAACGCACACTTTGTATGTCATCATCCCACTTTCGCCTTTTATTTCTAAAGGCAACTTATTTTCGTCGCTAACCTTTCTTTAAACTACGAAGCTGATGAAGTTTGCGTGTCCTGATCGATTTCATCTGCATGCTTAGATTTACGTTCATCAAAACAAAGTGTTTTTTACACGTATTTCGTAGACATTCTGCAGGTGTTACTGAGATATAAACGCTTATTAGATGCTGGAAGCAATACCAAACTGGTGACAAACAAACATCACAAATAAGCTGTTCCTGTACTTCGACTGACAAGGCTTCTCTGGATCAGTGTTCAGGTGTCTGCTTTTCACTCGAGATTGAGAATGAAACTTCCCAATTACTACGATTCTAGCAAATAACTTTCACACAGGAGTATAAGACGTTCATGCAGAGCACAGCAGGAATTCCAACACTCGAGTGAGTAAAACATGGCATCTCTCGGTAAAATCTATTCCCATTGCACAATAGACGCAGTTAATTGCACCATAGTACGGTTTTTCTGAAGTGTAAAGTTGCTGACTGCTGAAGACGCAAAGTTAGAACGCTTGAAGTTCGTCATTTTATTCACGGTTGCTGATGTGTTTTGGGTAAAAAAAAACAACAAGACAAATGCATGTTACCAAAGGATGCAAAAATTAGGAACAGAAATATCATTCACCCTTCATTCCTCTTGTTCTTTCATTAACCTTTGCAAAGATTTCATTCACCCTAAGAAACACTGGGATAAGTTATCCTGGTTTCAGACGTATCTCTCTCGGTTGGTTGCATACGTATTGTTGTTTACACGGCTGTAGATAGTTCTATCGTGCGCGTTGTTAAAGCTGTAAAAGCGAAATTGCATGGGGTTCTCAACCTGTCATGGCCTCCGTCTAGCGCAGGGGCAGTCAAACTTAACTCGCGAACTGGACTGAATTTCAAAATTTGACAGCGGGCCGGTTCGGGAGCAGATGTATAGATTAACTAATATAATGAGATCCAAACACTATAACACGAAAGGTATTTCTTGTCCTCGACGGATAACAAAACGTGATGGTGTCTTGCTGATGTCAGGCGTGGGTGTTAGCTTTGTTAGTGTAGGCATTGTTCCCTCGTACCCAAGTTTTTTAACGTACGCTTCATCTTCAATTTGTGGCAGACATCAATTGACGAAGAGCCTTCTCTTGCTATAGAAAGCTTTACGGTTGAAGATTCTGTAGTTTTTATGCGTTCCGCAGGGACCTTTACACGAGGTTCATCCGGAGTTGTCATGGACTTCCTCCTAGAAATATGACGTCACTTAACGGTTGGAGTAACCGGACACGATCAAGTAGAAACGGGATGTCGTGACTTTTGCCAAATTCGAGTGTACATTGACAAAGCCTGTTACGAACAGTCGCAGCAAGTGCACTGCGTCGAGTAGTCAACACTTTTCATAGCTGTCGGGTTGTGGCGTTTTTTTAACAGCCGTGCGGCCACATTTGAAACCTCGGGCTGGCTACTGCTGTGGTATCACGCGTTATGTTGAATTTTTTATCGGTAACAATTAGACAGATGTGTTTGGCTAAGATCTCAAACATTTGTCCTCATCACTTTTGAGTCTGACGGGAAGCCCGAAAGTGGCCAAGCATCGTGGGAGGGACAACTAGCAGACTGACAAACACTGGTTTGTAAAAATATTTTGCAAACATCTGTAGTTGTCATGTTTAGACAGTTTGGCATGGACCGTGATTACTTCCTTTGGATATGATTTTGAAGCTGGCGGTCATGTGCACATACGTCAACGCCTCTCTTGATGCACTTGCATTCGACGAGTTGGAAGCTGTAAATAATCATTTGATTCTATAAATATTGCCAGTGACAAGCAGCCTGACCAAACGCACTGCACACACAACCATCCCTCGTGGACGCTGGAATTCAACGAATAAGAACATCGTATTTACTTAACGAGGTGTTGAAGCAAGGCACGTTCATGGTCCATCAATAAATCTAGCCAACGTAGAAGCTGACGCGCAAACCGTGGGGAATAGCCCCGGCTTAGTGTCACGTGTTCAAAGCAAAAGTGCGCGACAGATGTGCGTGTTGTGCCGCGAAGACGCTAGAAACGCAAGCAGTGTTAAGTGTGAGCCCCAGTCTATTCGAGGCCGCCGCGATTTCTCTCTAGGTGGCCTTGGTCGATTTCGCCATGCTGGTGCGCGAAGAGACAGCTGACCGTTGGCCGCTGCCGTCGATTTCGCCACGTTGATTTACCTCTTTCCGTACCCTGAAAAATCAATGAGATTCTGCTCACGTGTTGTGACCTTACCTTGTTTCAGGTGCTAGTGACACGGGACTCACGGGAAGCTGTCATAAAGTACTAGCGATTTGATTGCCGCGTTAAGCTTTTGTTTGACACTTTGTATTGCAGGTGTTGGAAGAAATCGTTTCAGTTTGCCGTCGAATTATTGTCAGTTACCCCTTTTAGGAACAGGCACCAGTCTGGTAACGTTATGCAAACTACATGGCATTCAGTAAGTTTAAAATGTTTGTCAGGTTACTGATACAGGCAGGAGATAGTGGTGGCACATCGGCTGTTTGTGATTCTTGCTTCTGTAGTGTTGTTATGAAGCAGTTGTTATGGTCAGCTTTGAACTAGCTTATTTGAAAATGCCTTTGTTCTGACTTCCATCAAAATGTAAACAAAGCAGTTGTGCTGCTAGTAAAAGCGCTGTTACGGAAAAATAGTTTATATCGATACTGAAAATTCGTCAAGTTTGTTTTTATGACTTAGAATGCTGATCGCAGACCAGCTTGCTCGAACGTTTACTAAGTGTTTGCTTGATGTGGTAGCCCTCTTAGCTGTACAGTTTTGCTGACACCACATGCCGAGATGACAGTGCTGGAACAGATTCTTCAGGTACTCTCTCCACACAAGGATTACCATAAAAGTAGAAAGAAAAAAACGAGTGTACCGACGAACAAGTACAAAAGATCAAAGAAGTAAGATATCTTGTGTGTGTGGTGGCGAGATTAGCATATCACAGTCTTTGCGTCTCTCTAGAGCAGTGTTTCCCAACCTTTTTAGGCTTGCGGCACCCTACAGAAAAGAATAACAATTTACGGCACCCATAATGCTGAACCCATAGCAATTTGCTTTGAGGTTTGATGACATCTTGAAAATGTATTTTTAATGATATGGTAAAAAAACGTGTTAGCCCGCGGCACCCCTGGGCACTGTAAATGGCATCCCAGGGTGCCGCGGCACCCCGGTTGGGAACCACTGCTCTAGAGCGTCTGTAACAGTTTCACCTCGTCGTGTTGACGATATTAGTAATGAGACAATTAAGCTGCCTAAAGGTGATTGTCCTCTTCCCTAATTATAGTGACTTCTTCCTATAAAGACGTCGGTTGCCATTGGCCTTAGCCTGGCATATTCAACTCATATCGCGAGAGGTGTTTAATTTATTTTTGTGCAGATAAATTTCTTACCAAAGGGTTTGCTATGAAGTTTATCAACCCGATGTTCTATGACAGGACTAAGAGCATGCTTGTTGCAACTGATAGGGTAATATTTGATGCTACGTTGCTTAGGAACTTCGGATTGAAATACCGAATCTTTTAGTGAATATAGGAATGGAGGCCTCACAATCATTCTTGCCATATCGATTGCTGCATTAGTTACTGGCAAAGCTTGCTTATTTCACCATCAAAATAATTATTTGCTTGGCGGTTTCCATGGCATTCATCAATTAGTTGGGCCCATCGCCTGAGGTAGTTTCAGCTATAGAAAGTTTCAGTGGCAGTATTATTCACCGACGTGACTGCAAACGACAGATTAATGCCATAGCTAGCAAGTTTGGCATGCTAAGCCAGGGCTCGGCAACCTACGACACGCGGGCCGGATCCGGCCCGCCAAGCAAAATCATCCGGCCCGCAGCCTCTTTACAAATTTTAGTAATTGTATGGCTTGCATAGTGGTATTATATTTTATGAATCTGCCCTCCTTGCAATTTCTTGTATTGTAGCCTGTAGTTCTGAGAAACTATTTATGATCAACCGCATTGTGCTATAAATGTAGTGTATGTCCCATTTTGGGGTTTCGTTATGAACTCAGGCAATCGGGAGACAATATGATTAAAATTCCACAAATTCCCAAGTTTTAACAACATCATGAACAGCAGAGGCAACGGAATTGTTGGTGGAGAATTAGTACGGCCCGCCATACCTTGTAGTTTCTTTTTGGCCCGCGCCTAGGGAGAGGTTGCCGACTCCTGTGCTAAGTGATGAGGCGCGACTCAAATCCTCACATAACGAGGACTGCTTTCATTGTGGTTAAGTGATCTGAGCGTAGTGGAACACAGCGCACACGATTGAACGAAATCCTTCCGATCCTGGCTTTGATTCCACAACAGAGTGACTACATGAGAAATGTATATCATTAATCTGACAGTGAATGCGTTAGACACGGATCAGGAAATACAGTGCTAAACGAAATCCTTCCGATGCTGGCTTTGATTCCATAGCAGAGTGACAACTACACGAGAAATGATATCATTAATCTGACAGTGGATGCGTTAGACACGGATCAAGAAATACAGTGCTAAATTGTGTGACACATTCACCATGCGGGCTCGCTGCGTAATAACGAAACGAGCTGAACAGCTAAAAATGTGCGTGGAATTCATCATGGTGTATTTTGATCGTGACGTTGCTTTTATAAGTCTTTTTTAACCATTGCACGTCAGGATGTAGCCTCCAAACACACTGGGTAAGCCACACCTGTTACCCACAAATGAAGGTAGTTGCAATTGAAAGTTTGCTAGGGTTACCTTTGCTAGGTTGTTTAGATCATGCAAACGTGATCAGCATTTGATGAAAACAAATATATTTTTGTGGTAAACTGTCAGTATTTTTTCAAATTCGTTTTCTGCTCATGCGGTTGTGTAAGCTGTGGCTAAAAGTGTACTCGTACTCTGCTAGCAGCTGGATATGGATATGCTTGTCACCTCAAAGTGCTTTCTTTCCGGCTTAGGGTTGCTGATTTATTTTTGGTTTAAAAGCCTCGTACAGTCCTGAGGTGTTCAGTAACCTTCTAAACGACAGTTCGGCCGGTACAATTGGCCGTGGTCCAACTCCTTGTGATTATGGAGTGAATTAGAACAGTTTGTGCTGTGGGTAAAACATCTGTGTGCAATGCGATGTGGGGACGTAGCAAAACTTCGGTTGACATGGTGATTACGCATGCTGCGCACTTCATCAAAGTTGGACAAAAGAGTGGGACAACGAATGCTAAATATAAAGCCTCCTACGCTCAGTCTACTACAGTTAATAACCGGAAGCACAGATAGACGGGCTTCTTCTAAACCGCTTTAGTAAGCGCACGTACTTCTTCCACCATACATCTGCTGCAAAGGACGTGAGCGTTTCATCATAATCGCGTTGTTGATGTACTTGCGCTGTTCTTGTTTTTATCTGTTTCTGCAATTTCTTGCACCTCTATTAGATTGAGGCCTTGAGACAGAAAATAGGAAGTTTAAATGTACAGTATTTCAATGGCAGAAAGTGTTGCAGAACGTATGGAGTTAGAGTTTTGGTAAACATGTTTAAAGTTATTGGTTTCATCATCATGCAGGCTTTAGGCGCTATTTTAAAGTTTTGGCCTATCAGAAGATTTAAAAGTGTTACCCGTTCTCACGAGCGAGGTTCAATAAGCGCTTGGGTACGGTACATACTTGTGCAGCAGTGGTGGGTAGTGAGACAGGTCAACCCAGTAAGTCACTCTAGCATTGCTAATGCGCTGTTTAATAATTTAAATTCTGCGTACTTCGTTGGAAAAGTTTGCTGCTTTTGTTTGTTAATGATATCATATCTTCATGGTTTTATGGGTATCTTAGTTTAAACCGATTGTGAAGTAGTTGACTTGTATTTGGACGAATGGAATGCAGCCAAGCCAGTAGAGTCATCGGGGAATGGACATGATCAATTTTATTATCAGGTAGCTTGTGGGTATCCTAGACTGATGAAGATGACAGTCGCCAAAATGGGTGGTGGGTTTGGTGTGTTATGATAAAATGCATAATGCTTGACGTGGGGGAAATTCGATGCGTGATTTTCGTGTGTTTGGTACTTTCTGCTCTGCCTCACGATTTTTAGAAACAACCATAGTTACACTGAAATATAAATGTCTGCTGGTTCACATTTGCTCATCGCAAACACCTTTGCAAATCACGAATTTTTGTGTTTTACACAACTTGCATTTTTTGGAATGAAAAAGCAAAATACCTGCTTATTTCGAATTTTTCTACAGACATTTTTGTGTAAACTCCCAAAGAAAGCGTTGTTTTTGTTAGAGAGAAACGTCTGAAGGCAAAGCTATCGTTGTACGACGAATTGATCCTCTCTTGTTGCCCGTGGTATTCAGTAGGTGTCTGTCTTAAAGCGCATAGGTTGGCATCTGTTGATGTAAAAGCCACGATATCACGCCACGTTTCGGAGTATCCTTTTACAGCATTACGTAATGCTTTGTTGGTTTCTTAGCCTCAGTCCTTTACGGTCCATTACTCAATGTAGCGGTGCTGGCGGGAAGAATTGGGTGTTTTCCAAAGAAGTTGCGTGTTGATCAAGCGTTCGTGACACTAAAGGATGTTTTCGAATCGCCGAATTGAAAAATAAAAGCTGAATGTTGTGGGCTGTGGGCGGTCCAGGCCTGAAAAATCTTGGACCATGCCATCTCTAACTTCTGTTCAATTTAGGCAGTAAGAGGTTTTGTCATGAGACTGTCTTTGGAAAGAGATGCTTTCTCAGCAAAGAATCAGACACTTTAAGATCTTACAGAGTATATATTTTGTCTACGATGTAGGCATCATCAGCTCTTATTCAAATAGAGTAGTTTTGTCATGAGAATTGACCACGTAGCATTACTATTGTCTTTGTCCATCTTTCAATATGTTGTTTTACTGAAATTGCTGCTTTAATGTAAAATGCTCTAGCTGTTTTCAAATTTACGTATCTTGCAATCTTGCAAAAATTTGAAATAAAACAAATGTACCATATACTTTGTTCCGATGCGAGTCAACGCAAAGTGATTGGACTGCAAATGTTTCCCAGTTGGTGGTACGATAGCTCGAACCGGCTAATCATTTAATCCACGCGATAAAGAAATGGCGAATGGAAATGGTCAGCGGCTGCTCTAATTCTGCGCTCATTTTAACCTCACCCTTCGCAACACGTTCTTCGCTGTTTCTTTTAATCCCAAGGTTACCTAGATGCGTCGACGTTCTCAGCGCAGGAACCAACTGCAATACATCATCATTGTTAGGTGAAGGCAATTAAAATATGTAACACACACACTTGCGTTCAGTTGACTGTGGCACTGGTCATACCTTGTTTCCTAGCAAGATGCATATCGTTCCCTGGAAATTGCAACGTAATGCTATAAAATGCTGTCCTTCCACAAACACCTCAGGATGGACAGAAAGCTCGAAACCCTTGCATTTCCGATCAGTTCTTGCTGATGATGAAATTCCAGTTCATCCAGAAAATGATGTGAACGACGTTTGGATGAAGTAAAGATGCCTTATGGACAACTCAACCTCAGCATTGGCATACAACTGAGAAAACTACTTAATTTGTTCCTCAATGGTGCCAGCACACTGCTTCCTGCCTTGGAAGCAAAGCGCGTAGCTAGGCTACAGGTAAAAGCTTCTTTGTACCAGATCTGCTCGTGCCATGCTCTTCGAGACCCAAGCCACGGTTCAGAGACGGTTAGAATTTCATCGCGTAGCTTCTGGTGGAACCTAAGCTCGGAGGTACAGACTGCAGAGATATGCTGATACTGGTGACCTTTGTGGGATGTTTACTGGCATTAGATGCGCGATCCGAGCCCCTCCGGAAGAAAACAGTTTCATTCTCTCCGCAAATTGTGTATTTCTCAGCGTTACTTAGGTCACACCTTTTCTTCCACCACTGGCGCCTTGCTCCATCCACGCAGCTCGGGAAAGCTTCAGCCTGTATCGATTGCCGAGCTCGTTTCAAGATTAACCATGTGCTTATCCGCGAAGTTTTGTAGACTGACTGATGATGCAGCTCTGGCCTGGGGACCAATATCTTGACTTACTGTGACATGATTAAAAGAAAATACTTTTGACATTCCTTGGGATCCCGTTAAGAACCATTGCTCTGTAATAACAGGTGCCCGTTGGTTGTCCAAAACTTTATTGTAAAAGGCAAAAGGGACAACGGAAATTTCGAAACAGCTGACGATGGATCGAGTTTCGTCGAGCTCCCTCGTGCGCACCAAATAAGGCGATTTTCAGAAGTACAGTACATTGACTGCGAATTTTGTCATTCTAATTGTCGGTCACGACGGGAAAGGCCAGGGACCTGGAAAATGCCAAAAAATGATATTTTTTGGCCTTGACTTGCCAACCACTCTTGCTAGACGGCCCATCAAGAGGTCTAAAATTCAGATTTTCACCTACTACATATATGTAAATTTTGAAGGAAAAAGCGAGTAAATTGCCACTTTTCTCAGGCCCTCATGACATCATCCATAAATCCCTTGACCTCTCCAAGTTATGACGCCACACCAAAAAAGTTCAAACTCAAAGAGTTCCCGGACTTTTTTAATCGAATCTAGAAGACTTTTGCTTCTTTTGAGGGTTTGAACAGCTCTCTAGCTCTATCGGTTGACAAGCTTCGATTGGACAAAGTCCAAGTCACAAAAGTGACTTAGCGGTGCTTTAAAGGGTGAAACAGATGGTAGTTGGATTTTCAGCAGTGGCGTTGTGTGTCGATTTATTGTGTGCTTAAAATACTTACATGGTTTAATGATATGCGCTTTCTTGAAATCCCTAATGATCTGAACTATTCAGACCTGAAATATATTCCTGTAGCGCGTTTTCGACGAAGACCAGACGAAACACTAGACAGTGGCGTGTGTTTACACGAAAATGAAGCACAGCAGGTAAAATGCTGACTGCTGAGGCTTGGAAAGGTGTTGGTGCATCATGTTTAGCCAGTAAAAATGTCATTGTCTAAATTCCTACAGATCCACGTTTCAATGCCCGTAAATTGCTGCAAACTTTCGAAACAAGGCTGCATATTGAGCGTAGTGGTTCACAGTAATTTTTAAAAATATTTCGAGTTACAAGCATTACCACCAGGCCCGTAACCAGCTTGGAACACCAGGAGGGGCGAAGAGTTTACTGAGAGGGGCCCAAAAGTTTTGAACTGTGTCCAATAATTTTAGGCTATGTCCAACACATTCTTCCAGGGGGGGCGAAAAATTTTCTACGGGGGCTACGCCCCCCTGGTTACGGGCCTGATTACCACCAACCACACTCGCTTGAAGTTGTTTTTGCCACATCACCAACCAACAGATTTCGCGGAAGATGTACTTTTTTGTCAACTGGTGTTTCTTTCTTGTCTTCTCAAAGCAGTTTCATCACGCGTGTGTATGGTTTACCAACAACAAAGACAAAATGCCCATCGTGAGCTGGTGCGTTGAATACGACTGAAACAGCAAGCAGTCACTGTGTAGCTGGTAGACAGGGTGTAAAAGACCTGGTGTTTTTGGCTGTATGTGTGCTGCTGTAGTTTCGTGAACTGGAGCAGGTGTTGCGCTGGATGGTTCTACTTGTAAAATGAGTTTTCTTGCGAAACCTTAAATACCTGTAGTAATTATCCTAATTCCTGTAATGTTATGGATACCACTCGCCGTCGTTTGTCGTATAATTACATCGCAGTCAGCACCAGGCAAAGCTGCCACTTACCCTCTTTTGTTCATAATGCAACTCAGCTGAACAGAAGTGGCTGCTAAGCTTGGTGTTCTTTTTTTGAGATCTTGAAGTGGTGAAAAAGACTTTAAATTATTTCAATGATATTCGTTCTGACTTGGGTTGGGAAACACTGGATTGGCACATCAGGACCAAACCGGTCATTTGTTTGAAAATGGTTAGAAAGCACCTAGCTAATGTGTAAGCCGCGGGCCAGGTTTAGTTTTATTTCAGGAGCAACTCCTGATCTGTAAGGCAGTGGTAAGCAAATGGTAGCCCGCGGGCAACATGTGGCCCGCCACAGCGTCTTCAGTGGCCCGTGGAAGCATTCATCAAAATCTTCCAATCTGAGATTATCACAGTAAACGTTAGTGTTGAAGCTAATTTGAACCGAGACTTGCTTTTATTTCCATCGAGTTGCTTCTATTTCCATTAGAAGGTATGGAACTCCGCTACACGCGGCCTTCTCAAAGTGGCCCTCGAGCCAAATTAATTGCCCAACCCTGGTCTAAGGGATTTCAATCATGGGTTGAAAAATGCTTAGCTCACACGATTTCCTCACAACCGACTGAGATAACTATTCGGCTTTAACGCTTTTACGCGTTGCAGACAGATGAAAAGACAAAATGAAATCTCGGTTTGAAGTTCCTTTAGTTTAATTAATGTGCTATACCCTGATTGACGTTGCTCTTGTCAGTGGCGCATCTTGCCTGGAAAAGTGAGGTCCGTCGTGGAAGGACAGCTTTTGATAACCTAGGGCAACTAGCTGATTAGATAGTGGTACCGGAAGAGCCCGACCAAGAAGGCTTTTTAGGCCAATATCGATGTTTTTCATTGCCGGTAACCGATGCCTAACCGATATTTTTACATTAATCAAACCACAGTTGAAAGAAGTTTTTTCTTCAGTATGTAGGCCACATAAACAAATGAAATATTACACAAGTTTCAAATGAAAGAGCAGATTGTGATGAGCTAGGAACATATTACAAATAAGCAATAAAACACACACATGACACAAGCATGAGAGCAAAGAGTAATTTTGAAGATGACATTGCATAATGCACGACTCATTACAAACAGTGATGAAACCGTCACTTCAATGCGTTGAAGAACCGTACAACATTGAATTCTGCGCAAACCTGGCTCACTAAAACAGTCAACCACCACAACACATACATGATTTGTTCGCAGGCAGTCATACGCTTATTGCGCGAAAACCTGCGAATGAATGTTACGTCGTACAGTGGTTTATTGGGACGATTGCGCAGCGGTCTGTATTACCAAGGTATTACGCACTACTTGATGTAGTCGAATGGCAGCGCGCCGTAAAGAACAGGACAGAGAATTTGCGTTAATCAAGAGGAAGTAGCTTGCATTTCCGAACACTCCGTGCAGAACAACAGCGTAGCGGATTTTGTCAGCAAACATTCCATATATGTATGGGCAGAATTTTTGCCGATATGATACATCAGCAACATTGCCATCTGGGCCGATACATATCAGTATGCCGATGCATCGGTCAAGCTCTAGATACCGGTCGCATCGTTTCTAACTAGGTCAGGGTTTCCCCACCTTTCTATGACCATCTACTCCTTCAGCATTTCGACAGATGAGCATGTACCCCTAAAATTTCTTATGACAAAAAGGCTGAGTAAAATAACAAAAATCCACTGAATTTTTAAAAAATTTGTATATTTTAGAATATTTGGAAATACACAATATATAAATATATTTTTCCCTTATATTGCTAACCTTAAGTGTATTGCTAACCTTAAGTGTACTCCTTCAGATAGGTCCAGGTTGGGGGAACCCTTGCCCAACTAAACAAAAACACACAAAAGATTTCCAGGTTGTCACGTATTTTCGGTAACAGTGCATCGTGCTATTTGTCCTAAAAATATAGCTTCAGTGGAACGAATCCGCATTGCATGGCGTGACATTGAAGTAGCCCTAAACCGTATTTAATCTTATCATTACCGAGTAGGTGTAAACATCAGATAAAATTTTGGCCTTAACTGCAAAACCAAACAATCGCCATTTGGGACTGTGTCCTCTCGCCATGAAGCGAAATACTGCAAAACAGCTCTGTGTGAGTCTGACAGTGGACGAGCTTCCGACAGCTTTGCTTGCATCTGGCACTAGCAGAGTAGTAAAGTCCAAAACACGTACTGTACGTTCGACGCAATATCAGTTAAGATTGTTCAAAACGTAGATTGTTTCAGGTCATCGCGCAAGGACTGTTTCGACAAGACAGCGACGTTGTTGTTTCGTAATATCGTGTACAACGTTAGAAGGGAAATGCAATGCTCTTGCCTGTTCCAAACCATCCGCATCTGAGAACTGCAGAAGCAGCGTTCGATATTTGATCGGCGTTAATTCTGAGTACCCACGACACAAAGGGGCTTGTCATGACAGCCAAACAGACTCCCTGTATGCGCCCCCACATAGTTAAGAGCGGAGCTCCTTGGTTTATTTGCTGGCGTTTTGTTTATTTGCTGTCTTACGCATTCACAAACGTAACTTGGTTAGTTGTTCATCCTATGGGTCTATCAGGAAGCTTTTTTATCTTTTGTGTAATTTTATCATCAGTTTCCACGTTGCTCTTGAATCACAATTTGGTATATACCTATCAACCAGTAGTTGTTTGCTAGAAATTGCGTCTGTGTATAGGGCTGTGTACAGGCAACGCTGTATTGATCTACTGATGTTATTTAGAAAAGGGAAAAAAAGCGTTCCTAAGCCAGTCGTCGAAGAGAAGAAGCTCTATTTAGATTTGGAACACTGTCAACAACGCCCTATTTTCGATATGCGGAAAGTTGTTCGCATGCCCGGGAAAATGGACCCGAGAGAGTGGATTGCTACGCATAGTGAGTAAACACGTGTTCGAGTTTTTTATCGATTCTTCGCCAGCTCAAACGCTGAGGGTTTGGTGCGGAGTCGGAACGTTGTCGCAGAGTTTTTCCACAATTGGCAAAGTTTTCTCTAACCGATTTTTCTTAAACGATTTATAAAGAACACAGACCATGCTGATTGAATTGAAACTTTATGGTTTAGTATTAATTGTGAGCGGATTAATCAGGTATTGTAAAAATACTTGTTTTTTCTTGTGATTAGATATTATCAATACATCTGCGTCGCAGGAAATTGAAACGCATGGTTGTTTGAGTTTTCGACGAAATTACCAGAGACGCTCCGCAACTTTTGGATGAAAAAGTAGGGCACGTGCCGGTCCTTTCAGAATTACCACATGATGGGGCAGATTTTATACATTTAGCAATGATCTTGGACTAGGGGTGTTCGAAAGGTTGCCTAACTCAGTGGCCTAGCGTGCCTTTTTGATCCCGAAATGGTTGCGAACACTAAACGCTTATCTTACCTGCAGAAAAAAACATTGCTTTTTGAAATCAGCGATGGCAAGTACATTAGTATGGTGTATTAGGGGTTTGCAAAGAGCGTATACCTGAATTGTTGAAGCATTACTATGAATCTCCACTTGAACATTCTACGTCTGACAGTTTCTTGTCATTATCGCAGACCTGCAAAATATGCGTAGAGCTACTGGAAAAAAATTTTCCTGTGGTCTTAAACGTTTAGTTTGGTGGGAGATGCTGATCCAAATGGATTTATTTCTTGGGTAGTACCACGATTGTAGGCTCCGTTCAACAATGTTTAGTGAAAGGGAAAATCTTTACACGAACTTAATGCATCACGGTAGCAGCTTTGTTAGTGCTGCCTGATTTTCCTTTTCCTTTACTCCCCAATTATGTCTGCGTTACCTCAGATCAGGGGCGTAGCCAGCCCAAAAATTTGGGAGGGACAAAAAATTTGGGTGTGGGCAAAATTTTTTATTTTAGACGAGCAACAGTATTTTGTTTGGGATACCGCCTCTCAAAGCACAAGATAGCGATGACAAGATATGCTAAAAATTCGGGGGATCATGGGGACATCCCCCCCCCGCTGCGCCTATGCCTCAGGTACAAAGCTTTGTGTAGTAAACGCTTCAGTTTGCGCATAGAAAGCGGTGCCAATAACGCAAAAACGTCATGTATTTCTTGTCAAATGTTTAATTATGAACCATTGATATAGATAGAACATACGTAGAAATGAAGAAAACACGAGGAATTGTGATGAATTAAATGTTTAGTATTCTTAACTAATGCAGTACATCTGGCATTTTGGTGATGGGCTAGATAGCTCCCTGGTTTGATGATGCTTATTGGATCAGCACATTGCCCACTGCATCCCACTAAAGTAAAGTTTATGTGAATCCATAAATATAGTGTAATGGTGCTCATTTCATCCAAAAATTGTAAGTACTTCAGCTTTTAATTTGTAGCAATACTAACATGCGAGCTACTTTGGTAATGCCTGGTTGGCTCTAAATTCGAATATTGTTTTGTGGCGCAGCAGCTGAAATGGACATGATCGATTTAGGACTACTTAATTTCTGACCGTGAGGCTCGTACAAGATTACAGTTCCAGGTGCATCTATACGCAAACAGTTACGGACCCCGCAAGCAGTTGCCGACCTTGGTACCACTGCTGTGAAACATACAGTTGCAGCAAATTTCAGTTCTTTTTACTGATTCCACTGACATTTTCTTAAAACGTGTTACTTCTGAAAACGGTGCAGTGCCTATGGCTCCAGTCAGTAACGTGTTGGTGCATTGGAAAAGAAAAATGAAAGGTTGTTAGGCTTAAAAATCTTTCTAATCGCAGTTAAACATCAAGTAATGATCATAATGTGAGTCGCCACACTCCTTGAATGCAGTAAAATGTTAAAAATGTTACCTGACTCGTGCCTCTCGTATTATGCGAAATCTTGCGCCAACGTAAGAGAATTAAAGAAATATCTGTAATCCCCAAATAGAGTAAAAGTGATAGTTGTTAGCTGTTGTTTTCTTCATTTGCAAAACCTACCCTTTTCGTCGTGAAGTGAAAATGTAGTTGGATAAGGTCGTTGTTTTTGTGCTTGGCGTGGCGATACGGTGATTTTAACTTGAATAGGTGCAGAGCGTAATGGCGTTTTGTGATATTTGTCAAATACAACGGTTTCCCTTCGGACCAATAAGCCATAGCGAGGAGCTCACCGCGCGAAACCAAACGATCTGAAAGCGCCCTTATCGCCTGTATAAAGTCCTTTTGCGTGGACTGATTTACGTCATTTCACGGTCGTGACCTACCCTTTGTGTTACTCCTAAATGTAGTGCCGTTGTGTTTGTATTAGAAGTCTGCAAAATATTTGATGGATTCAGTAACACGAAACTTAGATTTAATGACTAGATATTCCGTTTTTAACTTGTGTTAGGCAAGTTATCCTGTATATGTCGCTTTAGTAATTATGGTTAGGAAGGTTGTAACTCTGGTGTGAAAGCCTACGTAAGATCATTTCGTCGTTTTTGTGTGCACGATTATCTTCTTGGTTAATGGACTGTTGTTGACATTCGATCTGATGTCCCAGCCATAGTTCACGCAGACGCGTCTAGGTTCAAATCGCCGTATATCTATCCCGCGCATGTCGTGTTTGCATTAACCTTGCAGCATTTCATCGTTGTCCCTTGTCATGTTTCCTTGGAGTGTCAGCGGAAATCAGGTCTTTCTCAATTAACGTGATAATGACCTCTTATATACGCAATTGCTCTATGTAGACACGAATACCATTTTTATTAAACAGGAGCCTTATTTTGTTTGATCATGTGTCCTGGGATGAAAGTCTAGCACCAGTTGTTTGGCTCGATGTGGAGGCTTGATCAAGCTTCCTCAGGTTGAAACTTTGTTTCAGATGCTTTTGTGGCAGTCCTTCGTTCGAGGTGTTGTGTGTTGCGACGTCTTCGTTATGACAATTGATATGAAGTCGAACGGTAATTGCGTGCATCTTATTGTTTCACACCTTAACGCAAGTCAGTATACTAATGCCCGCACTTCAGTGATGTGTCTTTCTGCAGTTTCTGGTTTCGAGTGGTTTTGAACTCACGTTGTTGTGCGATATTCCAAGCAGTTTTGTACGGTAGTTACGGAAGTTAGTTTCAATTCAAGGAAAAGTTCGCTGAACTATTGCACTGTCTGTATTTTCAACGTATGGTTTCTTAAACAAGAAACGATTTTATTGCTTAGCATGGGAGCATGGGTTGTGTAATCATGTATTTGATTCTATGGTTTGTGTGCTGTTGAAAATCACAGTGGATCTTTTTTCGAGCAATTTTTCGTTTAGTTATATGCGTCTACCTCTACATAGTATTTTTATAATGTGTCTCATATGAATTGAGGTTTAGTTATTGCATCATAAAATCGTCTAAATAACTTGTTTCAAACGGCTTTACGCCGGCGCACCAAAGTCACGTATCACTAGTATGGAAAAATTTTGCTGTGTATTGGTCGCAAGCAAACAGCGCTAGATGCTGCTGACTGATGTGTAGACTGTCAAAATTTAACGCAAACCGCCATGTTTGCTCCAAAATCACAGAAAAATTTTAAAACCGCATTCAATTCACATGCTTTTCAAAGCACTTCGACCTCGAATCCTGTCAGCATTTTTACGTCTGGCGTGACCCGCTCGTTTGCTAATCGTCGTGTTACGCACATTAATAGAATCATGACCGGCAAACTTAGCTTTGTTCATATGATGCTAAGGGATTGTACACATGTCGCTGCAGGTTAAAGCGTAAAAATAAATCTAACGTAAATCACGTAATTACCTTTACCGTTAATTGATTGCATTGTATAGCGTCTTCATTCACACATGCGACGCAGTAGACGCAAGCATGCATGGCTGTTACAACAAAGAACACAAGAAAACATGAAAGATATTTGGCGGCAGCAGAAAAGCACACACTCGATGGCGATAACACAATTACTTTGATGAAACACAAACGTAGGTACAGTATGTGGTACTTGTAAAGAGCACACGCATGGACGGCGCCAACACGGTTGCATATAGTGCTGCGATGACTTCCAAGTAAACCGATTAATAAAATGCATGGGGGAGTGAGAGACTGCGAAGGACCAGGGATCATTGGGTTGCAGACCTTCCTAGGGGGAAGCTACTTGTTAAGTAGAAGTATGTAGAAGCAGGGGCGGAGCTGGAGGGGTGCCAGGGGGGCCACTGCTCGCCCAAAATTTTGCCGTGGCCCCCCTAAAATTTTTCAGGTCTCTTTCTGAAAGTCCTACACAGACCATTGACAGCTCCCCTTGTTGCAAAAC
>Ga0210059_1001210_pt1 | contig 38018 bp, 30 predicted proteins | sample Ectturendosymbi2_FD_188042 | JGI IMG/M metagenome (GOLD analysis project Ga0210059, IMG submission 188042) | Ecteinascidia turbinata endosymbiont from Florida, USA - Sample 2 (SPAdes) (version 2) | ecosystem: Host-associated > Tunicates > Ascidians > Unclassified | place: Key West, Florida... | reverse complement strand
ATGCCCAATGAAAAGAGCCAGAGTTAACAACCTTAATCAGTGAAGTGGGTGGTAGCACAAACATGCAAAGCATGCAAGCTCGCGTTCTACAATATAAAGCGTAGTCGAAGGCTCGGGTTGATCCCGAATGCTGGAATCGCTACTGCCGACACATGATTTAAATGTTTTTGCACAAAGACTTTTCCCCGCAAAAACGTGCTGGTGTTGGTTGACTTGTCAACACTCGGCATTCCACAGACCGTCTCGATTTGAATGAGTAAGCGGCAACTAAAAAAGACGACACAGCAGCTTCGCTTGGTCTTCTACGTACAGTAGCAAACTTCATTAAAACGTTAAACAGACAAATAAGTTTCTTAAAACAAACAAATATTTATTAAAACGCCCAAACGAATTTCGGTTCTTTTGTCGTACAATTCGCTTGGAAGGTCTATCGCAACATTTTTGTGAAAATCCATGTTGATTAATTCTCAAACCTTGCAAGTTTGTTATACCTAAGTGAAAGCAGGGTAGTATGAAGTGTTTAGATAACGAAGAGAAAAGTGAATGCTCCCAAGCGGTTAAGCTAAAACTCAAACTAATTTGTTTTACTTTCTTGGTTGGTAGTTTGTGTATTTTGACCTGTATAGGAGCTTACTTGTAACATGTTCATTTGGCCATCTAAGGAAAAATATAGCGACACATGTACGTTCAACAGAGCTGAAGTTTGACAGCGTTCGACCGTAAAAAGTTGTTTCAATGAAGTCATTTGAGAGAGCACGCCCGAGCGAGTTTGTCAACCGCGTTGCGCAATGTGAGCACATGCTCACCGGTAGAATGCATACATTTTTCAATTTTACTTGTTTACTGATATCGTTTGCAAGGTATCTGCTTTAAAATCGATTATTTATCAACCTTCTCAAATAATTTTTATTGTGTTTTTATTAGATGAGTACTTTTTTCTGTAAAATTAAAAGACTAACTTCTGCTTGATCGTATTTTGCAAAAGTGAGAGATGAACGTGCATTTACATCGATTAAAACAAGTTTCCGTATTCCTGGAAAGTGCAAGTAGGGTTTATGAATTCACCTGAAAAGAATTATCACTTTAAGTAACTAATACAGCTGAAGGTCTGAGTCGGTCCGGAGTCGGAGTCGGATAATCGCAATTGCCCGGAGTCGGAGTCGGATGACGGGACTTCCGACTTCACAGCCCTGCCTGCCAGTTGTAATCAAAGTCTTATAGTTGGTTTGCTTTTCAAGAAACGCATATACGGATAAACAAAGGTACACGAATTTTACTGCAAAGTGTTTTTGTCAGAAATTTTTCGTTAAACAACTAGCTTGCAACATTTTCTTTGAAAAGAAAATGTTGCAAGTTCTTTTCTTTTCTTGCAATATTTTCTTTTCGTTTCAAAATGTGACTTTTCAAAAATTGTTTTTCAAAAATACGCTATTGTGATGAAATGAAACAATATGACGAAACAGCAAGAGTACATTAGCACATAACTCAGCCAAATCGTTTGATATTTTGAATGGTAGTAGGAAAAAAACAAAAAAACACGGGTATCGCTTTAGAAAAACGTGTGTTGGATATGCGATAGGATGGTAAGTTTTCAACCGGATGCGGATAACCGACAACTGCTATCAAACGGAACCGGAAACGGATGTCCGAAAAGCTTTGCTCGATGTTTTGAATATTCAGGCTGTGAAATAGATTTGGTCATTTTCGATTTCTCGGAGAAAGTTGCACATTCCATCGGAAGCATCTTTTCGGTGGAAGCATCTTTTCACATTCCATCGGAAGCATCTTTTCACATTCCAACGGAAGCATCCCGTGCCATGCCTGCGCGAGTCATCCACGTATATACACGTTCGGATAGCTTTAGGATACGGATAGTATGATTTCAACCAAAACAGGATTCGGATCGGATACGGATATCATGTTTTAAAATACAGGAGAGGGCCGGATTAAAAACAAACTGCATTTTCCGATCATCTCTGCGAGCTGTCTGTACAGGCCTGCGACGCGCGTTGCCCCTTTACGGCAAGTCTATTTTTTATATGATGGCACAAATGCTGTAGTACGAATCAGTGCCTTATTTCGTGCATGAGTAAAAACAGTCCAAGCTGCATTTGATTTGCCTTGTGTCACCGGCTCAGTGAACTCTGTCCATACTTAAAACCTTTGGTGGTTGAATGTGTGGACCGACTAGTTTCCAACTTCTTAACCTCTTGGCAAAGACGTCCGACTGTAACACATGGCACCAGAAGAGTGTGATTTGGAAAAATGGTGTGGCGAGCCTCGTTCCAGCAAGACCGTCTGTTGAAGGTCAGCTTAAAATCTGCTAATTTGGACGGCCCTCAGATCCCTAAATGAATAAACCGCCGTACATTGCCAACTTCCCGGAATGAAAAAAATTCTCTTCCTGGAGTGCTTTTGTGGAAAAAGTTTTGGGGAAATAGATAAGGTTAACATACAAAGAAACTGCAGCGAATTTACTGAAGATATTGGTGCTAACATGAGCATCAAGCTCCATTTCATACAGCCATCTGGATCATTTGTCTGAATACCTTGGTGGTTTGAGTGATGGGCAACGAGAACGTTTCCATCCGAATATCAATGAAGTGGAATAACGATATCAAGCATCATTACTTGTTCACTACTGTACAGTTAGAGAGATAAAGTTTACTTCACAACACTGCTGTGACAAAACAATGGACCGCAAAATGGCCTTTTATCTCGAATGCTGTTTTCCGATTCGTACAAAATCATGGTGAATAAAGTTACTTTCGTAGGTTTTAGGGGTGGCGATTTAATGTTTTCTTACTCTAACATTGAACTGAGTTCTAACAGAATCTTCCCGAGCACCTGGAAGGTGATTTTCAGTTTACAAATCCGAAAAATTGGGCAAAAACATTTTGCAACCCCCAATATTTCAGTACCCATTGCACGATGTACTCTTTTTGTTCCATCTGTCTGCTGACGTAGGGTAGCTCGTCTGGCTGAAAAAGGCTTGCAGTCACAAATGCGCATTGGAGTATTTGTGCCATTCACACCTGCGCATAACAATACTTGTGCTGAATTATTTCACTTAGATCTGTTCTATCTGAATAAATCTTAGTAATTTCCTACCTTATCTTACAGTAATGATCTCATAGGTTTTGTTGATTAAAAAAATATTCCCTAAAATCGCTATGGAGGCACAAATATATGACTTGAGTTCAACCGCTAGATGCAACTTTATTTCACAATGTCTTCAAACAACAGTATCTGTCAAAAGGAGGGTGATGTTTGCCGAGTATATATATCGTCTACTGCACAAGCATCTTTAGCTCTTACATCTCTACTCTGTGTATTATCATGGCCGGCTTTCCTCTTGTGCAGTTGCCAATCCAATTGACGATGTCCCACTGCGGTTAAGCAAGTGGAGATGTAGAAACCACCACGTGGCCATGTTTTTATATGATTCTTACCTAAAAGCACGATTGCGTTTTTATAGACAGACTCCGAGTTTTTTTATTTTAGATACTTGGCAGTCTCATTAAAAGTCATTGTGAAATTGTGAACGTTTTAGAATGCAGCCTCAGAATGGCGTTATTTGATAGAGCAAGTGTTTTATACATTATATTTGAATTGGTGTTACAGACGTTTCCACGCGCCCACTAATGCTCTACTTTATCAGTGATCGGAAATGCGGTGTAAAGTTGTAATAACCAGTAGCTAATTTAGAATCCAGTATTCAAGGTTTCAGAAATTACCAATTATCCAAACATTCAGGTTATTTGCATCGCAAACCCTTTTCTACAATGCGTTTCGTTAAAAAATGCCTCCGTCAGATCCACAATGCAAAATAATTCTCTTCATGTAAAGGTTTAATAGAATGCTAAGTTATGAAGGAAATTCGAATTTTGTCTAAAAATCCAGAAAACTTGTCGTAGATTCCCAAAACAATCGCTTGCTGGAGTACCGCAATATCGTCAAATGCTTCTGTATCGATACTTGGATACTGGCGGAAGTTGGCTAGCGCTATCGTTGCCGGTAGAGAAAGGGTCATCGACCCATCCTTACTTTTAACATAAAGAAATTGAAAAGCAGATAGCTTTTTCTTTTGCTTTGGGAAATTTTGATTGACTTAATTCTATTTCTTCAGCACAATTTCTTGAGTAGATGGGCACTGCCATGTTCTGATGTTGTTAATATCAGGTGGTCTAGCTCAGCCGTTAAAAACGTTTGGTTCTAATCTGTCTTTTGGCGTCCTGATAGACATCGCCAACTGAACTACCGAAACCTTTGTTTTGAGATATTTCTACCTTGTTTTTGACTTCTATAACAATGCTCTCCTACAGGTAGCATTCAGTCTGTTTTTAGTTTTTCTCTTTTTATAGCAAGTTCAACACCGAACGCTAACGTTTCCTATGGTCACTTTTCAGTTGTTCTTTGCAATGTTCGTCAAAGGAGAAGACGATACCTGTTCAATTCAAAAAGTAAATATCGTGTTCGCGCAGAAATCGTTGCTGTTTGACAAAGCGGAAAGACTGTGGACTTAGCGAAGGCACCAAACGCGCAGTTTGCAAAACCCAGATCATGCGTGTGCAGCGAGTTTCAAGGTAATTCAAGCGGAGCTGCTGACCATAGTTCGCAGTGACATTTTCAAGTGCAGCAAACCACACATCGCCTGATCTTTGCAGCAGAGCGTGACTCGTCTTTGTCTGAGCTAGCAAGGCTTGAGCGTAACCGCGGGATCAAGAGAGCAATTTCAACCACGGGAGTAAGGCAGCAGCGTCAAGCTTACAGCAAAACTAGAGCTTTTAATTGTTCCGTTTTGGTAACCATGCATTGGGCGGCATTATGCTGTCTCCCAAATGCACGTCAGATTTTGTCCCAGAGATTTTTTACAGTTGTCTGAAGAGATTGGGTATGGCATATGGGTTTTCGGCTAAATCAACGATGCAGAATGTCACAGGGTCCGTGTGAAATGTTAACAATTTTGTTTCATTTGTTTGTTTAGGTTAGGATCAAGGTACACATCACATTGGTTTGCAATTGTCAACATAAACCTACGCAATTCTTTGCTCAATAACTTAGCAGAGAGTATATGTTGTGGTATAAGCGCAGACGAAAACCGAAAAAGTCAAACAAAATAAAAAACACGTCAGAGACTATGACGTTGAAAAAGAATGAGGTTTCTGTTCGCAACATTCGCGTAACAAGGCAAAATTACTGAGACATTCTGGAAACCCCTTGCATTGAGTCAGACGTCGTTATGACTTATCGTAAGATCACCTACAGTGACCAACTTACCATTGAAAAAGTAAGTACAAATGTGTGGCTACAAGGAATTGACAATAATTTCGGCTGTAACATTTAATCGCATTTTGATTCATAATATGGCAAAAAGCAACAATTTAACAAGTTGGGCAATAACCCATTTTGTGTTCATGCAACCTGCAACTTTCTTTCAGCGGAAACATGCTGCGCTCATATGAAGTAATGTTGCGCTCATATGAAGTAATGTTGCGCTCATATGAAGTAATGTTGCGCTCATATGAGGTCCGGAGCTGCACTGCATTGCTTCACGTTATAGACCTGAAATAAAAAAAGGATGAAAGCATAAAGTCAAAAATAGTTTTCATCCAAGACCTCCATATAACGATTGGAATAGTCACCTCAACATGCTGTTGTTCACGGAGCGAGAAACATGATCAAAGTTTGAACGCATGTGAGGTGTGTGATAATTGCAGTGACCTGGCCAAGTCACTATTGTCGAGTCACGAGACAGGTGGGGTCACAAGCACCTTGAGTTAGCACATACGGTCAGATTCATTTGAAATTTTTTCGAGGTGAGTCGGAGTCAGGTCCAGCCAAACTTAAGTCTCGTCAGAGTTAAGTCCAACTAGAGTTCTCCACCAGTGGCTTGCAAGCTACAATCAATATCGACTCAAGAATTTTTGACAGCTTGCCACTTTTAGACGCGAATGTGGAGTGGTGGCCAGGCCCTCTGAGAGAAATTTTACCAGAAGGTACGAAAAACGATACCGGACCCCTAACTTCTGGAGCTCTCGTTGGTATTTGCATAAATGCAGTAAACAAAAGGCTTTGTATAATTTTGACTTGGTAGTGAATAGCCTTCAACATATTAAAAATAAATTATGGCGCTTTCACATAGAAGAGAGCAAGATTTCAAAGAAATCAGCTTGTTTCACACTTCTATTACTATAACAATAATTACTACAATGATGTTATTAACAGAATTCAGGAGAATATGCATTGATACTTTGCATTGAGTATTATGTCCTTGGGATCAGAAATTGGCCAATATTTATAGGAGCTTAATCAGACTCCTTGCAGCTGCTGAGCACCTTAATGTGGTCACAACTGAACTGTAGCAGTTAAATAAATCCCTCGAGCCATGACGAGCCATGTAAAGTGGCTGAACAATTTTAACGAATAAATTTCCTGCAAAGTAACGTTACCAGAGCTTCCTCATTCGCTGCCAGATTCGTGCAGTCAGCGCACCGTATTTAAACACAGTGCCGGATTTAGGTAGCGCAGCGCCTGGAGCACAACAGCGCAGGGCCTTATGTTAAAAATACAATTGAACAACTGTCGAATCATAAATACTGTTGGCGTCCATGTAACTGCCACTAAGCATATTAATATTGTTGATACGAAAAACCTGGTCCTAAATAGCAGCTAGTGGACATTATGGGCTACATATCTTTTATATCAAAAAGCGTATACGTATCTTTTTGCCAAGAGGGAATACATTTTCGTACTGCTTACAAGTACAGTACACAGAGAGTAATTATTGCTTGCAGACACAACGACAAATTTGATCTTTGCTCATATCTAAGCAGTGTAGTCTATATGTAAATGTCGAAGTCGATTGTAAAAAGCAGCAAACCTAAAGCCATTCTCTAGATTTTGCTAAAGCAAATTTGTTTATGATACAGGTTGTGCGTATTGCACACAGAAGCTTATTCTATATTCGGTAAAATCAGGCTGTTCAGCTTATTTTGTCTCATGGTGCTGTTGCGGCCAGTGGCCCAACTATATGGACAAGTACGTACGGACTGGAACCAGTGCTTTTTAATAGACTGCTCATTGAGCCATCCGGCTGGGCACAAACGGTTCACATGTTCACACAGCGTTTTGCGTAACACGTGACTCAATATTCACGCCGTTCGTTGAATGCGTTTTTCTGCTCGCCTTTCTGTGCATGTAATTGCGATCTCGCGGAACCTTACTTGAGCTCTTTTCGTCAGTTGTGCCGTGAGCGAGTTGTCGTCTGCCTGATCCATTAACTGTTTTCTGCGATATGTTTGCTGCTGTATCGTCGTAAAAGACAAGTCACTGTTTGTGTTAATGGTCGATAGATGTTGCTGTTTTGCGTCATTAAAACCAGTGCAGAACTCGAGGCAATAAAGTGTACAGTGTCACCTCTCAACTCCCCTGCCAATGTTTCGTGTCTCTAACAGCCGCGAGCCTGAGTAACGCCTTCATCATCGCGTAGGACAGCGTGAATCAGATTCACAGCTCGTGCTTGTGTGTTACAGAGTGAGACACACGCATCAAAATGGTGCTGTGACCAGGATGTGGAGGTCGTGCCGAGTTCAGGCCTTCACACAAAGAACGTGCGATCGGTATGGTTCGTTATAAAAAGGAGGGGATGTTGTTGCAACCTCTCCGGTGGTGTTGCGTTGATTGTGTGATTCACCATGAACGGGATGTGCGTGAAGAATAACACCATATATATGTAGCGCGAGCAAGCAATAGTAAGAGGGATTGCGACGTGGTAGCTCTGCTGATGTTAACGTGTGAACAATTGAACATGATGACTAGCTTACGCGAAGAGAGATTGCGAGCATGATCTCTATTGTTGCTTGCTGCCGCGGTGCGAAGCTTTGCGCACATGCCGCTCGGGATTTCCGATCGCATCAGTGCTCATACGTTCAATGATCTTAAGTTTAGAATATGACCATTCTTCACTGCAGGTGTTCAGAATGAGAGATAAATAAATGCGCAAATCATTTTCCGAATTTGTAAAAGACTCCAGCAACACTAATCAATGGCTAGTGAATAGATGCCAAATCATTTTGAAAGTACCAAAAAGGTGACGCACCTTACAGAACAGGTCAATGTGATGTAATAATATGAAAAATAACGCCATTCGTAACAATACAATCACGCAATATCTAGAAATTTCTGCAGTTTGGCTTCGTTACTTGAGTGGTCCTGTACTTTTGCAAATAACTGTAAAATACTTTAATTTTCAAACCACAGTAAGTGAATATAAAAGCATTCAGTTGAACACCTTCGCTTAATTTGCTTTTGGCAAATTTAGCAAAACAGTGATATCTTCGACTTAAAAACTTCTGAGCATATAATAAAGAACAAACTCAACACAAATGACAGCGAGGCCCTCAAAAGCGCGGGGCTCGTTGCAATCGCTAGATTTGTTACTATTGTTAATATCCGATACTGTTTACACACGAAAGTGGCGGTGCTTTTACCTCATCCTATCGCACATACTAAACTTAGATTTCTGTCGTGCATCTGATCGAAAGCACACTAATGCCACAAACGGATAGTAAACAAATGTTAAATCACTTTGTGGTTGTACGACATCACCAGTTACATTAGGTCATCTGTACTTACTGCTGTAGCAAATACAAGCTGCAACAGCTGTTTGCAGTATTTTTAAGCTGTTTTGAGAAACCGAAACGGGCTCTCAAAACATAGATCGAAACGGTCTATGACATTTTTCCAACGGTCTCTAAAAGTACGGTAGAATGTGCATCGTTATTCAAGTAACTAGTTTCCATGGTTAAAATAATTTAAAACGTACATTGCATAGTTTTGCGCTGTCATGGTCAACAGGCACATTTTCAATGTTTTGAACCACATTACTTCTCTGTTTCCAAAATATGTTATTAATTTTTTTAATAATATGCACTGTACAGAGAGTTTTAAATGTAATCGTTTATTGAAAAAATCAAACACGTTTCTCTTGTCTTGCAGTTGTTTGCAATAGAAAATAATACTTAGTACGTGCACAGTAATGTCTGCACAACCATCGAACTTGTCAGCGGGCGATTACGTTGTTTTTGGTCTCACTCTTGGGATCTCTGCTGTCGTAGGAATTTTTTACGGCATCAAAGACCGAAACGCCAATGAAGAGGAGTATAATATGGGAGGAAGGTATGTTGTGAAATAATCTATATTTCTGGCCACTAAAACGTTTATAAAGTCCTGAAAACAAAGAGAAGCTCTGTTGACATACAGGCCCAAAACAATGTCGTTTCTACACAAAAATTAGAAGAAAGGTACACGTGGGTACGGGCGTCGGAATGATTTTTTCCAGGGGTGGCATGGGGGAAATAGTGAAATGTTCTAGATGGTAGCCAAAGACGGTATTCCAGGGTGGAACAGTGGGGAAATTTACTAACTCGAAACCACAGTAAAATATTTTACTACTATAATATTAATAGGAAAATATGCAATGCCAAAATCCAAGGTTGGCCAAGCCCTTGGGAACCATTCCGACGCCCATGCACGCGGAGCTCTAACGTAAGATCTCTTCCGCCATAAGACCTGCCAAAACCAACATACATTTCGAAGCGAAGAGAGAATGGGATACCAGAAATTTTATCACGTACAACATGAGCGTACGTACCGTCCGGAAAGACTGTTTCAAAATCGTATGCCACCAAACTTTGTGGGTTCGCGCCACTGATCATGCAACATTAGCGGAGCATCGGAACCTATTTGGCCTAAATAATCCAAACAAGATGGAAAATAGAGTTTTGCCGAAAGAGGGAAACAGTTCAATGTTCCTGGGGCGAACAGGGCAGGTGAATTTTAGAGTTCCGCAAGATCAGGCCCGCAAAACAAACAATACGGTCAGAAGTTTGTTTAAAACGATTGTAAACAGCTTTTCCAAAAAAGTATGCGTTTAGATAACTTTGCGTAGGTGTACTTAAAAAATTGGGCATTGTATTTAGACGGATGAATATGGTTCCGGTAGCTTTTTCGTTATCGGTCAGCTTCATGTCAGCTGTGACGGTCCTTGGAACACCGGCTGAAGTTTATAGATTTGGAACAATGTACTGGTGGTGAGTGGGAAAGTCCAATCTCTTCACTGAAAACGGTTTCGCATTGCTCAATGCGTTTTGGTTTTCACTTTCTTCCATTATTTTAAATGTATAATATTTCTCTAGCTTGTCTTCTGAGTTCATTTCTTCGCGGCCGCAGATTTTATCAAACCAATCTGTAAAATTTGATTTTCAGGTATTTGCTACCCTTACTGATGGTCGCAGTAATTACAGGCGAGGTTTTCATACCGGTTTTTTATCGAATGGGAATATCCAGCACTTACGAGGTAAGAAACAGTAAGTGCCGGATTTGTCAATAGGCTATGTAGGCTTAAGCCTAGGTCCTCAAGATCCAAGGGGTCCTCCAACACACTGTTTTGCGTGTAGAGTCAATTGCCGGTATAAGATCAGTTCGGTAAACATTCGGCAACAATTCATGTCTAACTTATTCTTGCAAAATTTAACAAATTTTGTGTTGATAACGGCAAGATCGTGTAACGAGTTTCCACTGCGATGTAATAGTTGGTTGTCTAGCTCAAACATCTGATAGAAAATAAAAGGCTTATTTGCATTTTTGTTAAAGGTAATACAGCTTTGTTTCTTGAGGTGCTTCTTTAAAAATGGGTAAAAAGTTATCACTTTCAGTTTCTTAGAGAGCCCAAATTATCCTTTTGTGGCAAGAAGGTCATTTAGAACGAATAAAAACGTTTAAATGGCACATGCACTAAGACAAGAGTTCATTCTGCAAAAAATAAATTCAGGGACTGTTGACGTTGTAAGAAAGAAGCGAAAGGCCATAAAAAACTTACTTCAGGTATGAAAACGAATCCACAGAGATCTTGCCACTAATAAAAACTGTTAAAACCGGGTCAGCTCACAAAGCCTGAAAAGCACGTAAGTTAGTTTAACGACTGCTTCAAGACGTTTTTGTTACCATGTCGGTCTAAAGTCGTACTAACCAGCACGCAAACCACCTTTTGAACCCTACTGTAAATGAAAATGAAGCGTTTCAACTTTGCAAAAATGTGAACTTTGGACTGCAGAAGACGGGTACGTCAAGTGATATTTTTTGATGTATCAACTTTTCAATAATTTGTGGTGCAAAAATGTCATTTTGCAAGACCGAGAGGAAAGCGATTTGTGGGAGCGCATACTGTGCTCACTGTAAAACATTCCCCAGCCAAACGGTTTAAGCTTAGGGTTAAATGCCTAAAAATAAAATTTTTACCTGTTTGAATGACAATGAATGGGTCATGATATGTCAGCCTTCTTCGACAGCATTTACAATTACAAATGGCGGTTCATCAGAGTACTGTGTTCATGCACAATCAGGGCCGGTGATAGATGGTTTTTATGTAGTGATCCAGGTCATCCAGGGCGCCCCATGGATTCTGAAAATTGACATTTTCCTATCAACTTTGTAGCTACAACAGGTTGTTTTCTTAGTTTCGTGTGGTTAAAATTAAGGTTTGCCTCTTTTGCCCCCCCGCATATATATTTTGGCTACCCTTGGAAAATCTATTATAGGCCCCTCCCTGGAAAATATCTTTCCAACGCCCATGTGGAGTATAAACTGCGGTAAAATATAATCCAGACCCAGAGGCTTTCCTGACTTCAGGCGCTTGAGGGCGACAGCAAGCTCCTCCGGCCTAAAAGGGCTGGAGATATTGTTTCCCTCAGGTGTTTGGACCTTCTATAGGCTGGACAGCTGCTTATTGGTGAGCCTGGTGGACTCGAGGCTCCCGGTATTGTGTGCCCCGTTCTTCACGAGTTGTGAAGCGATGGAGTATGGTGAGACGGGGTACAGACTAAGAGGAGTGTCCAGACCTACCAGTAAGTTTATTGATGGTGCTGCACGCCTTGCGACTGGAGTGCAAGAAGTAGATGGAATTGACACCTTCCTCCCATCGCTCCTGCCTCTTCTCCTGAACCGCGAAGGCAGGGACGAAGCGGCTCTATCAGAGTCAGTCCCCTTTGGATCTTGGAAGAATGTGCGATAAAGAGTCTCGCAGTCTTTGTCCCAACATGGCATATAGTTCTTGCGACGGCCACGTGGGATATATTGTTTAGCCGCAAATGGCAGGATCTTGCAAAATTCCTGGTATACCCTCTAGTGGTTTTTGTTTCCTGGGGTGGAAGTCTCTCGATGGATTCACCTGTAAGAAGGAAAAAGCAACTCCAATGAGCCTTGCGAAAGTTCCACAACGCTTCATCGGATCGCTGTAAGCAGGAATTTTGATACTCAGTGGCGTTATGAGAGAGGGCCAGTGTTGTGATCGCAGGAGCCTTCCTGGAACACGTCTGTCAGGCAGTCGGCTGTCCTGGCCGAAACTCGCGAAGCCCATGTTTTGGTTGGTGCTGACGTTCCATCGGTGAGAGCAGAAAAACTGCCCTCAGGAGATGTTTTGCTGTAGTCCCAGTTGACATGTTGGCAGTACAAGTCAAGTCACCAGCATACAGACTGGGGAATGGGAACGATAGGATGGCTGTGGGCAGGGTTGCGGAGTCGGAGGTAAAATATCCGACTCCGACTTTCCCAAAGTTTCTGATTCCGACTCCTTAACATAAAGGGAATGAAATTTGGCTGTTAAACTCAATGGAAATTGTCGTACACAGCAAGAAACCTCTGATTCAACAAAAGTTTCAAAAGAAATTGTACTATTTCAATAGGAATATCCAATTAGGAGTGCAATGTGAAAAATGATCCAACTGGCCATCCGGAGTCGGACAAAAAATCCTACTCCGGCTCCCAGTGTTGTTAGGAATCCGACTCCACCCAAAAACTTCCGCCTCCTTACGACTCCGACTCCGCAACCCTGACTGTGTGTGTGATTTGCGAGCGTGGAGGTTTGTAGACGTTAATGATCCTGCGACGTCTACGCACAAACACTCAGTCTCTGATTGCTCTGGAGACTGATCGACCCTCGTCCTTTCCAACTATTCGTGAACAAACGTGACAAGGCCGTGCTTCCTGATCAGGGCAGACCCAGCTAGTGAGAAGTTGGGAATCATTAGCTTGTCAGCAGTTGTGCTGTGGGTCTCCTGTAGGACGATGACGAATACCTTGTTCTTGTGGACTAACTGCTCGATAACACTGGTCGTGTTTGCAGTGAGCCCCTCAGTGTTCAGCTGGAGTATGCTGGTGTTTGGTCATCTTCTGCAGTAGAGATGCTCCCGTGCGTTGAACAAGGCGTTTTCCTACCTACCTAGCCCGCGCTGAGCGCATCCAGCGCAGGTGGCAGTGGTTTGTTGCTATGAAAAGGTTTTGTTAGCATTTCAAGAAATGCCGCGACGGGGAGAGTCACGTGAAGGCACCTGCTTATCCTCCAGCTTAGACAGAATTGGAATGGTGCGCACTATGTTGTCAGAAACACCACTCCATGGATTTGAATTTATTTCCAGCTGTATTTTTAAAGCCTGTTGGACGCTGTGCGCTATTAACCCGACACTTGCAAAGCCTTTGACGTGAATCATCTCCAATTTCGCTGTTCTGATTAAATGCAGCGCATTTTTATTTGTGGAAGTTTTCAATGGTCAAGCTGCACTTTTTGCATGTAACCTATTGCTGTCTTAGTTCAGCAGACAGTAGGCCTGCTTTTACAGTGTTGAAAGTGTCATGTTGTAAAGAAAATGAAGATAATTCATTGATTGAACTACCGCAAAAGTTCTAGACTGCGTCCTAAAATGTGAAAAGATTAGTGCCTATGACTTCACTGGCTTTGAGAACAGTTTTCCAAGGTCGACGAAGTTTCCAGGCATGTTCAGCAGAGCATGCAGTTATTTGCATAAAAACTGAGTCATGGTTGCTACGCGCTCAGCATGTGGATTTTTACCCTTTCTAAAAAAAAAGCGTTGATAGACTTCAGAAAATATTGTGAAATGTTGAGAATTCGATTCCAAAGACAAAAACTCTGTTCGTCGCTGACCACGAGTTTGAATTGGCATTAAAAGACATTCCGTTTGTTTCGCAATGGTCCAGCGGCACAGCTGTAAACACAATGTTCTCTCTCGCAGTATTTGGAAAGGAGATTCAACAGAGTCATTCGACTTCTTGGCACGCTCACATTCATGATTGAAACCACCCTCTACGTTGGAATTGTCATGTACGCTCCTGCTCTTGCTCTCAGTCAAGGTGAGGAAACAATTGCCATGAGAAAACATTTGCTGGTAGGAGTTCTGGAAACGTCAATCACGATTATTCGTGTTCGTTTGGAGTTCTCACCACAGTTTTCTCAGACTTGGATTTGCCATGCTTTGATATAACTTTCAAATACCAATTGATAAAATTGGCAAAATTCGATTGATATACTATAGCAGGTTGATCTTGTCTGTCGACTTGTTCTTTTTATTCCATTTCAGTCACTGACCTTGACTTGTGGACTGCAGTGATTACATGCGGTGTGGTCTGCATTTTCTACACGACTCTGGTACGTTCTTATTGTATTTACCATTACACTTATTCATTGTCGTTTTTTGTTTCCTTTTTCTGGTAAGGTTTGCATTTTCCACTCCGCTTTAAGGGTTTTTCAGAATGTGTATTGCGTTTGATGCAACCAGACACAAAAACGTGCAAAGTCTCAAGTTATTGGAGTATATATTTCGCCTACTAAGCAGACAACATCGGCGCTTATTCAAATAGAATAACTGTGGTATCGGCTGTGGTAGATTTCAGAGTTTTGAAACTACAATGCAGCATATGTCAAATAGAGAATCGTCGTTGATAGACGGTGTTCACACAACTGAAAAGAAGTTTGCAAATGCTTTTCAGGGTGGTCTAAAAGCTGTGATTTGGACAGATGTCTTCCAAGCTCTGATTATGCTTGCCGGCTTCTTGTCTGTGGTCATCAAAGGCTCAGCTGATGCTGGAGGATTTTCAAAGGCCTGGCAGACTTGTGCTGAACGTGGAAGAATAGATTTCATTCAGTAAAAGCTATTATTAAATTTTTCTTTTAATTCTTTCACTTCTTGGGTTTGCCCTCTCGCAACTATCTTCATTTTGTCGCTTCTTTTTGCCTTTGCAGTTTCGAAGCCGATCCGAGAATCAGACACACCTTTTGGACGATAACTATCGGTGGAACTTTTATTTGGCTAGGTATCTTTGGTGTAAGTCAGTCGATGGTGCAAAGGTATCTTTCCTGTAAAACCATTAAACAAGCAAAAGGGTGAGCTAAACAGGCAACAATGTACATTTAAAGCTACTGCAACTGTCCACGTTTTCAAAAAACTCAAAAACAAAAGAAATTGTTTTTGGTTTCCTAAACTACTTGAGTACCAAACTTGTAACGGTTCCATGAATATTGAGACCAATTCATTTGAGACCACGTTATTTTCAGACCTGTACATTTGAGACCTGTTCATTTGATACCGCATTCGTTTGAGACCACATTTATTTTAGACCACATTCACATGAGATTTTTTCATTTGAGACCACATTCATTTGAGATTTTTTCACTTGAGACCACATTCATTTGAGACCACATTCATGTGACACTTTTACAATTGAAAATTTTTGATTTGAGACTACATTCATATGAGACTTTTTCGTTTTACGCCACGTTAAAGTGAAGCTGTTTTGATTTACTGTGTATCAGATTTTTGTGAAGGGTTTTCTGGCCTCTGCGGTGTTTTAAAGTGCGAGTGCATTTACAACCTAGCATGAGTCACCTCTGGACACGGAAGGGTGTCGCCTTGCAAAACTTCAAATGAAGAGTAACCTTGCAAAACTTCAGGTCTCCCGCAAAGAAGTGAAAGGTAGATCATAAAAATGTTATTCACAGTAAATGAAAACAGCTTCACTTTAACGTGACGTAAAATGAATGTGGTCTACAATGAATGTGGTCTCAAATGAATGTGTGTCTCAAATGATTCTGGTCTCAATGAATGTGGTCTCATAAGAATGTGGTCTGAAACAAATGTGGTCTCAAATGAATGCGGTCTAAAATCAAAACGTCTCATGTGAATGTGGTCTCAAATGAACATGTCTCAAATGTCGTGGTCTCAAATAAAGTGGTCTCAACTGAATGTGGTGTCAAATGAGTTGGTTTCAATTGTCTGCACACTGTTTGTGACCAGCCGTTGTATTGTATATTATCTTAGAGAAAAACTAAGCTTAACGTTGATCATTCATATTTTCTTAAAATTTACATTTCAACTGTAGTATTTACAAAAAGAAACAACTACCTTGAATTGCAGTTTGTGACGAATTTCATTGAAGTCATTCGCAAAATGTGCTGCATTTGAAATTTCATACCTTTGTTGCTAATCATTGGTTAGATTCCCTGTATAGAGAAATGTTTGAACTTTTGAATGTGGCGTCACGACATGCTTCAACGAAGATTTCCTCATTGTTCTGCTTATTTTTAGTGCACTGTACATAAGTTGGACGGGCTTGGTGATAATCATAAGCCTGTGTATGATGATGGGCGTGTTGGTGTTCAACCATTACTCGGATTGTGATCCTCTCACCACAGAAAGTGTGGGCGCTGCTGATCAGGTGAGGAGGCGGACTTTCTGGTAACAGAGATCACTATTATTGACGTGTTCGTTTATCTCCTCACTCATGAGGCAGGCAAGCAGTTGTGAGCTTAATAAGTTGATTTTAGTGCAGCATCGCAGTGTTGACTTCATACAAAGCAAATGCGGGACTCCGAAAACAAAAAGAACTGTGTTGAGTGTGGACAAAGCTGATTTGCAATTTAAGTTGCTTGACAGAGTATTATAAAAAAAAAGTTTTTGTTTCAAGCGATTTCCGTAGCTGGAGTTCTCGAATTCATCACGAATTGTTGGTGAAGTTGGCATAAACAACTGCCTATTGGGTGCATTTTCTTTTTTGTGTCGGGTTGTAATTCTCACTAAAATGTCAACCATAAATGTCAGGGTGGCATTCCAGTTAAAAAACATTCTTTCGAAAACCTTTGCAAATACATCTTCGAATTTTGTGAAAAAAACGTTTTTGGCTTGCAAAAGCAGCTTGCGCGTTTGGATGGATGCCTTGCTTCTACAGAAGAAAACTCGATCTATAGCGATTGCTGTTTTCAAAACTCCTTGTTTGTTTTGTTACCAATCACGCTTCTGTTGCAACAGTCGCTGCACCAGATTATTTCTAGGCCTATGGTGCAGTGGTCCCGGTGGAATGGATGCGATAGCTAGCCCGGAGCGAGCCACATCCAAATCAATAACATCGCCATACAAAAGCTTCACAGCCTGAAGGTGGCTTCACAGAATCCGGTTACAGCTTTCGATCCGCATTATGGCCAAAGGCAGTCTTCACACAAGCTCCATTGGCGGTATCCGGGTGAATTTTCTCTGTTTTTACCGGCTTCCGGATTACTTAAAATTGTTTTTTGGAAGCCGGATTGTCGGTGATGGTGTTCTTACTGCATGTGGGAAGACTGCCGTTGGCCATAAGCCGGAGCGTAAGGCCGTAACTGGATTCTGTGTGAAGCCGCCTTTATTCCATAGGTGTAGGAGCAGGCAATTTTTGGGGGGTGCGAAGGATTTTTGCCCGAATTTCCCCAAACTTACCCGAAAACTTTTTGTGAGACTTTTGCCCACAAATTTTCTCCCACAAAGAGCATGAAAACCTTTTGTTGATGTGTGGTGAATGTATGATTACTTTGTCGTTGCCACGTAGTGGCGCCTGCAATCTTGCAATCCTTAATTGTGCCCCTGTGTTCGCCCCGTGGCTGTTGCGTTGTGCTTGCGGTCTCGTAATGCAATACTGCAACGTGTTCTTTTAGTGCAGTTTGCCCGCCCTGGGAAGCATTTTGATCAGTTACGCTGTTGTGTTTGAGTTTCATTGCTCGCTTGTTCAGCTCCATGATTGAGCGGTGTCCTTAGTGAATTAAAGCCTGGCTTTCTGCAGATAGTGTTTAGTAGAATTCGCAGGCGAGTGCACGACATGATGTGACCTAAAAAAGGTCTTCATGTGTTTTCTGCAAACGTTGGGCGCCATTTTTACCCGGATTTTCAGGGATTTTGCCCAGATTTTCAATAATTCTGCCTGCATTTTCGACAAATCAAAAATACATTTTGGGGTGTACACTTGCACCCCGCCTCCTACACCATTGCCTTAAACATATTCGTCCCTATTTCTAAAACAAAATGCTTTGGTCACCCCAAAACAACCCCAACTTCCGATTAAGCTCAAACATTAGTTTCCGTCACGCCTTGGTTTTTATCGTCCAGTTAGTATTTTCAAATTGCGAGTCAGTTGGATAAAATTGTTGTAGATTCGGTGGTATATTTTCGAATATCTTTTTTTTTTTGTAAAATATAACATGTTTGTGAGAATTTAAAGGTAACAGTTCAGGCTCAACGTGAGCTATACTAATTTCTTAGTTGTCTGTCAAAAAGTGAAACTGATTTGTCTAACTAATACAACCTTCTTTGCAGTTGCTACCTTTCTATTCTTTGGACATTTTCAGAGACCTTCCTGGTCTAAGCGGTCTTGTCATCTCGTGCGTCTTCTCTGGTAGTTTAAGGTGAGGTAGTCCTTGTTTTCAAAGCACATTGTTCATAACGCATCTTAAAACAGGGTTTATGTCTTCCATTCACATGGGATGCTATTTTTGTTGTTAGGGGAGACAACGGAACATTTGCTACACATTCCAGCATGATATCGTGTTTCAAAAATGTATGTAGCACTAGTACGCTGTAGTCAAACAGATCTATATGACTAAGATTTGATAGGACTGAAGATGCCTTTGCAAACACGACAGTGATTCTTATTAAAACATCTACTGGTGTTTCAACGAACCACGTCATAAAACGTGGCAACAGTAGGTTGAACGTTGAAACGGGCAGGTCTGAATCACAGTAAAAACAAAATCAAGTGAGTGCAGTAAATCTCTTCCTTCCTCATCTGAAGCGCTGCTAAGCAGTAAAGAAACTTTTAATACAGATTGGTTGTCATAGTTGAAAACACAGTTAAAAATCGTTTCCCATTTCATGTGTTGTGTGATGACTGGTTAAATATACTAAGCTAAGTGGAAAAAACTGCTGCAAATGCAATAGAGTACTTGGCTCCATGCTGGAAGACAGGAAATACGAATAGCAGAACCATCGTAGCCATTTAAGTTCGCTTCAAACCAACCGTTCTTATAAAACGTTTGATTTAAAGTTTGTTTCTCAACGTTTCGGAACTTATTAGCAATGGAACGGCAAGAACAAAAGTCAGACGTTTTCAAAGAAAAGGCCAACAATATCTGAAACGTTGAGGGAGTACAGTCTTAGTAATTTAGCTGAGAACCTTTCAGAAATCACCAGTTTCACTATGACGCTTTGATTCTGAAAACCACCTGTGAGCTTTTCTTAAATCTAAAATGTCAAACGAACTACGAAAAAATTACTTCGCAAAATAGCTGTTTCAGACCAACGGTGCTTGCAGTTTTATTACGAATCTTACCATAATTTCTCAAAGACCATATATAGAAGAAAACAATGAAAAACGTTTCACATATGAACTACATGGATTGAAATAATTTAATTGGTTTCTTTCTTTCACAGCACTGTCTCATCAGCCGTCAATGCCATGGCTTGTGTTTTAGTAGAAGATTTTATCAAGCCTCACAGCAACTGGAAGGACGACACCTACAAGTGGCTTTCAAAAGGTAAATCAAATAACACTCCAATGTGCTCTTGACTTTATCTTCGAAAAACTGGAAACTTGTTTCTCCGACAAGTGTTTATAAATTGCAAGACAAGACAAATAACAAGCTGTTCACTTTAATCAAATATCTGCTGTTTCATGCCAGTCTACGTGAATTTCAGTGGCGTACGGTGGTCGTTTTGGTAGGTTGTTCACCAGGCTAGCAACCAGCCCAAAACTGTGAAGGTTCACCAGCCGTGGTGGTTGTCGCCTGTACCACAAGCCATTCGAACACTTGAACAGACTGGCAGTTGATCATAATCATCAAACCACGCGCAGCACGTACGCTAGAACGTCGACAGCATGTGACACAAACAAGAATTGATTAATTTCATTTCTCGTGACAAAATCTTTTCAACTGAACTCACTGATAAGAAATAAATAGCATTTTTGACATAGAGTCATCAAGTTAATCTTTTGGCTTACGTGTAACACTGCCTATGGAAAGAAATCCTTATCAAAGAATCCGACACTAAGATATTACGGACGGAGTATATATTTCGCTGAGGATCATGTAGGCATCATCAGCTCTGCTAAGTGCATGAAGTATAAATAGAATAAAAAGAAAATCCACAAACAGCAAAGTTACCGAAAACCTAATTCAAAAATTGCTACCCCAGCTGCCCACTTTACATTGGAAAGGTCACAGTAGGAACAACTAAGCATAACTGCCAAGTGTACAGTGACGTAACAAACAAATAACAGTTTAGTGGGTTACAGGATGCGTAAGTGGTGTAGGTGTAGGCTAACGTGCTAGCAAGAATTCATTGACACAGCCATGCGGTGGGTCTATGGATGGTCGCGACTGGTCACGGGTCATAAAAAAGGCGAAGCAGCGGAAGTACAATTACCCCAAAACCTTCCGTGACAGAGCAAGACTGCGTCAAACCCATACAAATTTCGACAACAATTAGCTAATCAACGAGCTAAGTAAGCAAAGCAACAAATAGCACGTCCTCCCAGCCGCCAAGGCGCGTTCAAGAGAACTCAACGCAGATGGAAACCATGAAGCCCCGACTGTCAGAGCTCAACACTGACGCTCTGCGAAGAGTCTTGTGGTTAGACAGACTTACGTGTTAGGAAGTAGGCCTGTCCGTTTTTCGACTGCTTTGAACATTCCACATTTTAGCGTTATGCTACTTTGCACGTGAGCCTAGGCTCACCACTAACAAAGTCAGTAATATTCAGCTTAGTGCATGCTCATTTTAAAAATCGTCCAAACTGTTACAGTAAAGTAATCATTGCACAGACAACCACATCACCTACGCCAAACTAGGCTATTTCAACCTGAAGCAAAATCCATCTGTACAAGTCCACTACAAGAAATCCAGCCTACTGCACAGCTTGCTTCTACAGTACCGCGGCAATGCCAGCAAAACAACGCATGACGTAAGCATGTTGTTCACCACGTAAGGTGAACAACCTTGCTGCTGTAGTTTGGTTCCACTGGCTTTTTTTCTTTTCTTTATATGTTTATTTAACTTCGGTTGCACTGAGCAACCTGCAGTCATATGTTGCAATTGACTGCATCGCCTTGAACTACTGAGGCAAGCACAAGAGAATGATGGCAATTCGAGGCATTAACTAACAGGAAAGCAACCAGCAGCAATAGAGATGCATCACTGACTTCACTCTTTGCTTCCACTGGTCACCACTCTCAACTATGTAAATTGCAACCAGAGTAACAGTGGATCACCCAGCGATTTCACTCTACTACAGCTAGGTTGCACTATCATTATATAGGGATAAGTGAACTACGATAATTCGCTTATGGTGACTATCACAGTGACTTGTAACTTATGGGCGCCATCTAGCGGTGACCATTTATTTACATGTGGCGCCATCTACCTGCCGCCACACATGCTTGAGCAGACAAGCAAAATCATTCGGCCATGTTAAGAGATATATCCGCTGCATGAGAAAACAATACAAATAAGGCAGCTCTTCGCATTAATCGCTAACGAATGCCTTAAAACGGATTTTTTTAATTTTTTTTCTTCAATTCCAGGTGTTCACTGAACACCTTGAACACCCGGAATATCCGCCACTGGTAAACTTTGCTGCGTTGTGAAGTCTCGAAACGGAATTCCAAGCAATATTTTTAGATTCTTAATATGACTGTCGTAGAGACAACTTCGACTCCAACATGTATCTGCCGTTTTGCTCTGTCTGAATATGGGTTTCGAGTTGAAAACACAATACTTCACGCAAAAAATTTGTCATACTTTCCCAACGGCCATGTTTACGCTGCCCGTGCGAATAACATCTCATAAACAGTAAAGGCGTAAAGGCCATGTTGGTTTCCGGTGGTAATACTTCCTGGTTTTGCAACGTTCTTATTTTCAGACTTCTTTATTGTGAACTTTTACAGTTACTACGATTATTTTCGGTGGACTTTGCTTGGCGATGGCATACCTGGCTAGTCAACTCGGCGGTGTGCTGGAAGCAGCTCTCAGCATTTTGGGGTTGGTGGGAGGACCTCTGCTTGGACTATTCAGCATGGCGTTCACTTTTCCGTTCGTCAATTCATTGGTGCGTTATTGTCAAGTTATTATGTGGGTGTGATTCATGCCTTCCCGACGTCAAATGACCAATTAAAGATTTAGATAACATTTCCAACGCCAAATGACATGAAATGAGATGGTGTCAACTTAACATGGGGTAATCGTAATCGTCAATCGTAATCGATTAGTTTTTTGAGTAATCGTAATCGATTGAACTCACCAAAAACGAAATGCAATCGTAATCGTATTGAATTACATTGCCAATTTAATCGTAATCGACGATTAGTTTCGCCATTAATCTTGGAAATCTTCACCCTACATCACTGTGCAATGAACCGCAGTTTTGGTGGTTGGGTTTCCTCCTTTATCAACGTTTGTTATGGTTATGTTTCAGGGGAGGTCATTTGCGCGTCTGTGTGTGTTCAATCCAAATAGTCCAACGGCAAGCACAGCGTTTGCAGCGAATTCTCGCTTTGTTCTAGCTTTACAGCCTTCCTGTTGGCTGCCCGAAATAAATCAGCGTATCTACTGAGACATAGCAACAAAAATAAGAGCTTTTCTTAAAAATGAATTGAAACTTCGGCAACAGAAGAGATAACGATACATTACGAGGGGGGTGTTGGTTTTGTTTATATATATTCAGAATGAAATATATATTCAGAGTGAATCTGTGAATGTAAGTGCTGAAGTAGGCTGCGTATATAATCATTACAATTAATTTTTTGCAATGGAATAAAGTAACTTAACCCAAGTCGAAAGCACTTTTCCACAACGCTGATAACTAGCATGTCAACAGAGATCACCCACAAATACTGGCAAAAAAGTCAACGAATCCAGCGAACTTGTGCCAACATTCGACTTTTTTGTCCAATAGACAGATGCGTAGCTATACTGGCATCAATGTTCGTTTCATTTCGAATGAAAAGCTACGCAATGCTATGCTGCGCTTGCAGACTACCCAGCGGCCATCACACAGCTAAAAACATCGCATAACCCGCAGTCTGAAGAAATAGTCAGCTATTTTGAAATTACTATCACGACTTTTCAGCGTCGCTGGACGAGAGTTCAAACTTGACAGATGTCGTTTGACTGATAAAAAATTTGAAGCGTTGATGTTTATCAACTGTAACAAACATTTCAGAATATATTACTTTTCCTTAATCAATATTTAAAGTGTTTGTTGCAGTGGCGTAATTAAGAGTGGTGGGGTGTGGCACAAATTTCCCCACCTTGGCAAGCCAAACGTAACAACCGGCCCCCACTATCTTATAATTCGGTTTTAGTATTTTTATGGCTTTCAGTAAGTTGTCGCTTTCCGTGTTGTTCGGCCAGTTTCAGAGATGCGTACTGGTGATTGGCAACGACACTCATTCCAAACAACTCAGCAAAAATTGTAACCCTAACCTGAAGAAGTTTAAGCGTGTGGTCATGACACGAAGATGTACAAACACTTTCGGACTACATTAACAAGCGGCCAATTTGTTTGAAGAAAGTTCAGATCACTGCATCGTCCTTGCTGTGTAAAAATTAATGACGTTCCAAATGCATTTGCAAAAGTTCCAAATCGGTTCAAAATATGGTAAAGTTAGTTCAATAACTAGTTGACCAAACTTTTTTGAGAGATAATTCTGTTGGAATAAAAAAAAAGAAAAAAAATTTTGGGAGATAATTCCAACGTCAACACTATATTAAGCTGATTTAAAGTGAGAAAAACTCCGTGGAGTAGTTATCTTTGATTTAGGGTTTTAGTATAGCCATCCACATCCGGATTCACCATCATTTCCAAAATATTTTTTCTGAGTGGTGGCTAGTGGGCCCCTCACAATGGCCAGTGGGCTTATTTCAGATAAGTCTTCCCCTCTGGCTCTTCTACCGACGCAACTGGTTTGTTGTTTGCACAAACATCTCAGTCAACAGTGATTTTTATTTTTTCCGGTGCTTAATCCTTGCAGATTGGTAATTTCTTTTATTGCATTCATTCATATCGTATGTTGTCTGAAATTATACTTGCGTGAAACCACGCAAATGGGTTTTGTTTTTTTGCTGATAATGTTTAAAGACAAATGTAATCGCGATTGTAATCGTGATTACATTTCAATGTAATCGTAATCATAATCGATTACACTGTTATTTTGTTTATTCGTGATCGTAATCGAGCAGGTGGCAAGTAATCGTAATCGATTACATTTGTGCTGTAATCGCCCCATGTCTGGTATCAAGAACCATACATCCACGTAAGGTGTTGGAAAGCTTAGACACTTTTCCACAACCACAAGCTTCCAATTTTGCTTCCAAGCAAAGTTGAAGAGAAGTTCCCACGTATTTAAAATCTTGCACTCGGTGGTGCGCTCACAGTTGAAACACTGCGCAAACTCTTTCACTGTCGTAATCCAGTTACAAGCGAGTCATGCTTCCTCACCCGCTAATATTTTTCATGGCGTCCTATCACCTCTTCTTAACATGTTTCAGTGGTGGTCGCTCTCCTCTGTTAACAGTGTTTGCTTCATTAATATGTGTCCGTGAGCAACAACAAAATGAAACTTCATCCAAAGGGTGCTGGCTGTGGACTGGGGTCCGGACTCATCTTTACAGTCTGGGTCTACGTCGGAAGTAAAACCGTTGGTACCCACAAGGAATTCATCCGCCTGCTGGATTTCAACGTCTCAGGATCAAATTGCGTAAGCGGCTGGTCTGTTTTCGTGTGAGGTTGTTTTTTTACTTAATGTCATTAACTGTCATTAACAAGAACAAAAACGCAGACAACACTTTGAATCCGCGCTAGCACCAGGATTTTCTTTTGCTCTGATATTTTCTTTCCAAACTACCATTTACCTACCGTGGTTAATTCTATAGTTTTATGTAAACCCTGCGAACTATAGACCATGAAATTTGAAAACATCATAAAGGTAGTAATTTCTACATTAAGTGTTCTGATGACAAACGTCGTTTGTTAAACCCGGTTTTGGGTTTTTTCACTTCGATCTTTCGGTTATTTTAATTCTGTCTTCAATGTTATACTTTCTAATTATGCACAATAGTATCATGTCCACGGATTTTCAAAAACCTGAGGAAATATAAAACTATGAGTAGCAACAAACAGGGTAGGATCGTACTTTTGCGTGATGTCTTTGGTCAGAAAGAACAATAGGTTTGATTTGCGAAGCAATATTTTTGTGCTGAGTTTGTTTTTGTCAAATAATCCACAAAAATATTTGGAGCTGTGACCTTGCAAACATTGTATTTTGTCGCAGCTGTTGTGGGGAAATATTGACTTTGCCTTTTCTTGGTTCATATTTTTCATATCACACTGCTTTTCGAACCAGGTTGCATGGCGTTGAATTCGTAGGGCAGGTTTGGATGCTACTTTCATCTGGGCTACGCTCTTAACCTATGGGACCTTAAACGGCTATCACACTATGTACAGTGTACTGGGTGGTTTGCACCACTCAAAAATACAATATTTTGAATTGTTATAATTCTATTTCAACAACCAACTCAGCAGTCAATTGGTGATAACTATACATGTTAGATGATTTTGAACCATTTTGTGAATTGTTTAAATCTCTCGCATTTAGACCACGAATTTCGGCATTATTCTCCCCTTCTCAAGCAAACGACTCTCAGCAAAAAAAAGAGACACGACATTATCCAACAGCGCGTTACGAATCGACTCGGATTCCCATGCTATCACTTATGGCTCAACTCAACTTAACTTGAAGTTGATTGCGAATGACTCAGAGTCGACGTGTACTCGGCGCTGTGTTAGCTTAAACTCGGCGTACAGGTTCATGACCTGTGCCCATATTTCCTAATAAGTTGTCCAAGCGTTATTTTCCCAAATTTAGTACGACAGTATGTTGAGTAAGCTCATCATAGCTTAAGTTGCACCTTCAAGAAAAATATCATACTTAGTTAATCAGTATAATATTAATTAGCTTTGATCGTTTCAAAGTATATCTTAATGCGCGAAGGAATGTAAATTATTGGACCTAATGTGATTTGCTACGAACGGTTGCAGTCAAATCGAATCTTAAGTTTTTTACAAGCAAAACTCATTCTTACTTTAGTTGCAAATCGCGTTTTCCCTAAAACTGTGCCGAATCTTGTGAGTAGCCAACAAATGGTTCTCAAGCGTTTTGATAAAAAGTGATTAGGCAAGCTATTCGTTCTATCAGTTGTTAATACATCTGAAAACGCATGCGTTTTACGGTGTAGAAAGCTCACTCAGACACGTGCGCGCACAAGGACTGCACCTGCAAGAACTGTTGATGTGGATTAATTTTTTGCAGAACTACACGATGCTGGAACCCACAGCACACAATGTTACCCAAGCCGAGCTACCACCAATCGTAGACTTCTATTCGATATCATACACGTACTACAGCTGCCTGGGCTTCGCTGTAGTGCTGCTCATCGGAATTATTGTCAGTTTGGCATCGTGTAAGTGGTTTAACACGTTAATAGAAAATGCACCAACTTTAAAAGCGGCTAAAATTAAACATTTTGTTTAAAATTCAGTGGGGCGTCCGGGACTTAAAGGGTTAACGTCCAGCTGGAAGGGGTTGATGTAAACCAAGTTGTGAGTCTAAATACTGATACATAAATTGAAACTGCCCAGATTTAGGGATTTTGTCAAAGCTAAACATGTCCCTTTTCGTACTATAAGATTCTCGTCGTATTTGATGTCTTTTCGTATGTGATGCAGCGCTTCTAGATTTACTCACAACTTATAATTTCGATGGCTTTTAAAACAGGAACGTTTCGTATGATTCTGAAAAGATTTAGACATTGCATTTAATTACATACGAAAGTGTTTTTTTGACTTTTTATGCATTTTCACTCAAATCGTTAAATATACGTCACGAAAGGTGTTGTGTCGAAGACCTTTCAGAATCAGTTAAGTTTTTACAAAAGCCATCCTTTTGCTTATTTGCCTAGCATGCCAGATTTTTGTTGTATAAATTGTCTTCACACTAGCGTCATGTACATAACCGGGCAGGTGGATGGCGAGGGTGTTCAGATCAAGATCCGATGCTATTTTTCTTCCCGTTGGATCACTGGATTTTCAGCAGCTGGCTGCCCGAAAAATACCGAAAATGGTGGAGGTGCGGCATAGAACCTGTCCCTCAAAACGGATACCCTGAAAGCAACCTATATCAAAAGGGCCAGAGGTTCAAATCTCCGACCAGTCGGGTGTAACAATCGTTTATCACATTGCGATGAACAGGTGTGCAGTTTGTCCCAGAAGCCGTGAAATGTTTAAATCGTGAAGCGAAACGTCCATTTCGATAAAAAGCTTACTGACGTTTTCTAGAAAAATGTTATATCAGTAAATCAGGAGCGTACCGAGATCAAATGGCGCCCGGGGCAAGAAACAAGTTTGGCGTCCCCATATTCGAACCTGAGGTCTTTCGGAGGCAAATGTACTGTACTGAAGAAAGTAGTTGCGGCGTTGTTGGGACTTTTCGGCGTCCCCCCGCTAGTGATTCAACGGGTCCATAGTGATTTGGCGCCCGGGTGCCCCCCTTGCCTTTTTCGTTACGCCCCTGCAGTAAATGCGAAGTTGGCGATGTTACATGCAGTCGGACTTGGCAGTTGTTATCTGCATTTGGGAAATGTTTAGCTTGTAAACTAACATGCCAATGTGCTGTACGACAAAACTATGCCTCAAGCACATTCACATGAAGTCTTAAAAGAAAGTTCATGAGTTGGCCGTGAAAACAGCTGAAAAATTGACTGCTTGGCCGAGTTTTCTGCAATCATCCACTCCATAGCAATTAAGTGTTTTGCGCGGGTGAACGTTTATCTTTTGCAACTAACGATTAACAGACGATTAGCACCACCAGGCTTTAACAAAAATTGATTTAAAAAGTCTTCAAAGCACTAACAACTCTTGTTAACTGTACATTGTTAAATCGAGCGGTTGAGTGGAAATTCTCGAAATTCGGAGAAGTTCTGGAAAGCAAAATTGTACGACAGATGAATTTGTTGAAAACTGAAACATACTGTTATTGAAGACTTTTGAATTGCTGTGCACATTTGGAAACTGAAAACAGTCGTTTTTTCATGCACATTTTCAATTTAAAAACTGTCGTTTCTTCATTGTTGTTTTTACAACAGTTTCGGGTGGCTTTTTCATTGTAGCTGATCACCACAGCATGAACTGCGATGCATTCATTCGTGGTCTCTATGGCCACGCTACCTGTTTCATACAGGTCTGTACCAAATCCCAGAGCAGGAGGTGTCTTCACCAAGAGCCCCGTTTCCAGCAAGCACAGTTTATTCATGGACGTGTCAGATTATTGCTTTCCCAATTTGAAAAATTGTTAAAGTCAGTCAGAAATAAAGAATTTATATATAACTTACAGTAGCAGTGCTTGATAGTCACAATCACGTGAAACAACCCTGCTTATGTTTGTGGAATTATTACGAAAATGTGTGAATTGTCGGGAAGCATATGTGGCAAAACGGTAGCGCACCAAATGTACCTGCTGTTGACTGTTGTGTTGCGTATCACACAGATTTGCCTCGGGCAAGTTTGGGTCAAGTGAATGCGTTTTTAAAATTATGCGGGCCTATATACGATGCATCATCTGGCAGTAAAATGCGGCTCTGGTACTTTCTGTGGAATGCGACAACACTTCTTACAAGCAGATAGTTACAGTTTAACTACGTGGAATATGTACGGCCGATACGCTGGGCACAAATTCTTCTGTATCGTAGTTTCAACGGCACATGATGTGTATGAAGTCACAAAATAGTACAATACCAAGGAAGGTGATGACAAAAGAAAATTTGTCTAAAGCAGCTAAAATCTTGGGGAAATTTTTATTTAAGGCAATTCCGCATTTGACAAGATCTTTGGGAACACTGGTTACAGCTATCAGCGCTGCAGTTGAAGAAAGCCACCATTACTTAGAGCTTGATTACAGAAAACTTAGCATACGTACTTTAATCTTCCCGGGCCGAAGTAGCCTATCTACCGGGCCCGGGTACGATGTACCTCGTGTACCTCCCTCCTGTAGGCCCTAGATTGAACGTAAAATTTCATGTAATAATTCTTTTTTGTTGCAAAATGTTTAGAGAAATACTGTACACATACCTCGTACGAAAGTTTAGCCCTGCCCTTTTTTAAATCGCTCATTATTAAATCCCCACTGCAAGGATCTTATAAAAATTTTTTGAAACCTAGGTTGGTACCTATTTCCGCATTGTCCATAATAATGCTAGGAATGACGTTCGAATTGCACAAAAACAAGTATGTTTGTTCCCTACATTGCAGTACACATTCGACTGTGTAGGTTGTTCGCACTGTTGTGATGTCTAAACAAGAAGTGAAATGCATCGATTTTGTGAAAATGTGTTGAAAGTTGATCATCTTATGTGTACGAGTTTTATACGAGATTTACATCATTAACAAATAAAGAACGCTTGATGCTTGTGGCAGATCGTCAGTTTCAACTCCTTTTAGTATGTCGTACAGCTGTCAACAATCCCCAAGGTCGAGGTGATTTTGTCGAAAGTCTTTGTTGCGCCACAAACGGTTTTCAGAGTTTTTCAAATAGAATTTCCACAATGCATGAAAAACAAAAAACAAGTGATTAGCAATGCAAATCAGTCTTCACCTGCGCCCTGTGAGTAAACGTTCTAGTTTTATCATCGTTTTGCAGCGAAAGTTTTCAGTGCTTTAAGCCAGGGGTCAATGCTTTAAGCCAAGAAGTGTACCTTCGTCTTACATTTATATGAATAAGATTAACGTGGGATAGCCAACTCTGCTGCGACTGCAAATAACGCTTCCAAGTCCCTGCAAACTTGGATAAAATATGCACTTCGCTTCAGCATTGTGTATTAACTTCATGTTTGAATGAGAGTTTTATCTGTTTGGAGATGATGAACTTTTGTCGCTATTTATAGACACCGCTTAAAAGCACTAGTGTTTCTGTATGCTTTCGAGGAATCAGTCGACTGCCATCTGCTTTCGTCTTTTTGCGATGATTCAAACTTGCACATAATAGGCAGTGGCCTGTCTAGGGTATGGCAGGCATGGCATGCCATGGGCGCCACTTTGACGGGGGCGCAAAAATTGCTTGGCAAAAATTAAAAATTTTATTTGCAGTTTGTTAAACCTCTATTTTGCACCCCATACAACCATAAACAGCAAAACTACATCAACGCAGCGCACCCGTATCTAATATATTAAGTCGGGTATGTCGCGCTAGCACTACGAAGGATTATGGCAAAACTGTCGTATTGTGACATAACACGACGGTCAGGCATTGTGATTGAACAAGAACACTCGCTTGCCATATCTACAAGACATCGTCCTTCTCACGCTATAAGAAAAGATAAGTTAGCCCGTACTGCTGCATTTCAGGCAAGACGATATTAATTAGAATCTGGTTGAGATGAGTCTAACACTTTGGCTGTGAGAATCTGACTGTCTGATTGTGACCATGTTTACTATTTAAATTATTGGAAAGGGCGCACGTTCAAACCTTGCCATGGGCGCCACTTTGCATAGATACGCCAGTGTTGATGATAGCTCCTTTTATAGAAGTTCACAACGCGTTTGTCAATTCTCCAAAGGGTGCATCGCTGAAAAAGGTTCAGAGCCACTGCTGCGGAATAAACCGATCGCACCACATGCGCAGCAAATTTTGCGGAAGCAGCGCGTGCCACAGGAAGACGTTCCTCTCTGCTGACACTTTTGTGTAGGATTTGCTCAATGCACTGCATGGTGTCTACTGCGTGAGCAGGCGCGCAGCAATCACATCTGAAAACGAGAGGCTATGCGTTGCGCTACCACTTGCAGTATTTAAAAACATTGCCTAATATGCACCTGACGTCGATAACAGAAATCGCGCATTGCTCTAAATCGCTCTGAAAGTTCAATGAAAGATGCGAAAAACTAATTTTTTGTGAAACAAATGAAATGCATCCCTTGAAAAGACACCAACGGCAAATACGCATGATGATGATGATAACAAAATTGATCCGGGCAGAGCTCACGAGATCGGAAAAACCTGCTGCAGCATAAAGAAACAGTTCTTGCTCACCAAAGCGCAATATTACGAAATATCCATTCCTCGATATTTCCGCTATAAAGACGTGTGCATTTGTGCTGATTTCTAAGAATGGGTTTTGTAACCTTGATTGCAGTCTGCGTTGCAGCTGACATGCAACAGCAAGGCTAGCAGAAACGTTTCGTGCATACTTGTACTAGGATGTGCTGGTCTTCGTATAAAGTTAAGCCAGAGATTATCTGCATTTTTGTAGCTAGCACACAGTTAATGAAAGTAAAATTACGCTGCACCCTCTCATATTAACAAAGTGTAGAAATCACAGGAAAAGTCCGATTTGCAGTATCTTCATTTTCAAATTACCATTCGTTAGGCTTACTTACAACACAACCGAAAACACCCAGTCGTACTTTTTAAACTTGCATACATTACCCTTCATTAGAAACAAACCTAATGACTTTTCGTTTCTGCTTTTCTGAAATTATCCACTCACATCTTGGCACACAACTACTCAGAACTACCCGCGAGTTGTTCGTGGGTTCATACTTGTTTTTCAAATGAGTAGAGAGGAAAATATAGATTAGCACAAATGTGTTGTTGCAAAGGATAACAATCGACAAGGCTTGTGTACTCAATTTCTGGTAACTTTGCAGGGATGAACACTACGAACTTTAGAATTCTGTATTATCAATTAACAATCTTGACATAATTGCGCCATAAACATTTAAACGTGACAATGCGCTTACAAACACATCACCGGCCATCTTCAACATGGTAACTTCAAAGTGAAGCAGAAATAGCAGTGCACACATTTAACGATTTAAATTGTCAATTTAGTAACGTTGTCTGGAATAATTAGGCTGGATATTCTTCGCTTGAGTAATTGCACTTGCAAACTTTCACAAATCTCGGTTCTGTTGAAAAAAAAAGTACTGTACATCCAAAACATTGGAACTCTCACATCGCATTTCGGATCCCGAAAATCTCATTGCGGACAACTATGGGCTCAGAATGCCCGGTTGGGAACCACTGGGCTAAGCGGTACAGTTTCTCGCATATACAGCAGAAACTAGCAACTCTTTTGCATGCGTGATTGTTGTCGCTTCGTTTTAATGAAGTACGGTGGTCGTCAGGATACGTTGCAATATCAGGCGAATAGCTGCTTGCAAATACTAACAGTTCTGCTCGCTTATAGCAGTCGACCAGTCGTTTCGCTTGATGTACATGTAGACTTTGACTTTGATGGCAGTCAGTCAATCACATCATATTGACTGTACCACTGGTCACATATAACCAAGGCCGGTGCCAGGTGATTTTTGGACCCCCAAGGCTGGACTTTGTGGCCCCCAGTATACAATGTATTACAATCAACGTAGGTTCTGCAACGTTACCTACACAACTGCCAGCTTACCAAGGCAAATACTGTCAACGAAACTACCCATAATGCACTGCGCAATTATTGGCATAGATAACAGGAAGATATGAGTGGTGGGAAGATCAATTTACTTAGCGTATTAAATAAATGTGAATGATGAATAGGGAAATGTGTAAAAGCAGTTCTTGTCGAGTTCAACTCTGGAATGTCTTTATGCGCTAACAAAATTCCTCAGTCATATTTGGGAGCCCTTTTTGCCAGAGCCCCCTGTCTGGGAGCACGGGGGGTCCTTCCTCCAGCTCTGCATATACCATGTGGATTGCTAGAGTAATCTACGCAACATTTACCTTAATGGTATCATGGAACGTCTGCTCGAATCAACATATATCTATACAAGGCAGAGAGTGCAGTCATAAGAAATATGCGTCTTTCATTTCACGTTCACTTCACAACATGCTCACAGCCCCACTTTCCATTTTTATCGCTGCATCAAAGCATTTTGCGCTGAGAAGGAAGTTGAAGGAGTTAGAGCTTACGAACGCCGATGTTACGTTTCGCTTAACACTCTGTGAATACAAGCACGAACGAATCATAAATCTTAAGCTTGCATTCTTGATTTCGTGAATGACTACAAGAAAGCGATGCATAAGATTCTGCCCTCGAATAGGTGCGGCCCAGAAGCGGACACAAAGGAAAAGTCTGCCACGGGTTTCAAGCCCTGGGTGTGGGTGTGCATCGCGTAGCCTACTGCGGGCAGGTGCTCGCTTAGTAACGGCTACGTCGATTCATGAACATTAAGTATCAAGTTAAGGCAAGCGGAGGTAAACACCTGTGAGAGTAGTAAGCTCAACAAGAATCAACAAAAAATGCAATTAAAATTGGAAATCAAGTGATATAGTTCAGTAAACACCAAACAAATTTTTGCTGTCACGTTGAATGTTGTTGTACTGTCAGTGCTGACAGGTAAGGTAGGCATGAATCTCTTACTAATGTTGTGGTTAACCAACACCTTAGTTTTATTCAGTTGGACATAACGTTTTCATGAGGCATAAGGCTGTTAGAAGCGAAATCATCGAATGAAACACAATGCCAATTTGTGATTTCGTTTCAATATAGCGGTTTCATCACTGAACGTGACTATCATTCTAGTTCAGTGGTTCCCAAAGTGGGCGAGACCGCCTCCTGGGAGCGGTGAGAAACTCTGGGGTGGCGTTGAAGCAGAAATGGGCGGTTGGGGGGCGATAGGAGACCCAGTTAATATTTATATTTATATTGTCTTACTAACTTTGAGTGACCAAATGTCATAAAAAAACAGTATGATCAACAAACATGTATAAATGCAATTTGTAAACAAAAATTTACACACCACGAAATAACGGAAATGCAGCCCGCCCCGGCTTGAAAAATAACAGAAATGCAATACCCCGGCTTCGGCATAATCAACAAATTTGCAAGTAATTCACATTTTTGATAGGATATTTTTTCTGGTGTGCTGCACAGTCTTATGTGTTTATTGGCGATTTCTCATTGTACGCTGTATAGCCAGTGACACGCTCTACAGATTACATGTTTGAATCATTGACAATTAAAATTAACAGCGATTGTCTGTTCCACCTTTCCAGTGTACTTGTCTGGGATTTTAGGTACATCAGTCTTACTAGTTTGTATCTTTCTTTATTGTCCACGTCAATAATGTTAAACGTGCTCAATCACGAATATAATCGTGCAATCATGTGCAACACCCAATGACTTTTTTGTGCATTAACATTTCCCACGAGAATGTTCGCGGATGTTCTTCATACCTACAGACTTCAGCCTTAAAAATTGCAAAAAATTGAATAATAAAATTTTAAGTTATGCAATTTTGTATCAAACGTACTCTGCTAAGCTACATTTTTTCAAAACTTGGAAGGTGCAATCAGTTGTTGCGTAACACACAATACCTTTTCCTGTACTATAGGTATTTTCCAACAAAAATTTCAACGAAGATTGTCCATACCTACATGAACAAAAAAATTCCGGCAAATCGAGCAAGAAAGTTTTGAGTTATGCATTTTTATATAAAGAGTGTTCTTCTAGGTCCCCGCTACAACATATTTTTCAAAATAGCAAGGTGAAATCAGTTGCTGTGCAAAAAACTATAGCCTACCTTTTTTGTACTCAGTATTTTGCAACGAAAACTTGTACAAATGTTCTCCATACGTACACACAGCAGTCCTGAAACTTTCAGACAAATCGAACAAAAACTCTTCTATGTATGTAGAGTAGTTCCGCATCGAACAAATTCACTTGCAGCACATAAGCTACAACGCTTTTTCGAAAGAGTTACGTGTATTTAGTTCCCTAAAAATCGAGAACTTTTTTGTGCTTGTAGTTCTGCAAAAACACATTTACACAAACTCTGTTCACACCCACGGGCAATAACCCTGAAAATTTGAGGTCAATCGGGCAAGAATTATCCGAGTTAATTAGTTTCGCATCGAACACGAAGGCTACAAAACTTCATCCTCTACTGTTGGGTGCAAAACTTTGTTGCGCAATATACGATAGGTTTTTTCAAACTGGGATGTTTGTTTGGATTGAAAATTTACAGCAATGTCTTGCTTGTGAACATGCATCTTTCCGGAACATCTGAGGGCAATCGAACAAGAAATAGGCAACCTATTCAATTACGAATCAAGCAGCTAAACGTGTGTTTATAACGTTTCACCAGCGCTAGGCAAATGCGTGACCATGACTACACAAGCTGGTGTAGAGCGTTCAGAAACTCGGACACCAGGTATCGAAGGTGTTACATGTTGATTGAAAGTGAACAAAAGAGCAAAATCACTGTTTGAGATTTGACACTGACGTAAATCTGTTTTGGATTTTGATCACCCTACTGTATAATAGGTGTTGATCAAAATGGAGTCGGATTACAGTCGTTGCTATGAAGAATTTTATGGGTGACTGAACATGCAAAATTTGACGGGAAGTTTTCTTCAAACTCTTTAGCACTGTCATTTCAAGGCAAGCATTTGAAAGTGCCGTAGCAAGTATACTCGTAGAACAGAAACGAGTTTATGCGATGGAAGGGAGATCTCTCTACATTATTTTTCTTTATGTTTCTGCGCTCTTGATTGGAGTGAGTTTGCAACAGAACACGACGGTTGAAAATGCCTCAGCAGGTAAGTTAATTTGAAATCACCAGGCGCTGGTGTCCAAAACAAATCTGCAAGCAATTTGCTTTTGAGATCAGATAATTTTTATCGATGTGTTTCACATGCTCTTGTGATAATTCGCTTTTTCGCATTGTACGGTAAATATGGCCAGTTACACGCTCTACAGATTACGTGTTTGAGTCATTAATTAAATTTATAAAATTGTCCGCCCCACCTTATCCGTGTACTTGTGCGGGATTTTATGTACACTGGACTTAATAGTTAGGACCTCTCTTTAATGTGTCCACCGTAATATTAAACTTGCCCAATCCTGTTGTGTAATCCACAAAGTTTTACAAAAACACTTTTATGCATAAACCACAAAATATGTCGACATAAGGTAAAGAGTGATCAAATATCAAGCAGCTCGGTGAGGACGACGTAAATCAAAAGTCAACTGAAAGTAGCAAAATGCAATTCTATTCCTCGGTTTAAGCATGATAAGAATCCTATAATGGTATGTCCACATTATATCAATGTTCTTTGTGTGCAAAGTATTTTTGTACTTTCAGTAAGAACATCTCGCAACTGAACTTGATTCTAACTTTCCTTATCCAGGTGTGCATTGAACAAGGCACCAGCATCATTAAACGTTTTTGAGACAGTCATGCAACTTCAGTCAGCAGCACCATAAGCATTGTCCTAAAAAGGAACTTCCCTTATGCAGATTAACAGGAAAGATTTAACCTTTGCCTGTTCTCCGCCAATAAGGATATTGTTGGGTACGCGTAGCCAAAGGTGACCAAGAAGGCTATTCCTTCCAAATTTTTAGCATATCTTGAAATTTTTGCTGCTATGAGGCGGTACCCCAAACAAAGTACTTTTGCTCGCTTAAAGTCAAAATATTTCCTTTCAAAATATTTTTGAGCTGGCTTTACCAAAGCGTTCTTAATATACTAAAGTATTTTTGAAATCATCCGGGGTGTTATTTTTTCACAACTACACACAGATATCATGAAGAACTGACAGCTACTCACATTGTGCTTTAGAGTAATGCACAAACGTGGTGTGCACGGCAAGAATTGCCGCTTCAATATTTGGATAGTTTTGATCGGATTCGTAAAACGTCTACCCGCTAAGCTCTGACACACTTGTGGAAGAACTAGGCAGGTGATGGGTGTTCTTTAATCTGTAGCGGTAATGTTTATCTTAGGCGAATATTTTAAATTTCTGGTTTTTAATCCATGTTCTGTAAATATCAAATAGTGATCAACTGTTGTATACCATTCATTTCGAAGGAAACTCAGATTTTACAAAATGAATAGGTTTTGATAAACGCACTTTTCATTTCTTATGGTTTTTTTATTGAGAGTGCAAGCAGTCAAATCTCTACATGGACAGAGCAAGGTTATCTCTTGGTTTTTGTGGAAATGCAAAGCAAAATACATTTTAAAAAAACATTCTGAAAATTCTTCTGTTTTTTCATAAATATAACTAGTTGTCTTTTTGTTCACATTTACTCGTTGTCACGGGTTTTCTGCTCATACCATTGGATATTTGTAAAATAGGCTACTTATCTAATGATTAAATTCAGAAGTGAACAAGCTTGACGAAAAAGTATTTGTAGTCGATTTTTCACATTAAAATTGACTCCATCAACGGAAGCTACTGTGGAGGTTTTTAATAATTTTGTTTCACCGATTTACACCCCTTTAAGAGTTAAATAGCTTTTGCAGCTGTGCTTTGAATTACAGACTCCACAGTCGTTGAACAGACCACATCTGCAGTTGGCACAACAAAAATTGCAGTGACAAATGGTTCAACATCAGTGGCATCTGACTCATCAACATCAGTGACATCTGCAAAAATTGCCAGTACAACAACCATTGCTTCCGGCATATCAGAAGCCAGTTCCAGCACTTTTGCCAGTAATGTTCATACTATTGGATATTTGTAAAATAAGCTACTTATCTAATGATCGAATTCAGAAGTGAACAAGCTTAACGGAAAAATATTAGTAGTCGATTTTCACCTTTAATGGACTCCATCAGTGGAAACTGCTGCGAAGTTTTTTATATAATTTTGTCTCACCGGATTACACCCCTTTAAGAGCTAAATAGTTTTTGGAGGTGTGCTTTGAATTACAGACTCCACAGTCGTTGAACAGACCACATCTGCAGTTGGCACAACAAAAATTGCAGTGACAAATGGTTCAACATCAGTGGCATCTGACTCATCAACATCAGTGACATCTGCA
>Ga0210059_1001209_pt1 | contig 38041 bp, 24 predicted proteins | sample Ectturendosymbi2_FD_188042 | JGI IMG/M metagenome (GOLD analysis project Ga0210059, IMG submission 188042) | Ecteinascidia turbinata endosymbiont from Florida, USA - Sample 2 (SPAdes) (version 2) | ecosystem: Host-associated > Tunicates > Ascidians > Unclassified | place: Key West, Florida... | reverse complement strand
AGAAAGACCTTTCTCCTGAGCAGTTTGTGACCATCAAACTAAGAAATAAGACTCCGCGTGGTTGGATAGACCGACCAAGAACCGCTAATCTAAGGCATCAGCACGGTCCTTTTCTGACTGTTTGCGTATTTTTCGTCTCCTTGGATAGAGTTATGTGGTCGCCATTTGGTGAAGTGACTTTTGGTCATTATTTAAGCTCATCAAAAAATTTGATTTGCTTAGCATGGGAGCAGTACAAACTTGCGCAAGTAGTGTACTCAATGGCAATCTGCTTTCTGAATGAATGAATGGAAACGCTAACAAAGCAGCTGTATTGATCAAGATCAGAAAAAACAACTGCGTTTTTATTGTAGGATAATGCTAGCCTTACACATATCTCTTATCTGCAGTATAACCTTTAAGCTTTGATCAGGTGCGTATCGAACCTATCGCCTAATTCACACATAACAATCGACACGATTCACTAAACGCAGGACGCAGTCAAAGTGCGTCGAGTATGTCGACACCACAGTCGGCATGCCGCTTGACCAACGGTCATTCTTAGATTCGTGAAAACTCGTTGGAAGACCCTGGCGTTATCGACACAAAATCTGATCAAATGAATAAAAACGAAAAACATAAATTGTTGACGAATGTATATTTATCGAACTGATCATATACAGTAACGGCAATTGACTCTATGCGTACCACAGTTTGCTGGACGGCCCCTTGGAGTTTGAGGCCCTAGGCTTAGGTCTACATAGCCTATTGGTAAATACGGCCCTTAAGTGTACACAACCTCGTGTGACTACTCAAAAACTAATTTCACAGTACTCTGTTTCGTCCACCTTTACTGTCCGTCATAAAATAAAAACAAGATGCGCTCTTGGTTTACCACAAGCAAAAATTTTGTTTACATAAAGCATTTAAGACCCCTATGAGGCAATTCCGGTGACTATAACAGTGGAATTTTGCGCTTTTGTTTACTTGAAAAACGAACGCAATGTTGCAAACTAGAGTCATTCAACAAGCTATTGCTTATTGAGTATCTACAACTGCGCGTAGCAATTCTACAGCTTCGTGGTAGTACGGGGAGCCAAACATGAAATGGGGGGCACAGAGTTCAAATGGAGGGGCCGGGCACCACTGCCCCCCTGCTGGCGACGGCCACGCGCGTATGTCGATAACTTTTAAAACCGCGTGATAAACGCTCTCTTGGATGATTATTCGCACGCATTCCATTTGGGTTAATTTGGTGAACACAGGCCTGCAGCCTCGGGGGCAGTCCCTCCCCAGATATTTTTTGTGCACCCCCAAATTGGGTTGTGCCCAGAAAAATTTGTTTTAAACACGTCATAAAAACAAAACGCTTGCGCCCCTGAAAATGTATTTCGCCCCTCAAGCCTTAAAACCTGGGTGAACGTGAAGTCAATTAAGGCTTGGGGCTCACAACGCTGCATCAAGCAACCGTAAACGAACACGATATGGTCCTTTCGACAAGTTTGATTTTAACTGACAAGCGAGGATCGCTCATGGACCAGCGTGGTGCTAACGTGACAGCTCTGGCAGGTTGCAAAGGCCAGACCCTGCGACAGCAGCGTTACGTGTACGGTCATCGTTGAAAATTCTGGCCTATCTTATTTAAAGCTAAGGTGGAAACAGCCGTATCGAAAGACGCAGACATCGCACATGGAGACGGTGTGCGCAGACGCTCATCACCGCTGACTTGTTTTTCGTCGCTGCGGCCAATCGATAGATGCGGAGGCGTAATTCGGTAGTGATTTTGTTTCAAGTGCTGGAATCAATAAAAACAAGAGCTGATCGATCGCTCCGCAGAAACCGTCAAAACAACTTGGGAGTTTTCAGCATCAGAAAACACCGAGTGAAGAAATGCACGTTTCGTGCCTCTGCGCAGGAAACGGGTGTAGGCACTGGACGATCAACTCAGGCACTGGAATATTGGCCAACACTGAGCAAGGGTGGCCTACGCTTTGATGAAAAACAGCATATCGCGCAGCACAGAGGCTGTTCTGATCAAGACTAGATGCTTCCCCGGCGCCTTGAAAACATAAATAATGAGAGGACGTTGTTCCTCAGCGTTTTTCTGCCACTGCACACAGCAACTATAGCAGTGGTGTAGGAGGCGGGGGGTGCAAGCGCATCCACAAAAGTTATGATTTGTCGAAAATCCGGACCAAATTGCGCCCAAACCTTTGACTTCTATTCTCCAAAACCAAAGAAAAACACATGAACGTTTTTTTTGGACGTCACACCAAAAAAGGTCTCTATGATCTTTGTGAGGGAAAATTTGTAGGGAAAAGTCGAACAAATTTGGGGAAATTCGGGAAAAAATTCTCGCACCCCCCAAAATTTGCCTGCTCCTACACCTATGGTCTATAGAGTGTCAACATTAGCATGAAAGCATGTCCAATGCAATTGTGTGGTACAGCTGACAGACATCCTGTTTGCTGCAAAAGATATGGACTTTTTATGAACTGTTGTTAGTACGCATTCGCCATCCCTGAGAACATCCGCGTAACGGCCTGATTGAACCATAAATGAGCAACTGCGTAATAACCGAAGGATGTAGCAGGCTGTCAGAATGTGTGATACCTCTCACTGATTTTCTGCATGGTTCTGCGGAAAGACGCGGCCCTACCATTGCTGTGGTTGCTGAGTTCGGTTCGTGGGCGTCGAAGGCGAGCCAAGCCCTATCCGGCCCGGATCATGAAATTTGATATTTTCGTATTAACTTTTTAGCAGAAAAATGTTTTTCTCTCAACGAGCTGCTGAAATGAAATTTCACCACTGTTCCCCCACGGTACAAATGTTTTTGGCCCCACCTGAAAAAACTGCTTCCGACGCCCGTGGTTCCGCTAGCAATGAAGCTGAGCTTTTTTAGTTTTGATGCTGTTAGTCGTTAAAAACTAAGACCCCGTGTCAGCTTTTCAGCTTTACATCGCCATATCCCAATCCATACATAGTTTTAATGAGAAGAACACACGCACGATGCTCTTTTAAAGAAAATAGAAAAATGGCGATAATGTGCAATGTTGAAAGTGCTTAAAACATACATATGCCAAATATATTTTGATTTTAAAGTACAAACGAGTTTGATCAATGCTTTTGGATTGTGAGCAACACTTCACAACCAAACTTTCGCGTTCAATTCCGCGACTACCGCTACCCTGTTTACCCTCGTTTTTTTCTTATGCTCTAAAACAGCCATGTCAACCGAAATTGCTTACTGAGCCAAAAATGATGTCACTGTCTTAATCAGGGCCGCACACTGAATGACATGATAATGATGGCCGCACTTCAAATGACTTAAATTGATCTTAGAAAATCAAATTTAGTTTACGCTAATGTACTGAATGCGTTCCAATCTAAATTGCAATGGTCACTACTATTTGGCACCTAACCATTCCATAGTCCATAAGTGTGATTTCATAGGCAAGTTTAGTGCCAATGGAACAAGGGTAGAATTCAGAAAAGTAGTAGAAAGTTTTACATCAAGGTGTCAGTGGACACTCAGAAATCTACCTGTACGAAGTAGCAGTATGGACGAAATGAAGTGGCACTGAACCCTTTTATAAAAATGTCAAATTTAAGGTTATCAAAATAAGGACGGATTGTCAGCATGTCGGCTACTTATCAGCACCAACCTAAACTGGGCCGCACAAAACCTTCGACTGGGATCGCCCCAATCGCCCCCCTGGATCCGCCCCTGGCCACAGAAAGTACCAAGATTAAGCTGATATAAGGCGAGAAATCACATTCACGTATAAAGCCAATATTTAAAGGTAGAGTGTCGGATGAAAGATGGGCCTCTTTCAGAGCTGTGTTGGCGTTGGAATAACCAAATACGATCTTTTCTGATCAGCAATGTTAAGACAGTGGAAGAGTCAAACTTCATGAAGCAAACCGCGAATTTCACAAAGACTTCGTAAACCCATTTTTTGCTTCCAAATAGTTTCGTTTTGATAGGGTTTCATGATCGAAGTGGAAGCTAATTGATTCATTTAGAAAATTCTCACCACCGAAAAGCTGGTGCATTTTCTGGGTAAGTTGAGTGGGAAGACTCAGGGGTCTCAAACTCAAATTACTCCGAGGGCCAAATGAGGACTTATAAGGTAACCCGAGGACCGCATTATGACTACCGAGGGCCGACGCAAAAATGGCGGTACCTGAACCTTACTAGATACAGCTTTTGCATCTATTTCCTGCGAAAGGTATCATGAGTTACACAGGCTAAACATCTCTAGCCGTCTCTACGTTCGTTTAAAAGGAACTTGTTCACCTGCTAGACATGGGCGTCCGCAGGGGGGGGAACGGGCATTTGCTCCCCCCCTGGAAATTGAGACTAAGGATTACAAATTTCTGTAAAAGCGAAAGTCAACAGCTTAATTCCGATTAATTGGTGTAATTCTTGCAATGACAGTTTATTTGCCAGTATGACACTCACACTGCACAAGAGCCAAGTTCACTGTTCTGGTGTCATGCCGTAATCAGCTTGCAGTTCACTCATGTCTGCTTCTTTGCCTGCAGAGGCAAATTGCGAAACTCGCGAGCGGATTGCTGTGTTGGTCTTTATTGCGTAACAAAACACGGCAAAAATCTTCAAAGGTTCACTTAAAGTTACGGTAGCAGGCGTTTTGCCGCATGTGACTGCTGAACGCAGACATTTGACATGTTGGCAGGCAATGCAGCGAGAGTCGAGACAGTCGCTGCTGATAGCGGCAAGCCACTTATTAGCTTGATACTTTGTGAAAACATGCATGATTGAATCTGTAGCAAGGCTTCCACAAGTTTGAAAAATCCGTTGTTAGTGTGAGACTGAGCCCTTGCCTGGTTTCTATAAGATGAGCGTTCACCATGAAAAATCAGCAAAGACAAGCAAGGTTTTACTGAAAGAATAATTGATCGCAGGGGTGGATATTAGAATTTTTAGGCCTGAAGTAAACTCTCAGAAAGAAAGATGCCCCAAAACATCGCTATATGTGTGTCATTTCATGTGTGCAATATGTGGTCTTAAAAAGGGGCCCATGGCCCTTATATTTGTTCAAGTTATATCAAAAAATTGCCCCTCTATTTTGCGATTACTATATAGAAACTTTATTCGAGGAAAACAAGTTAAATTTTTCATTTTGTGTGGGAATTTGCTTCTGCGTGAAAGTCAATTTCACATTGTAAGTTGTTCGAAGTCATTTGATTTTCAACTGTTCTTTGTCTAGGCCAGGAGTTCTCAACCTTTTTCCCACTGAGTATCCCCGAGTCATAAAAAACTCAACCCGAACCCCCAGCAAGCCGACAAAATCTACGCGGAGTTTTCAATCGGCGGAGTTTTCAAATCGGCGGAGTTTTCAATTCGCGCAAAGTTCCCAGCAATCTCAATGGCTACTTTTCGCGGCAACAAACAAGCGCTATACGGCATTTTTCACGATGTTCTTACAACTCCCAATCCACCGCAACAGCACCACTATCAATGAAGAAAAATACCACAGAATTGTTACACAATATGCTAAAAACGACACAATACAAAAAGACATGTTTTCTCTCGCAATCTTGACTATGCATATTTTTCAGATCTGACGATAAGATTCTCTGAATCCGTCAAAATTCCGGAGATAAGAGTACAGTATTCTTTAAAACTGTTACCGGACACAAATTTCAAAACTGAAATTCTGGACATGTCCAGGAACTTCCGAAGGTATAGCAACCCTAGTCTATTAAGTAAATTATCGTACCTTACTATTGCTGCCAACAAAGCATAGGCTTAGCTAGGGGGACAAAAGAGGCCATCCCCCCAAAAATTTCTAGCTTATCTTGTAGTTTTGTGCTTCCAGACGCGATGTCCCAAAACCAAATACTGTTGCTCCCTAATTTCAAAATATTTACCCCAAAAAAAATTTTGGGCTGGCTACGCTACTGCAACAAAGCGCATTTTTGTGACTGCTGTCGTAACATGGAGGAATTTCTATGTAGCGCAGAACAGTGACGCATCCATGAATTTTGTTTGGGAGGGACGTACGTTCGATTGTTCCTTCCATTTACTTTCGAACAGTTGAAATTGATATGAAGCACCAGGGAGAAATATTAGCAAGCTTGTTTCGAGGAGGCATGGTCTCTTCGGCCTCCTTTTGGCTGCGCTACTGGTGCAGACAGAACAAAGCGTTTTGTAAACGTCTATTTACAAGTTATCGTTAGCAATCTGAAACAGATAAGCAACATGTCGACCTTGCCCCCCCCCTGGAAACATTTCTGCGGACGCCCATGCTGCTAGCCGATAACTTGCAACACCGGTGAATAAACTAAATAATGTAAATGTTAATTACAGTATTTGAAAATTCCCAAAAAGCATCGCGGGCCGCACAAAACGCCCTTGCCACTACAGGGTTGCCAGATGCGTTTTGTAAAAATACCGGCCATTTCGTCACCAGTGACAATCTCGGTTGCATTCGTAAGCGCATACTGCAATGGCATTGGATTCCCGAAAAACATTAAAAAAAACTTTTTTGACATGTGCATTCACTTTTTTCGTGTTATTTTCTTTACAATTTCATGAAGCTTCCACAATGATTGTTTTGAAAAATTTTCAAACATTGTACAAACGTACGCTTTGTGAGCATAGTCTATATCCCTATGCTAAGAATCAGTAAACTAACCCTTTTTTCATTAACAATGAAAACCGATAGCTGCAGCGATTAATGTGAACGGAGACGTTCTAAAAAAATAGTGCACTTAGTAAAATTCCAATTTTACATGTTGCATATTAATTTCTGAAGTGAACTTCTTCCCGTACAATTTGATGGCATATGTTTTTCTGCGGTAGTATTACCTGCGTTCGCTTCAGTTTGCAACAAACATTTTCTAGTTCACCGGAAACTTTTCAAAAATTTTCTCTCTACTTGCTGGACCACTAAGGATGACTGAGCGATGAACACCCAGTTGATTCGCTGGCCTTTGCATGAGCCAATTATAGCCCTCTGACGAAATAATGTGTCTGTTCAATGCAGCTCACGTGATTGTGAAAGGTTCGCTTGTCTCCACAATGTCATTGTCGTCCTGTTCATTTCTACGATTTTCCTCCATTCTGCCTGCAATAGCCTACGGTAGTGGAACAGACAACAACTGCACCTACGCCGGTTACACGGTTAATTGCCAAAAGAAATGCTCTTACAGTCTTACAGATCGCGTTTAGGACGACTGAAGATGGAAAGTATGACCAAACAAAGGACGAGGGAAGAAGAAGAGATAATGAGTGTTATCACATGAACTTCGCTGAGGAACTGTCCTGACAAGATTGACTTCTAGAGTCGTTATTATTTGAGAGGTTCTGGGTTACTTATTTTTGCACTTACTGCAAATTATTTATTTTCAAAATACCGGCTTCAGGCACAGACTTTCAAAATACCGGCTTCTGACCGGGCTTAGCTAAATTAGCAATAAAATACCGGCCAGGGCGGTGAAATACCGGCCATCTGGCAACCTTACTCGCCACATGCAGCCGGCCGGTCGCGTGTTTGAGACCCTGGGGAAGACAAAATATTTTGGGAGTAAGAAGGAGATTGTAGGGTGTTTGTTGCAAGCAAAATGAGTTAATCAGCAATCATTTGTTTGTGAGCTGAGTCTGACCGATATCCTAAAAAATGTTAAAAGTCTGGAGCAGCGGTAGGGCAGGGGAGCAGGGGGTAGGGGGTAGGGGGCAGGGGCGCAACGAGGTTAGATGGTACCCGGGGCAAGAAGCAAGTTTGGCGCCCCCATGTTCGAACCTTAGGTCTTTCGGAAGCAAATGTACTGCTTTGAAGAAAGTACTTGTGACATTGTTGGGACTTTTCGGCGCCCCCGTAGTGATTCGGCGCAGGCCCGTAACTAGGGGGGACGCAGGGGGCTCCGTCTTTCCTACTTCAGCTTTCAGTCGAACCTAATCAAAGCAGTATCGTTTACATAATGTCCATGATTAATGAAACGTTGCGTATAATGTAAATTCTGGAGAATTCATATCATATCTGATCTTTACCTGAGGCTTAAGTTCCGTGTGGAAGTTGGTGATAATGAAATACAAACTTTGTATCTAAGCGCTTTATAGTCACTAACTGCAAGTAAAACAATGAGTAACACTTTTTCGCCGCTATTTCAGGCAGACAAGCTTAGTATATCCCACCTAATGGCGATGTAAACTTCATTTCAAGACCATCGCAAAATTTTCTCTCTGATATCTGTAGCGTGCTACATATCATGCATAACTTACCCTTGTCTCCAGCATCAGCCGTAGCCGTGAACATCGTAGCTTTTTGTTTTTGTGTAGTTTTGAAACTAAATGCGTTAATATGGCGGTGATATACGTTTTATATGCCTTGAAGCTCAAACTTTGGCTAAGAAGCAATCCAGTTTCAAGTCTTTTTTATACGCAGTGAGAGGATAGACACTGCTTAGCAACGATAGCATTAATTCTAGACATTTATTTGTGACGATTAAACATGCACTTTGTCTGTGACGGGTCAATCACAATTATGTGGAGCCTTAACGTTTTCATCACTGATTTCACATACCTTGCCGGAGAGTTTAAAAAACACTTTTTTCAAGTAGGCCTAATCAAAGTCCGACCTGTCATAGGCGTAGCCAGGGAGGGCCAACAGAGCCATGCCCCCCAAATTTTTAGATTATGTAGTCATTTTGTGCTTTGAGAATCGGTATCTCATAAAAAATACTGTTGCTAGCCTAAAATCAAGAATTTTGCCTTCCCCCAAAACTTTGGCTGGCTACACTACTGCGACCAGTACATGGTCTGAAAAGTGAAAGTGTAACTTTCATCTGATGTTAATTGCCGCCCTATCCTACAGTAAATTTGAAAATCGCTCAGCTGCAACGGGAAGGGTCAGCAGCAAAATCTAACATAAGTAGGAAGATGTTTTTCATTTTGCAAGTGCTGAGGGCATTGACACTGCCATGACTTACAGATACTTTGCAATCTGTTTTCTCGATAAAGCGCCTATGACTAAAATGAAATGGAAGTAATTTTTTTCCCCAGCCGATTGGATCTTGTTATTTAAACACTAATGGGTTTAAAAAGACTTCAACCGCTTACGCTAGAATGACTAGATAAGCGATTCCCAAAGTTTTATGAGCAAGACCTAAATCCCAGTTTGTTGAACACTTCGCGACTAAGTTCGTGTTTATTAGCAGCAATCACACTCTTTTCGTAAGTAAATGCTACAGACAGGCACAGACAAGCATTGGTAACGTTGAAAATATGCAACTCCGGTTTGAATCGCCGCGGCGCGACCCTTCTTTGACCCTTCCCTTCGCCACCCTTGTTTGGGTTTTGACCAAAACTTTTGGAAGCCACTAGGCTAAATCAACTAACAAACCGTTGTGTTAACTGTGGCAACAAGTATTTCTTAACTTTAGAGAGCCGTGGTGATAATCGATTGTACCTTCGTTTTCACAATTACCTGACTTTTCACATTTTGTGTAGACTTAGTGGGTCAAACATATGCCAGTTTGTTCAGAGAACGTGTGGAAACTTTCCCCAATTTACGATATTGTCTTTATAATACTTGTGAATTATATTGTGAACTCTAAAGAGCTAGCTAAATATCTAATCGTATTTGGGAAGCAAACTTATTGCAAGTAGCATAGAAAAATGCTACCGCAATTCACAGAGTTGACGTAGAATCCAAACATTTGATGCGTTTTAGTGTAATTTACTTTGTCATGCCTTCAACTAGGGAGAAAACTGTGCAGTTGCCCCTTACGGCAACTTTTTGAACAATATTGGCAGTCTTGCCAAAACATGATGTTTAACATTTCCAGTAAGATCTCAACCTCGAATTTCTTATCTGTTTTATGCGCGCTTTCACCTAACATTTTTAATGGAAGCCGCTTGAAATTTAAGAAGTCGGCACCACCTACATCAGCGAAATAAATTAACGCATCAAATATTTTGCGAATGCAGGTATTATGGGCCCAGATGACTCAAAAGCGTCATCAAAATAAGTTTTCCAATAATTTAATTTTTTTATCATAATTTTGATTAGCTTCAACGGCTAAGTTGGGATTGGTTGGAAACGTTAGGGAAAGCCCAGTCATTTTTCCAGTACTGCTAGACATAGGCGTACTGGAAGGGATTTTAATGGGGGGGCGGAAAAAATTTGCCCTGAAAATAACAATTTGCCCTAAAAATAGACAATTTGCCTTTAAACTAACTTTTTAGTTTAATCCGAATGGGGCCGGAAACCTCACGCAATTCTGTTCTATGCAGTTGAATTCGTTTATAACGGCTTCCTCTGTGACGTCAATTCGCCCATAACGTTACATTTTGTTCGGTCTCGATGGCATCTTTTATATGTGTTTCAATTCGCTTATTATGTCAATTCGGCAATAACGTTCTTTATGCAATCCCCTAGAGATGCCGTTATAGGCAAATTATGTAGCTACCTTGCTTGTTAGCTCAAGGGGTTGAAGTTCCTTGCGTGTTGTGTTCTCCCAGACAAGAAACTTTACGGTAATTGCTTTCACTGATGCAAATATGTACGCGACTTCGATTACGCAACGCAATGGTTAAAAGCGACGGTTCCGGATCGAAGGGTTTGAGTCCCTGCACCTGCCTGTGTAATCGTTGCTGTGCGATTGAGCAAGGCACTTAAAGACGCGCACTCAAAGGATCCAAGCAATCTGCACGTTCGTGCTGCCCGCTTCTAAAACTCCTGTTAATCAAAAAATCTATCATCTTAACACCCTGCACTTCTACCCAGCGCAAACTCGAAAACAAACAAAGAAAGAGTTACCGAATTCCTATATCAAGCTGTTGAAATATTCGATTGTTACAGAAAACGAGGGATTGGTAGAGATCAAAGTCACTATAACCAGTCACGACTTTGGTCCAGATTACAAACTACGCTAGCCCAAATTACACGGATCGCCCCAAGTGAATATACACTGTATACCAGGGGTCACCAAACTTTATGTAACAGAGAGCTACTTCTTGGTTACCGATTAACGCTAAGGGCTACTAGTTTGCTACACACTTCTGAAATAAAAATTTTGCTCAATTTACCTTTGATTATGTTATCATTAATGATGTTAATCTATGTGACGATACTCATAATCTTAATGCTATTTTCAAAACAGGCCCGCAGGCGATCAACGTGCTCCTTGGGGGCGACCTCTTGCCCGCGGGCACCGTGTTGGTGACCCCTGCTGTATACAATGTATTGAAAAATACATGTCCATGATTTTTCACCGTTCACGATTTTTGAGGACCTCGCGCTTGCCCTGAAAAACAGAGTTGCCCTGAAAATTTCCCTGTATTGAATATACTTTTTACATTCAGGATTTTCAACAACTTGCGCTTACCCTGATTCCTGAATACAGTTTCCCCTTGAAATTTTTCACTGTACTGAATATACTTTTTACCATTCAGGATTTTGTTTTTCTGGATGAACGTTAGAATCAGAGTTAGGGTTAAAATTAGGGGTAAGGATTCAGGTTTATACTTCCCTATAGGTTAAAGTTAAATGTTTGGGTTATATTTAATATGCCAATGCTAACCCCAAGCTTTGACTCCAAACACGATCCAAAAAGACAATGGCTGATTCCACACGAGGCCCAGCTCTTGTTGTCTTCCTCTTACCACTGATATCAATCTGAAGATCAAAGCGTTGCATTCATGCAGGATCACATTGCTCCATGATTGGCTGCCCACGAGTGAAGAAGCAATAAGTAAAACTAGGTTTGCATTTACAAGCAAAAATCTTTTGTTGAATACAATTTTGCAAATAAATAAAAATGAAGAAAACATTTCAAGCGGAACGCGTCCGATTCGCGGCAGCCTTTATGACTGCGGCGAAATGTGGTTAGAACTTGCGCATAAGTAGGGCCAGTTAAGATTTACGGCAGTTTGGTAGGGGGACATCCCGGCCTCCCGACGCTTTCTACGGCTGTGACCTCAACCGTAACATATTAGGCATGAACTCGTGAACTCTGTTGAACGTGATTCAATTCGAATTTGCCAAGTTTCTGAACTGTCTATCGGTGACTGGGTGCAACGAAGTTATGCTTGTGCGTTGCGCGTGATCGACTGCAAACCAAAAACAATGAATGTTATTACAAGGCTGCTGTCATGAGCATCGAAAAGGGTCAGGGGGCAATGGCGTCCTTCCGAAATATTGAAATTTGATGTTTTCCTATTAGCTTTTCAGTAGAAAATATTTTCTCCTCAGTTTCGAGTTGGCAAAATCAAATTTCAGGCTCAGCACTATTGCCTACCCCGTGGTAAAAATCCTTCCGACACCCATGGCTGCTCTGCTCTCAGATCATGCCAAATTTACATTAAGTCTTCCACTCAAGCGACGCATCGTGTGACCAGCACGCCGTATTTGACAGCAGTTGATTCCAAGGATTTAGTAACAGTATTTTGCACTTAGAGCGATCGAAAGTTTTGCTCCTTCAAATCGAGTCATTTCGCAACAAAACAAAACCGCCACTTAGTAAAATGATTGGGTTCTCATCGTGTTTATGTTAGGGAGATGAAATGAATAAAAAATTCTATTGAAAGCATGCTACGGTTCATAAATTCTGACTATTAATCAACTGATATCAGAAGCTTTGATCCAGCAAGAAAAACAACTGTGTTATGAAAGAGCATTTGTGATATTCTTTAGAGCTATAACTGACTTCACCGTATTTGTTAGCCTAGCTGCAGATAGGGCTAAAAACACTTCCGAACAGTTGCAGATAAGAGAAATTGGTCAGTTTTTAGAGTACATGGACAATTCTGCCAGAATCTTTTTATAGATTTAACCCGTCAAAAAGATTTTAGTGATCTTATCAGTTTCAGTGATCTTATATTATAATATAAACATAATTATCTTTAAATTAATGCAGTGGCATTTCTTCACACAAGATGTTGGCAGTGTTTTTGTTTTATGAAACGCTAAATAAACTATAGTTGCAGCAGACGACTTTCACAGAAAGAAAACCACTTATAAAGGAATTTGTACACCGAATTTTCTTTGTGTTGTGACTCTTTTTTAAGTGGATTTACAAGGCTCTGTTTAGCGACCAGCAACAATGAATCAGCACGCACAAAAAAAATTGCACCTGCTAGAAAAGACACTGACTTGTTCTATGGAATAGCATTAGTTCAAGTTCGGTTAAACAAGATACAATTACGTTCCACAACAGACAACGTTTAGAGCCGTTTCAGAAACTACTTCAGAATCGCACAAAGCGTGCGTCGTCGTTAAAGAAACAGTCCCCGACGTGCAGCAGCAACGCAGCCTGGAGCGGCGTCTCTTTTTCCATCTTAGGATTTCAAAACATTGCTTTTTTCATTTTTCTTTCTTCGCTTCATTTTGGGTGACGGTAATTGGCGGCAGGCCGAAGTCTGAAATTTGCTTCTCGCCAGTGCGATTAACAATAACGCTCGCTCTTGCTCGAACAAGGTTGCAGCGACGTGGCCGTCGATTGTTCACACCAGTGTTTGCACCAAGAGCGCCACGAAAGTAGTTTTTGGCAGAGACAGTGCTCTCCCGTTGGGGTTTCTGTAGTTGCAGATGTTCCCCCAAGGTGCGCCGAGCACGAAGCTTTGCGTTTGTTCGAATCCTTTTTCGGCTGTTGCTGACCGCGTGGCTCGAATTGCTGGCAGGTGACGCTCATTTACTAATTTTTTATTTTTGCTTTGTTTGAACAAAGGTTGCTGGCAGCTGTTGCTGGCAGGTGACGCTCGAATTGCTGGCAGGTGACGCTCATTTACTAATTTTTTATTTTTGTTTTTGTTTGAACAAAGACGCCGCTGATTTCGCCGGTCTTGCATGATGACGTTGTTTTCATTTTCTACAACGTAACGAGAACAACGCTGTTAAACCTGCAACGTGCGAAAGCCGTCTGAAGTTATATTTTTAAAAGGTTTTGACGTCGCCAGCAAGCAAGCAGTCAGCAGCGGTTTTGAAAACAAAGTCTGCCGCCCCGGTTACCTTTCGCGGCGATCGTAGCTGGACATATCGCGAGGCGAGTAGCTGCGATGCCGGTGTGGTCTCGTCATACGACGATGCCTTCGGCCGTGCGCGGTTTGGCGATATTCCGCCTCCGCCTCAGGCAGTCGGTGGGATTTATAAGCGGAGGAGGCGAGGCGGTGCGCTGAGTGATAATTTGCGTGCTTTAACGGATGCTCACGGTTGCGGCCACCAGACAACGTCCGCTCTGTCATGTTTTTTTCGCGTTTCCAGTTCTTCTCGGATTCAGGTTCCAGCAAACATTGCGGTCTTTGTCTTCGACTGCCATCTCCTTGGTTTTCTTTGCTTCTCTTTGCAGCTGTTTCGACATCAAAACTCTCGCCTTTATCACACGTTAACGCGGATTCAGCCTGCTCGGCGTTCGATTTACGTTTACTTGCTTTTTTTGCGCTCAGTGTGGAGTGTACGTAACCACTTTTTTTAACGTTGCCCTCTACTTTGCTGCCAATTCCAGCTATTCGTCGAAACACGCCAAGTTTCCTCATGAGCAGGAAAACTATAAAGAAGGCGACTATGATCGCGATAACAATTATTACAGTTTTCACTTCGTTGGAAAGCGGCCTGGTGCGTTTTGGACGAGGTCGGTAAGGTTCTGTAGAAAATAAAAAGCGTTCAGTTAAAAATTTTTTCGCATCAGTGAGGCATTTTATCGTCGTTCATGTTTTTTATATTTTACAAGATGCTTTGTTTTGGTGAGGCCAATAGGAAAAATTTATCAAGTCAAAGCAACAACCCAAACCACTTGCACTGGTCGATGCTTGAAACCCGGAGCCGAGACGTAAAAGCGCCAGTCAAAGCTGGCAACCTCTAAGGTAGAAACATGAAAAGAGGAAATATCGGAGAGCTACACTCTGAAAAACTAATTTGACGCAGTGGCGAATCCACGGCAGCAGTTTGGTGCGAATGCTTCCCTCAAAGAACTAAGGCTCTTCCATGGAGCAATGCCTCATGAATAATTGCGATTTTTGAAATGAATGACATTTATTTCTAGACTTTTTTGAACGAAAAGTTAAAAAAAATATTCATTTCGAGGCCTTATTTGTATGACTTCCCCCTCAATGTGGAGTATGGATCTGTCAATGATTTGACAACATACCACACGTAAATGGCAAGTAAAGGGATATTAGATATAAAAGAAAACTTGCATTTAAGCCTATTTTAGGTGATATCGATAACAAAAAATCACTCAGAACAAAACTGAAAACATGACCACGAGTGAAATTTCTTGGGCAAAATTACGACGTGACAATGAAAGCCACGCACTCTTGTTGCGGCTCCTTATGGGAGATGCGAACACACAACGGAAAGAACACCAAGTCCGCTTGTGCAACTGGGAAGCAACAACAGAGACTGCCCGCTTGACCAAGTTGCACTCTTGTTGCTTGTATGTAGCTGCATTCTTGAAGTACTTCCCGATTGCGCGCCCTAGGCATGTGACGCGATGCGCGGTCACACCACACATACAACATTCGAACAATAATCTTGTATGTAAGGTGAGTCTACAGGAGGTCACTTGGTACGGAATATAGTACTTTTGTTTAAGCACTTCGCAGACTGTGCCGAAGCATAACGTTGCAAACGGTGACGTAGCAACCAGTTGGTCAGAGAAAAAAAGAAGTTGGAAGTGACGGCAAAAACTTGATATCAGAAAGGCCGTGGAGAGTTTTTACGGAGAACGCAGGAAAAACTAAAAATAACTTCATCATCAACAAGTTTTCCGAACGCCCCAACTTGGTTTTATTTCTAAAAATTCGAATAAAGGCACCGTTAACTTTTAATGATGGTACTGCTAATGAGCTAAGCGCTTTGATGAGAGCACATTCATCCCCGAACTCTCATCAGACCTATAAGAACTGATATTGGTTTGAAGTTTTTTATACCAACAAGTAAAGCAACAGCAAAAGTTTCGTGTTGGAGAAATTTCGGGAGGGTCAAGGTCAATTGTATATAGCTTATCAACAAAAAAAGAAGATGACAGACTGACAGTGTGAAACACAGCTTCGTTAAATCTAAATCGTGCGCTATTGCATTACAAAGCTTTAAAAATCAATTCAATGATCTGAGTAGCAACGAAAACATTTTTACACTGCACTTGGAAAGCGCTACAACTTTTAAATAACAAACTATCCAAACTACTTTTGATGACTACGCACTACTTTGCAACCAGACCGAAGACCACGTCCTCTTTTCGTTCCATCCGAAGTATGACTGAATCTGCATCCTATCCTTGACAGCATTTTGATTTGTAAGAAAGCTCATTCACGTATTGCAAAAAGTGATTTCGATGTAAAAACTGCAGTATACAGCCAAATTAACGAAGTCCATATACTTTTACCATAAAGCAACGCCTTAAACTATTGGGAAATGTTAGTTTAACACTGGTTTTCAATTAAAGCATATCGTAAAAATCATTCTTTTAGTGACCACTCTTTGCGAAAGGCTTTGATGTCAACACCAGTTTCTTATTTTTTGAAAAAAAATTACAAATAAATCTACGGTCCTGCGTTAATAGTATCAGGAATGTGAAAAATCCTATTAGTTGGGCATTTTCAAACTGCATGCAATGACAAAAAGCTTCAAAAACATTTAACCCTGTCGGGCTGGTTATATATGTTTGTTTTTGCCTGCTTATTTTAGTTATTTTCTCCTTTTAATCGTTGAGTTGAGCCTTCCCCCTATTTCCGTACACATTAAAAATATTCAGCTTAAAGAGATAACAAATTAAATAATTAAAAGCTCTAGGTTTTCTGTAAGCCTTCGAGGAATCATCCGACTAAGGTTTGCATTCATAATTTTGCGATGATTCAAACTTGCACATATCTATGCTCAAGTTAATAGTCTCAGAGTCGTATCAATAAAAACATTTTTGCTGAACAAAATATTGCTTATTGGTTCGACTGCGTCACCATTGCGGTGACTAACCACTTTAAGCAAATAATTTGTTCGTAAATGCTGCAACACTCAGTTGAAAGTCATGTTGCTTGATGAACTCCGGCCTGGTGCTTCCTACCGTAAGGTGGCTTCTAACATCACAACGCAATCAAAAGCTGTCAGATGTAGCCCGGGATTGCTCTGGGATGGTGAGGAGCTTGCTCGTAAGCGCGAGGCCCTGCTCCTGTAGGAAATGACGCAAAAACTACAGAACTATGTCATATCTGGCATCCACTTTTCAAAACTGAAAAATTGGTGAATTTATCAAAAATTTTCAAGTTATAGAAGCTAATTTTAATGTTTCACAAACTTTCAACGAAACGGTATTCTTGTTGGATGTGTGGCCCCTCTCCAATGCACCCTCTTAGCCTTAGCTGTCGCTTTTATGCAAAGTAATTGTACCTGGAGAATAGCTGGTAGTTCTTCTAGGTCGACGTGTGGTCACCACACCGGCCTGATCTGCACGTTGTCCGTTGGAAAGAAAATACGGATTTTCCTTGACAGGGAGTCCCAGATTTCGACGTCTGTTCAATTCTTCTACGTAATTGTTTTGCGATACTGGCCTTCTCCTCGAGTTTGTTCCGGAATTCTGCCTCAGGCGGTTGAGGACCGACCCTAGGGTTTCACGGGTAGGCCCGCTCGGAACGCTCGTCTCACGTTCAGCCGCAACAAGGTCACCTGCGTCAAAGACTTGGTTCAAGCACAGCCACTCGCCATTAATTGCTTCGATTCTAAAAGCATTCCAGTTTTAGTTTGCAGCATCTCAGAAAAGGGTAGAAGCTCCAAAGCAGGAGCTTCCAACCTTTTTACTCCTGCACCCCGAACAAAATTTTGCTCTGACCTCGCACCCTCTACAAATTGCGACCAAGAACTACCTTTAAAAAATTTAGAAAATAGTTTAAATTGTGAAATATGTAAAGAAAATCAATCATATGAACAAGAAAGGATGACACAGACTGACATCTGATTATATTCTACAGAAAATAATAAACTTGCTTGAAATATGTACAAAATAACAAAATCAAAAGGCTGACTTCCAAACGTTTGCTAGTGTATTTAAGTTCAATGACTCTTTATTCCTGTCTCTTGCTTATGCGTGTTCCAAAACGTAGAATTGTGTTGCTCATAGCAACACGCATGTGTGTTTGTGCATTCAAGTGATTTCGTCTTAATTGACAAAAGAGTGCTAATACTGACTCGCATTAAGTATGTTGTAGCTAACGGAATGAGCACAGTTATAGCGCAGTTTCCTACCGTACTTTTTACTCGCAAATTGCATTTCAAAAGCACGATTTGAACGCAGTTTTACAAGATCTTCTTTCAGCTCTCGATCATCTGGCATTTTATCCAAATTGTAGGAGTATGGATTCATGATCCATTGTTCAGACGTTTCCATCTCCCCGACGTCAAAATATCTATTACATGACGTCGACGACCAGTGGCGGATTAAGGGGGGTGCTGACTGGGCTACAGCCAGGGGCCCCAGCCTTTGGGGGCCCCAATCCCTAAGTCGGTGAAAATGTGTAATATGTGAACAATACACCACACAATACGCTGGAAAAGATACCATCGCCAACTGGAACTGATAAGTAGGCGTTCTGTGCTCTCATTGAAATTGCTTCGTTGACATAGAAGTAGTTGATTTTTTGGCGTGTGGTCTGGCCGATACTCAACAACAAGTTAGTACTCCAAGGTCTAAAAAATCAACGTATTCCATCCGATTATTGTCTTATTTTGGTTTCCGATGAGCATGCGGTATCCACGTCATTTGAACATCGATCCTGAAGATAGCCCCGAAGGAAGTTGTGAATTTGTAAAGTGATGTCAAGTCTCTCAACAATGGTGAAAGTAATTAGATTTTAGCTTAGGATAATAAATCATGGTGTTAAAAGGCAGGAATGCGACTGCCAGAGTTGGTATATACGCCACGTATATATCCTCATGTACTTTCATATATTTGTGTGTTCTTTGTTATTGCGATGCATGTTTGAAGTCTGGCGCGTTGCGTGTGGGAGTGAAGACCTTACACAACACACACGTGTCAACTTGTAGTTTAATACCAATTTTGGTACTATTTACTTCCAAGATGCAAGCTTGGACATTTTGGTACATACTACTTTTAGGTGAATCGCCATTATTTGCTATAATAATTGATAACTGGCTCGGTAGTATCTCCACTTCATTCTGACGATATCCCCTGAAGAGTGTCAGACGAAAAGCTTTGGGATGAATCTCCTACTTCACGCCATCTTCAAGTTCTGTACCACCAAACGTCTTTTCATAACAAGAATTAAGCCATATCAAGCACATCTTAGTTCTGTTTACATTTCGTTCAAGTAACTCTAAGCTTGCTCACGATGAACTCAATGACTCATTCGATTTATGATTTTAGTAAATCGTAAGATATGCTTTTAGTTAAGAATTTTGTTGAGTACCATTTTATATTCCAAGTGCAGTAGAAAAATAAAAACAATTCGGTAGTGTTATGCTTTATCACTGAACGTAAAACCATACGCAATAAGTGAAAGTGACCTTCACAAAAGTTATTGGTAAGTGAGTGCATGTTCTTGTTCTTACTGATACTCGTAGTCTTACTGATTTGTCCTTCATTGTGAACAGAAAAATGAAACGCTGAATTGCAATGAGTAGGCCTACAACTATTATTTTTACCATATTAGTTTAAGACCTATCAAACTGGACCTTTATGGTTGGTAAGGTTAGGTTAAATTTTGGTTAGGTTAGTTTTAAGGTTAGGTTACTTTTATTTTGCTCGGGAATCTGGTATGGAAAGCTGATTTTTCTGAAAATAATTTTAAAAGAAAATTTTGTCTACCTCAGAAATACCATTTGTATACATGCATATATATATACAGTGGAACTCCGCTAGCATGACCACCCACTGGACGGCACTCAATTGATCGTGTCAGCGGGGCTGCCGGCTGGTGTGGTCGCGTCACATTTGCATTCCTAAAGGTTCCGTCTAGGCTATTATCGCGATCACTTCATTTCTACAATTCTTTCCTTGACTGAAAGTTATTTAGCTTTGTCTTACGTGCTGCCATAGCCCATCGTTACTGTACCATAGAATCACACAACTGAAAAAGTCGATGTCGATAGTACAAATTCCAGAAAAGTTTACATTACATAAGTTTGTAACGTCACATTGGCACGTACTGCGCTTGCACTCACGCCTACATCCCTGCATCCACGATCAGGGGCGGATTTGGGGAGCGCGGGGCCCTAGGTCATCTTAGTTTTTGGGGCCCCACGCAAGTGTGACCTATTTGGCCGTTTGTGTGAAAAGCGTGAAAGTATGCCCCTCTTGTGTGTAGTGACCCCTCAAAATCTATCTTTTGTGGAGCCGACTTTGGTTCCACAATTGCCTAAGATTTTCAACAGAAATTAAAGCCTTTCCTACATTCGTCTAAAGAACAAATGGCATTGGGATCTTTTCTTGGAATTTATAGCTCTTTCGTGCAGTTCAGAAGTTCTCTTCGTTAAATTTCCGCGATTTCTAGCGTTTTTAGTAGGTTTGGTTTTCGGATATAAAGATTTTTATGCGGGACCGTGTTGCCTCCTTCGAAAACATCGTCTAGCTGTCGATCTGATTACCTGTACGTAAACTCCTTTTTTGTAGAAATAGTAACACCTAATTTTTGAACGAAACAAGCACAATCCATTCAGTGGACACAGGGCTTATTCATGCCGTTTTGAAATTGTCATTTTCCAAGCTATAGTGTTTTCATCCTCTATACCATAGGCCCATAGGCGTACGACGCGGGTGACGGGGGGCTGAAGCCCCCCGGGTTGAAAAATTTCAGGGCAAATGTGTTTTCAAGGCAAGCGCAAGTTGCTCAAAATTCCTGAATGATAAAAAATATTTCAATCCAGTAAAAAATTTAAGGGAAAGTCTGCTTTCAGGACAAGCGCAAGTTGCTCAAAATTCCTGAATAATAAAAAACATTTCCAAACAGTGAAAAATTTCAGGCCAACTCTGTTTTTCAGCGCAAGCGCAAGTTGCTCAAAAATCCTGAATGATAAAAAATATGCATTCAATAAGTGAATTCAAGGCACACTCTGTTTTTCAGGACAAGCGCAAGTTGTTCAAAAATCCTGAATGTAAAACGTATATTCAACACAGTGAAAAATTTCAAGGCAAACATAAGTTGCTCAAAAATCCTGAATGATAAAAAATATTTCAATACAGTGAAGAATTTCAAGTCAAATATGTTTTTCAGGGCAAGCGCAAGTTGCTCAAAAATCCTGAATGATAAAAAGTATATAGTCAATACAGTGAAAAATTTCAGGGTAAACACTGTTTTTCAGGGCAAGTGTAAGTTGTTCAAAAATGCTGAACGGTGAAAAAATTTTCAATGCAGTGTATTCAGTGTATATTCACTTGGGGGTGGCCCGTGTAAATTGGGCTAGTTTAGTTTGTAATCTGGACTAAAGGCGTGACTGGTCATAATGGCTTTGATCTAGACCAGCTACATCCAACCAAATGTCTTACTGAGGCAAAACGTATGTCATTATCTGGACCAGGGCCGCACATTGGATGGCATATTAATGAAGGCCGCACATTGAATGGCTTACTTTCATCTTATCAAATTATTTTAGCTCAAGCTAATGTACTGAAAGCGTTCGAATCCTCATTGCAATGGTAACAGACATGATAAAGTGGCACTGAAAACCAACTGCATCAAATTTGTCAAATTCAGGATTATCAGAATAAGGACAGGCTGTCTGTATATAGGATGCATTTACTACAGCGAAAACCCGCGGGTTGGGCATAGCTGATCTAGACCAAGCGCTCGATTTCTGTAAAAATCGAACAATTTGATGTCGGTAGGTCAACAGCTTGATCTAAGAATTCGATAAGCTCCTTTGAGTGCGCGTGTTTAAGTGCCTTGCTCAACCGCACAGTACTTATGATAACACAGGCAGGTGTAGGGTCAGACCCTTCGGTGCGGAACCGTCGCTTTTAACCATTGCGTTGCGTCATCGAAATCGCGTACATATTTGCATCAGTAAAGGCAATTACCGTAAAGTTTCTTGTCTGGGAGAACACAACATGCAAGGAACTTCACCCCATTAAGTACAAGCAAGGTAACTACAGAATTTGCCTATAACGGCACCTCGAGGGGATTGCATAGTAAAATGAACGTTATTGTCGAATTGACGTTTCAAGCGAATTGAAATGCATGTAAAAGATGCCATCCGGACAGCACAAAATGTGACATTATAGGCGAATTGATGTGACAGACGAAGCCGTTATAAACGAATTCAACTGTACAGAACAGATTTACGTAAGGTTTCAGACCCCATTCGGATTGTACTATATAAGTTAGTTTCCGGGCATCAGGGCAAATTGTTTGTTTTTAGAGCAAATTGTTATTTTCAGAGCAATTTTTCCGTCCCCCTCAGTAAAATGCCTTCCCGTAGGCCTACGTCTGTGATAGGCCGATGGTAAACAGCATGAAGACAAGTTTGCATAGAAGCAAAGTATTGTCACAACACCCTCGGTTAACCACGAAGTAAGCCCAATATAAACACGTTTTCCTCAGCGAAGCTCGCAAGAAACTGTTCTAGCTGATTTAAGTAACATATAGAGTTTCAACAAGCAATCTCTGTTTGCGGGAAATCTGATAAAAACAACCAAACTTAGGATCCAAAACTGACAATCTTGCTTTTCATCGGAGTTTCGCAGTATCTGGCGGTCTTGCGTTGTTGCGACCTTTTTTGTCAGTGGAAAATTGAACATCAAGTACCGTTTTTTTCTTTTTCATTCTTTTGTTGTAACCGCTTTCATACAGAGGCCTGAATCTCTCTCATGCCCAGATGCACAATATTGTCATGTTGTTACTGTACTGACAAGAGCCTAGTGCAGACTAGACATTTGCATTTCCGCCCGTTTCAAGGTAAATTCTCAAGTTGTGCCTCTGCGCAGTTTTGCAAATTTTTAGTTAACATTGAGTCGTCACAAAAAAGATCGTTGCGCGGGTCCCCCAAAAGCGCGGGGCCCTAGGCCATGGCCTATTTGGCCTATGCGTAAATCCGTCCCTGTCCACGACGCTTCAGGTCAACGTGATGCAGCTGAGCAAATTGCTGCTGACAGGATACCAGCGTAAGGATACCGATAGAATATGGTGTTCGTGTTACGCGGTGTTCGATTACCAGTTTTGTAACAGCTAGACTGTGGCCGCGGTCTGGATACTGGGGTGGTCGCGCTAGTGAAACAAAAGGTAATGCATTAGCATAGGGAAGACCGCGTTAAAGTGGTCGTGATAGTGGGGCGCCAAAACATTCCACCGGTGTTTTGTGAACATTTATCGATATGGTTTCAAGTCTCCAACAAGAAATGGAGATTTGAAATCCATGAGCTTCGTTCATATTATCACGTCCATATTAGTTAACGATTCGTTTTTTTTGCACAAGTTCTTTTTTTAATAATACAAATGCTTCAGTTCGTTCATTTATTTTTTTCCCTATTAAAGACCGTTTTATATATATATAGAAAGGCAAGGGCGTACGCAAGGGGGGTTGGGGATAACCCCCCTTGAGCTTGATATTTTACAAAATCGTTATTACCTGCGCAAAGGAAATTAAATGTTTTCGCATATTTTTGCTTTTTAATTTGTAGACTTTGCAAATACCACGGAATAAATTTGCATGCAAATTTTAAGGAACATTGTAAATGGGCTAAAAATAATAATTAGGTTTTGGTGAGAATCACGGTAATCCTCCGCCTCCAGAAACCATCTCACCACTTTTTGCAGACCTTTCGTCCACTACGCATGTTTAAAGATTGTGTTCTGCAATAATTTATTTTATCCGAAACAATTGTCTTTGTTTTGTCTGCAGTGGGCTATAGCTGATCAGCGCAAGCGCTGACTGTATTGGCTACATTACCAAATTCTGCAGCATGATAGAACTGTTGCACCAGCTCAAAACAGCAGTTTTTAACATAGTAGCATTCAAGCTTTTCTTAATGTCTCAGCTGGGGAATTTCTGGACATCTATACGTAACAAAAAATTGAAAGTTTTCTTGCGTATTTTATGCGCTTTGAAGCCAGATTTTGAAATTCTGGCTGTTCTTTGAACACCTCTGGCTCTTTTTGGAAAGAAAATAAGCCGGAAAATTCTGGCTTTTTCTGACTTATTTTCAGTCAGATAGGCTTGGCTCTGGCAAAACATTGTCTGAGCTGCATATTAATTACAAATATCTTGCGACGAGGGTCATTACGAGGCAGGGTACACAAGATATTGCAAAAATTTTACTGTTGCCCTAAAAATGATCTATGTTATTGATAAAAAACAAATGCACGACAGTGTAATTACGGGGAAAGTATATGCTTCTAAAGATTGGACTTGTGTTATATCGATGTTTTTGACGAGTTTTAATGTCTATTTTGTGTGTGGTTGTGCATGTTTTATGCGTATATGCCTTAAAATTGCTATTTGGCTTTTTCTGGCTTTTTTGGGACAAGGTCTGGCTTTCTTTGGTGAAAACAGGTTGGCAACCCTGTTGTGTAGTTGGTTTAGTAAGATTCGATTTTGCAAACCGGGGCGCCGGCATGTCCAGCCGCACACCTACGCTGGACAGCTCGCATTCGACGAGACATTAGCGCAGCCTCATTTTGCAGTTGTAAATCGCTCTGACGCAGTGATCAGTGTGTTTTACTCCTCTTTTTCAACACGCGGTCAATCTTTTGCAGTTATCAACTCCTGTGTCGCAGCATTGAGTTATTTTCCTCCGATACCCTAACTTGAAGCGCTGATAGTTTATATTCGGTGCAATGACGCATAAAATGTGGGGAGGGCGTGTAGAAGAATATGCGTGTTATGTCAACACACTTCGCCAAAACGTTGGTTTGGAAACATGAATATGACCTCAAATTGTGATGTCACAAAGACCGCACACCACAAAAAAATGAGCACCATATGCCACTGAATGAACCCCTCCATGAAAATTTTCTGCGTACGCCACTGTAGGGCCCCCTTCTAAGTTTCAGCCAGGGGCCCCACACAACCTTAATCCGCCCCTGTCGACGGCACTTTCAAATGAGCCAAAATTTCTTCATAAACACTAGGAATGAAACTCGAAGATTCACTGTCATCGACTATTTCTTCAAGTGATGCAAAATCCGAATAATTCCCTATTTTCACTCGTTGACACCACAGAGATAACTTCTTTTTTAACGCATTTAGCTTTTCGTAGCAATTCAATGTGTTTACATTTTTGCCTTGAAGCGATGAACTCAGATCATTTCATACGAGTGAATATGTCACTCAGATACGCTAAGATTTGGTCTTAATTCTTGTGATTCCAACTCTTCAAGCAGATCCCAGTGACGTTCTCCAGAAAGATATTGATTTGTTCCCGCAGTTCGAAAAAGCGGGTTAAAACTCTCCCACGTGAGAGCCAGCGGGAATATCAAGGACTTCCTTCTTTTCCGAAGCAAGGTTTTTGGTGCCAAAGCATGACGATGAAGGAAACAGCGAGTACCTTGCAAGCGTGGAATCACTTCTTTCATCAGTGTAGAAAACCCGGATTTTCCCCCAACATAGCAGGAGCGCCATCAGTGGACACTGAGTCAATAATAATTTGAATATCCAATTCATGTTTTGCAATGAAGTCTTTCACTAACTGAAACACATCTTTTGCTTTGGTGGTTGTTTTCAGTTCTTCACAGAAAAAGACGTTCTCGTTTATGGTATCATCATAGACCGCAGGAGAGTTACAAATAGATCAATTTCCTGTCATTAAGACGGCCTTACCAGTGCAATAAGTTGAATGCAATTCGAAACATCGGTGTAGAGATATTTTCAAGGGACTTGCCTTCATACGTGAGATGATTGGTTCCAAAATATCTAAACTCAAATCAGCAATTCGGCTCTGAATAACATTATTTGATAGCGGCACTAACTTACGCTTCTTTCTTGCTTCATTTCCAAGAATAGTTGTAGCCATTTGAGCTCTTCTGCAATGGTATGAGATTTCGTTGACTTTGCTACTTTAAACATCAATTGGTATGAAGCCATCAGTAGCGGTTTTTTAACAGATACAAAACGGCTAAGGGTTACTTGAGAAATTAACACGGGCTCTTTAAGTTCGCAAAGATTTTTCATGCTGGCCCACGACATTGGGCCTGCCATGTCGAGGTGTTCTTGCAGCTTAAATTGTTTCAAATTTGCCTTGGATAAAATATTTTCATAGATCATGCAGTAAGCCTTTTGTAAATCGTCACTTTTCCGATGGACGTTGAAGCCAAAACGAACGTTGTTATCATTCCATTTCCTTTTCTTCGACATGAAGAAAAGTCATGACGATAATCAAAAATCAGAAAAGCTTCTATCATACCATCGCCACTCGCAATTACGTAGAGCAGACATTCATGTCTCTCCAAATGAAAAATACGCTTTCACAAGAACAACAATTCACTCCAGTATGAAAAGCACACGACTCCTTCCCTCTGCTTTCCTATCGATTCACCTCAGAACTATTTACTATGAATGATGAAACGCGGAATCCACTCCTATATGCTACGCTCAGAACATGGGCGTCGGAAGGATTTTTACAGGGGGGGGCAATAGTGGATGTTTCAAGTGATCGCCAAAAAGATTTTTCCAGGCGGCGCCAAAAATTTGACTCACTCGAAACAAAACAAGCTTTTTTGCTAAAAATTTAATAGGAAAATATCAAATTACAAACTCCAGGGGAAGCCAAGACTCCCCCTGCCCTCCTTCTGCCGCCCATGGCTCAGACTATCCGAGAATTGTCCAGAAAAATAAGCACGTCACAAAAAACAACGCCAATATCAAGTTAGTTCATTCGAGCAAAAACTATTACAGGCTCGTAAATAAGAATAATAGAATGCGGTTTTTGTTTACACGAATAATAAATATCATGACGCATAAATCTGAACGATCGTCGCGTTTTCTCTATATTCTATTGCAAAAGAAAAAAAACGCAGGAGAGTAACTAACAGATCAATTTCCTGTCTTTAAGACGGCTCTTCTCGCACCCTTGGAATGATGTCTCGCACTCTCATGAGTGCGACCACCTCTCTCTGGTTGGGAACTACTGCTCTAAAGCGACTAAAATATTTCTTTTGGTACGCGAAATAGAGGTCTTTGTCCAGACGAGCTTCTTGCCTGGAGACGCGTCATACGTGCTAGAATGTGATTGTAAAAAGTGCAGTTTTGCTCCACGTATTTCTTGGTTGCATTTTATTCAAAGTCATAAAGTTCTAAAAAGTAATTTCAACTTTCTTCCAAACCTGGCAAGCTTGCCGCCTCGCTGGTCTGAGAGTAGCTTGCCTGGAACCCGGTGTATTGCATTCCCATCGCTGATGCTCCTGAATGAAGATTTAATCGAAGAACACTGCCTGCAACCAATAGAGTTAAACAAGTGTAGCGCACAGTCGTAGGAGATGGGGGTGTTGTCGCACACTCGCACCTTTCAAGTTTGCAAAAAATAGGACAAAAGTTGATAAAAATTGGGCAAAGTTTCTTGAAGAATTTTCAAAGTTATCTTATAAATTTCACAGATCAACATATTGAACACATTTTTGAAAAAAAAATTATGTGATATTTTTTGATCCAGTAGCCTGCAGTGGCTATACAAGGTTAATTGCAAACGATTTTCGCTATACCCGCTAGATTGTTCCAATTTTATACAGATAATAGATCTAGGCACGATTTATGCTAAATAATACAGAGAACTTATGAAAAACTTGATAATACAGTAGGATTCGTAAAAGTGGTTACTCGTCTTACAAGTATGTCATCCGCAACTTTCCAAAGATATTGTAAACGCTACATTTTTTTACAGATACAAAAATTGACAAGGCATCAAACCCATAAATACAGTAGTAACACATTTATCTTGCTTGTCTCTCACACTAAACGGTTTGATGACAGCTAAAAGAGTTTGAATGTATTTACAAACTCCGGTGCATTTTCAGTTATTATTAGACCTTGTTGGCGGTCGGTTGATGATCAAAATCGTATTCTGCTCAAAGCTTGTGGTCCTACATGCAACAGAAGAAAATTAGGTTGAGACAAAAGTTCAAACAAGGTGATTTTAATGCATTTGGCGGCGGTAACGCTTGTTCTGAGATAACGAACATTTGAATTTTAGTACCAGAGCAGCTATGTCCAACCCGCGGCCCCCAGGGCGCATGCGGACCAGTCGAAGGTTTTGTGTGGCCCAGTTAGGTTTTCGTTCTTGTAAAAGTGTCCTACTGTACATATTGACAACCTGCTGTTATTTTGATATTGAATTTGACATTTTTGATGCAGGTGGTCCTCAGTGCCACTTTATCACGTCTGTTATCATTGCAGTTAGGATTCGAACACTTTCAGCATATTAGCTTAAATTTTTTTCAGCAGATTAGCTTAAAAGTTAAATTTAGTTTGCTAAGATCAAAATAAACCATTCAATGTGCTGCCCTCAATAGTATGTCATTCAATGTGCGGCCCTTGTGAAGACATTGACATAATTTTTGGCTCAATAAGCCATTTGGGTTGGTCATAGCTGACCTAGAGACTTCCTTAACAAAAAGCAAGTCCAGGGCATGTGTGCTAAATTAAATACAACGCTTTGAGGTTTTACAAAATGTCAATATGTTTACTCACAACTACGTCCAGGCGTTTTCTGGCTAATCGAACTTCACAAACTGGTCAAGTCACAATCAGGTCGACTGCCTTCCCAAAAGTAATTTATGTGCTGTGACGTAGCAGAGTTAGACATAATCGCCAGCCATGCCACAAACTCCCTCCAGCATCACATCAACAGCACGCAAGTTGAACAGGAAGCAACTAATCCGCTTATCTCGTCAGCGCCTGCGTTCGTGTGTCCTAGATTACAGGCTAACGTGGCTCTCATTGCTTGCACTTCGTTGTAACTACATTCGCAAATTCGTTTTGGCTAAAATGGCAATGGTTACCTTACGCACATCTTTTGTTGTCACACGACTTTGTAATCATGGGTCACATTTGGCAAAGTTTTGATGTCGTGGCTTGTGAATAAAAATTTGATCGCTTCGACCAGTGGCGCACGCAGAAAATTTTCATTCAGTTGCATATGGTGATCATTTGTATTTGGTGTACGATCTTTGTTACGTCACAAATTTACGTCATATTCACGTTTTCAAACCAACGTTTTGGCGAAGTTTGTTGACATAATATGCATATTCTTCTACACGCACTCCCCTTATTTTATATGTCATTGCACGGAACATAAACTATCAGTGCTCCAAGTGAGGATATCGGATGAAAACAAATTCAACGCTACGACACAGCAGCTCATAACTGCAAAAATATCACACTGCGCGTTAAAACAGGGGAGTAAAACACACTCATTACTGCGTCAGAGCAATTTACAACTGGAAAATCAGCCTGCGCTAATGTCTTGTCGAAAACAAGCAGTCGAGCACAGGTGTACGGCTGGTCTGGCTGGAGCACACCCCGGTTTGCAAAATCGAATCTTGCTAAACTACACAAGAATTGAGAATGCGCATAAAGTACGCAAGAACGCTTTCCTTATTTTGTTATGTATAGAAGTCCAGCAAACTTTTAGTTTTCCGTTTTCTCTGCTAAGACATTATCAAATGGATGCTTCTATGTTGAAAACTGCTGTTTTTAGCTCGTGTAACAGTTCTATCATGCTACAGAAATTGGTAATGTAACCAATGCGGTCGGCGCTTGCGCTGATCAGCCTCAGCAGACAAAATAAAGACAATTGTTTCGGGTAAAGTCAACTATCGCGGAACACAATATTAACATGCGTAGTGGATGAAAGGTCTGCAAAAAGTGGCGAGATGGTTTCTGAACGCAGACGATAACCCAGATTCCCACCAAAATCTAATTATTACTTTTGGCTCATTTACAATGTTCTTTGAACTTTGCATGCAAATTTATTTCGTGGTGTTTGCATTAAGTCAACAAATTAACAAGCAAAAACTATGCAAAAACAATCAATCCCCTCTGCGCAAGTAATAAAGTTTTTGTAAATTATCAAGCTCAAGGGGGTTAACCCCAAAACCACTCCATGCGTACGCCCTTGGCTTCGACAGGGAACAGAGTTTAAAATGAGAAGAAAGTTTCATAACATCGACAACTTTTTTGAGAGTCGCATATAAACAACTCTTGCTCAATCATGTCAACCTGCGCGAAAGCAGTAGAAACATAACTTGCCTGGTGTTACGATTGTGCCTGGGTTTCGATCGCCACAGATAGTGTAGTACTTGCCGGGAACGTCTGCTACTTTTTCGTCAAACATGATATTGAGCCACTGTCTGCTGCATTTACCTGCAGGATTAGCTTTAATCAGCAGAAATCCGGAAAACTGCAGCTTAACACGCTGTCCGCTCGGGGCGGTGATCCTGAAAAATAGTTTTTAATTTGGCGTTTAAACAAAAAGAAACCTGTCCGATACGTAAACTTTGTGTACAGACAACAGTAGCAGCTTGTGCACGTAGTTTGTTGAAAATGTTTCACTGAATTTTGGCCACGTTAATTTGCATAATGTTTAACATTTGGAAACTCAGCCTTAATATTTTTATTTTCAACTCGTAGCAGCAGCGTAGAAGCTACCGCAAATCATGATGAAGAAATGTAATGTGTTTCGTCATCTTTGGATTGTGAGCATGGGCGTTGGAAGGTGGCAGTGGGGCCTTGGTGCCCAACTGAATTTTGAAATTTGATATTTTTCTGATTTTGCTAAATATTTTTCTGAATCTTTATGAACAAGATTTAAGGGCTGACGATGCGTAGCGTTACGTGAAATCGATTTCCTATTAAAATGTTGCAGATAGATTCCTTGCTTGCCTCACATGTGGAGAGTATAGGTACTTGAATACAGATAAGTGCAAGTTTGAATCATCGCACAAAAATGAAAGCAGAGCCCAGTCGCCTGATTCCTGGAAAGTTTACAGAGGATCTAAAGATTTTAATTGTGTTCTATTTCCCTCTTAACTTTTTCGTCAAAAAAGTGTTTTTTCGAGTTCCGAGTTGGTAAAATGAAATTTCACCACTGTTGACCCCCTGGAAAACATCTTTTTGCCCCCCTGGAAAAAATCTTTCCGACCCCCATGATTGTGAGAGATGTACGTGCTGGTCGGTAAGAGCAGATATTAGAAGAACAGATTAACTGAAATTATTCACAAATGCAAGCTTTGATAAATTTTCTGAGATATAGAAATTGAGTCAAAACTAGTCTGCGTGTCAAGTATAGTTTTAAATCAAAATACATCCTTCAAAATTTCCTAAACGTACATCTTTTTCAAATCTTGCGACATCTATTGTCACCCAATATACTTTTTCTACAAGGTATTGTGCTAGTCCAGCTTCATGCTGTCGGCTACAACCTAATTACAAGCCTAAAAAGGAAATGTTGCAAGAAAGTTGTCAAAGCAGAAAATAGACTCAGATTTGTTTATCGTATAGTGGCTACAAAAATCAGACTCAGGTTCACTTAAAAAACTGATTTATTTACTACATTGATTTATCAGTTCAAGTGTGTGGATTCAGAGTAAAATGCGCCATGTAACACCTTCACCTCCAAGAACATTGGGTTTGAGCAGGAAACGGTCTCGGGTATTCCGGACTTTGTATTTGTTGCCATCTGTCAGATGCCACTAAGTCGCCGAACGTGCAACCTTCCATACAAAAAAAACAAAATGCTCTGCAATGTTATGGACCTACAGCGTTATTACAACCAACTGCTAGGATGAAACAACTTAAACAATACTACACTATATAGCAAAAAAACTTCAAAAATGTACAAGTTGAAGAACAGGACCGGTAACATGTCTTGGTGACAACAAATTCGACAGAAAAGAAAATACTTTTCAAACGTTTGAACGTTTGCTGCTTTGATTGTTGGCATTGCCATTATCAGTAACAGTTACAGCAATACTCACTGGCAGCTTGAGATGATGAACTCGCATGCAGAAGGAAGAGGAGAAGAACCACACACGCTTTGAGTTGCATATTCTCACTTGTACGCATCCGTTGTTATTTTAGAAAACAAAAAGTGACGTATGGCTGCACTTGCAGTTAACTACAAAACACATAATTAGCCTACTTCGAACGCCGCTGGTCCTTTTCTTGAATAAAATCAAGTTTTGCGTAACAGAAATGTAATTTTAAAAACTATGAAGACTCATTTCATTTTTACACAAAACTACAACCTGGAGTTATTGTAAGATCATCACTCGGACTCGGAGCATATTCCAGCTGAAAAACGTTATTCAAAAATGCTTTGGCGAAGTTGTATTCCATCATGTTGCAACAACTTGCAATCATCAAATTACGATATTTTTGAGTTCTTTTGATATCCTGAACTGGAAAGAGATTACCAAAGTCGCAATATAAGGAATCAAGACTCCCTTCCTTTACAAATGCTTTATTCACACTTTCACACGGTTTGGTTATTTGGCATAGTAGTTGCTAAACTTTTTTTACTTGCGAATCCTAAATGCGTTATTTTTCTCTTCACATTCGCGAACATCCAACATCTTCCACATTTTTAATTGAAACTAATGCAACATCTTGAAAACCTGGCGTGATGGTGAAAGTTTGATTTCATATTCGGAATCATCGAGCTGGAATCATCCTAACAACGCATTGTTACCTTAACTGTCATAAAAATATTGTTGACCAATGTTATCACTGTAAGAGGAGGCTATACCTCGCTGGCCCCTTCCTTTTTTCCCAGGATCTGTGGTCCCCAGTTCAGGAGCCACTGGTCCGGCATACAGACATATGCAAAACTTTTCTAACTTTCCAGACAATCCAGCTGTTTGAAATGCGTTTGTGACAAATATTTTGCAGGATAGAACATCTTTCAGCAACATCTGGTTGGGAAAAATGACTAAAAAATGTATCGATTTATTCAGATGTGTGTAACGTAAGTTTGCGGTTGCACTGTTCATGGCAACTCATGTTTGAAATCACTATAAGAATGAAGTAGATTGTAATCGGTTTGTGCAACTGAGCTTGCAAACTGCGCAACACTCCACAATCGTTTAAAAAAACGAGGCGCTTTTTCGCTCCACATATCGGTTATATTGTTACAAACGCACGTAAAATGCTTGTTATTCAATTAAGATTTACGCTGTGAGAATATTTAGGAAAAGCTAGCTTAATCAATCAACAGTTTTTGGAATTCAAACAAGTTTTGGTCTTCGCAGGGTTTTTTTAAGGAAAATGTTAGGTACCTGGTATGGACCTGTAGGAACCCGATTTCTCTGATTCTAGGGACCCGATTTTCTCTGATTCTAGGGAACCGGTGACAATTTTCGCTGATTCTAGGGACCCGACTTGCAATTCTAGGGACCCGAATTGGGTCCCCAAAACGCCATCAAAAAACCCTGGTCTTCGGAACATCGGCGTCAACAGGAATGTTACAGGAAGACAAAGCACCAAACGACGGGTAAGTTGTATAGCATTCTGCAAACAAACCACAATTTAGGCCAGCGGAGCTTGGCAGAAGGTATATACACGCTTTTTTACACAGTCAGTCATAGTCAAAAGTTACTCACTTTTGGTAGTTAACAAAGAACTTTTTATGATTAAATAAGGTTATGAGTTTAAGTCAAAACAGGTTTTGCTGCCTACGTTCAGCTAATAAGGGTGCAATTGTTCAGAAAAGTAACAATTGTATGCATGGGCGATGCATGAAGGTCATTCACTTATTTTTTGACACCTTTCGGAATCACTGTAGAATCTCGTTATTTTCTCCGCTTTAACTGTGGATTTAATCAAAGGAAAATATTCTAATGTTTCGAACAATCATTTTATAAACGGGAATGCACACTGATATTACAACAATATGTGCGCGTCTACGACAGAAGTAGACACAGCACTCATGCTCAGAATTCAAGCCCAATATTCTAAATCCAAATTTTTATACCGAAAACAAAAGAGAAGGGAACATTCAAAATGGTCGATGTATGGAGCACGCAGAGCACTGTATATCCTCAAAATTCGGGTGGAAGCACTTATTGGCCAACTCCATTGGATTTATGTGAAGTTGTAGAGTTCTTCGTTTCGTATCTCACTGCGCGTTTGACTCTCTCTGTAAGACGCCGCCGGCATACTAGTTTTCTTAATTATTGATCCACTTCGAAGGTAAAGTTCCAACAAGTCACTCCTTAGTCACTAAGTTGCAGGGCCGGATTTAGCTGAAGCGAGGCCCTAGGCTAATCCACTTGGGAGGTCCCTTCTCCCATTGTTACGAGAAAGAAATGGAAAAACGTTAATCAATTTGCGCAAAGCCGAAACTGACAGTACTGACGCTCTGAAAGTGCAGTCAATAAAACATTCTAAATCATCACTAGAATGCCAAACTGCGCTTGTTGCTGCCTTAGACGCAAAAACGTTCAATGACACAGAATTGTTGAAATCGTACTTGCCTGGCCGAAAGAGGATTATTAATTTTTGCAGACAAACCAACACAAAACGTCACAGTTAAATATTTGACAAAACACATGGCATACGTTTTTCATAAGTTTCACATCTATTTTTCTTATCTATGCTAAAAAAAAACGTACAAACTGCACACATGTGCAAGCCCGTAACCAGGTGGGCGCAGCCTGGAAAATTTTTCGCCCCCACTGGAAAAATGTGTTGGACATAGTTTAAAAGTATTGCGCATAGTTCAAACAACCTGGGCCCCTCTCAGAAAACTCTTCGTTCCCATCCTGGTGTCCCAAGCTGGTTATGGGCATGCATATGTGTGGCGACATAAAGACATTAAAGCTCAACATGAGGACCACGTTGCGACTCGCTTACCACGGCTGTAAAAATCTCACACACACGAGCAAAACACGTCAAGTAACACGCCCCCAAATGGTTGCAACTGCTAGATTCGCGTGTTTGTTACTTTTCACACTGATAAGAATTGAACGCAACGAAACCTTCGTGTGAAAGGCTGTGAGATTTAAACCAGAACCGTCGCCAAAAAGTCTTCACATAGAGGCTTTGCATTTGCGCAGGGAACTTGACATTCTGAAAATTTGATAAAACCTCCGCTGATTTGTAGTGTTTCATATTTCAGTTTGGATGAGCCCACCAATGGTCCCCCGTGGCAACGGGACTGGTTTAAACTTCCCTTAGCTGTCATTATTGAAATACGTATTGAGAAATGAAAAGCTACAATCATAGAATCAAGTAAGGCTGAACAAAACACAGTAAACAAACAAAAAGGTTTAGTCCTGGCTTTCTTCATAACAAAATCATCTATAAATTCTCAAAATTTGTTTGCCTAAGTTTGTCACTTTCAATGCACCAAATGATTAATGTGGACAACCTCTCCTAGAACACTGCGACCTTTAATTCATATTCAATCCATTCGAATCTTGAAAAAGACCTTTCTCCTGAGCAGTTAGTGACAATCAAGCTAAGAGATAAGGGTCCTCGTGGTTGCATGAACTAAGAACCACTTATCTTAAAGCATCAGACCCAAACGCACTTTTGTTATTTTTTTGCTGTTTCCCTTTAATTTGTCTCTTTGGGGTAGAGTTCAGTGGTTGCCAGTTGGCAGAATGACTTTTGCTTGCTATTCAAGCTCATCAAGATCTTCTCTGATTTGCTTAGCATGGGAGCAGTACAAAATTGCACAAGTACTCAATATAGCAATCTGATTTCTAAATAACTTTGTTAAAGAAAATTAAAATGGAAAAATTACATCTAAAAATACCAAGCGAGCTTTACGTAATAGAAACGCTAACAAATCTATAGTATTGCTCAGAAGAAGCAACCATGTTTTTATTGTAGGATAATGCTGCTTGCCGTACACATAGCTCTTATCTTTAGTATAACCTTAAGCTTTGATCAGGTGCATTTCAAATACGAACAGCCACAAGTTCTTTTGCCTGATTCACAGGTAACAATCGACACGATTCACCAAACGTAGGACGCAGCCAACGTGCTTTGAGTTTGACGACACAATAGTCGGCGTGCGGATTGACCAACGGTCATATTGAGATTCATGGAAACTCGTTGGAAGATTCTAGCGTTATCAACACAAAATATTATTAGGTGAATAAAACTAAATTTCATGAATAATTAAGACATAAAATTTTGACAAATATTTATCAAACTGATAATTATACTTGCAATTGACTCTATGTGTACCAGAGGTGGACAAAAAACGGAGTTTGGACTCCGCGGAGGCAGACTCGGCATGTTTTTTGCGGATGCGGAGTCTAAGAACTTTCTCTGTCGGTGGAGGCGGAGCGGAGGAGGAGACATTTTTTTTCAAGCAACATGCCTATATGTTACTATAGCATTCGCAATTTTGCGGAGTCAAGGCGGAGTCGGAGTTGAATATTTCTATGATTTGCGGAGGAGGGCGGAGCAAAACTCTTTTGAGTCGGAGCGGACGCGGAGTCAAAAAAATGAGACTCCATCCATCTCTGATGTGTACCACAGTTTGCTGGAGGCCCCCTTGGATCTTGAGGCCCTAGGCTTAAGCCTAAATATCCTATTGGTAAATCCGGCACTGCTAAGTTTCTACGTCATCATCCGCAAGTAGCATAGCTCTTGTAGCTTGCTGGCAACTAGTCGACTCTATTGTCCCCAACTTGACTCTACTATGCTGCTTGTAAAAAGTTTTGATTGATGCTACTGTTTTAGCTTTATTCGTATTTGCACACTGTAACATATGTGAAGCTCTGTCTTGAAACTGATTTTCAAATTTTCTGTGACGTAGCTAGCACGTGGTACTGCAGCGTAAAAGCAGATTTGTCGTCTCAGCAAATATATTTGCAAAAGTAACTGAAAGTTGTAGTCATTGCTCAGAAATATAGCTCACATGGAACAGCACAATATACTGTAGCATGAGGGACCACACTAACAAGCATGCAGGCTACACATCTGCATGTCACTCTTGCTTGGCTTAGTTAGTGCTTACTGGTGTTATAAGTAAATACACCGTTAAGAACGCGTGTTTCAGAAAATTCAACAAAAAGGTTTTCCATCTACAATCGCAGTCCTATCGTTACTTTTCAGCATGGCTCAGCAAAACATAAACAACTCTTGTTATGTTTTGTATACGATATGCTTGGAATTTTTTGAGAAAACGTGATAAGGAAGCCATGACAACCTATTGTAACTGCTTTGGTATAGCCTAGCTCCAACATTGAGGCTAAAACGCCGGAATCGGCAACAAAAGTGAACTGGCAAGTAAGAAGTTTTTCCAACGAGGGCAGTTTTTAAACAATTATATCGTTTAAAACCATTACAATATATGAAAAGACTAAATGTCTACGCTGCTGCTTTTTGCATTTTATGACTACTTTCTTCCAAAGAACAACTATGATTTGATGAAGAAATTTAATTTTTTTTAAATCCACAGGACATGTTTGACGAAAACACACAATCGGAAGAGTGTGCTACATTCTCACCTTTACCGTAACGTTTTATTTTTGTACACAAAATTTGCTTCTTTGTTAAATCTGCCGGACTTCTGAAGTTTAAACGTACAGCAACTGTCTTTCATAAACGCTCACCCTTGAAGCATGAAGCGCTGGCTAATCCAATCCGAGCATTTTGTCAGCCAACCAGACAAAGTGAATCAAAATATACGTTCACCACACGTTTTCGCCTGAGGCTGAAACGTGTCACAATGTTAGGATTACAACATCAAAAGGTTAACAAGTTTAAAGCTGAAAACACCACATTAGAGTAGATGAGCCCTGCATTTTACTGTCACAATATATCTGGCTTACTTTTCGCAGTAGAAAACTGGGTAGAAAGGAGTCTTTTCGGAGTAGAAAACTAAGCAAAACGATGATATTTACAGCTAAACATTATGTGACACGTTCGTCTAAGTCAAGACTAAAAATACCTTTATAGTTGTATTTATTATTGTAGGTTTGAAGAAGAATTTTGTTGGAAATGAATGTGATATCCGCTATTTTGAATGAAAATATTCGATGGTTTGTGCAGTGCCGTGGCAAGGGTAAGTGAGGCCCCCCCCCGAAATTTCACGTGGGGCCCCCCATACGCTATTGGCCTATTATTATGAATTGCAGTAAAAAGTCGTAACCTCTCTGGCAGTCATTTTCTCCTCAACAATATGATTCTTTCGTATCTTTGAA
>Ga0210059_1001208_pt1 | contig 38048 bp, 15 predicted proteins | sample Ectturendosymbi2_FD_188042 | JGI IMG/M metagenome (GOLD analysis project Ga0210059, IMG submission 188042) | Ecteinascidia turbinata endosymbiont from Florida, USA - Sample 2 (SPAdes) (version 2) | ecosystem: Host-associated > Tunicates > Ascidians > Unclassified | place: Key West, Florida... | reverse complement strand
AATAGAGATCATGCTCGCAATCTCTCTTACTATTGCTTGCTCGCGCTACACATATGATGGTGTTATTCTTCCCGCACATCCCGTTCGTGGTGAATCACACAATCAACGCAACACCACCGGAGAGGTTTGCAACAGTGCACTCCAAATTCCGCTATTGGCAACGGTTTTGGCGTAAATATCAAAAAATTGCCTTTCGCAAAAATGCGGTTTTTCGCCCCAAACTTTTCCTCCGCAGAGCAAAGATAATAAGTGGCCTTTTGGTATTGGTGGTTAGTTGTAGTTCTTTCAAGAAGTCCAAGCCAAAAAAGGCATCGAAAAAGCTAGAAGCTAAGCGTGAGGCCGATTTCTCGACGCTGACCGAAAATTGCCAAAAATCGCTTACGAAAAACCAAAAAAATTATAGTTTTCTCAAATATTTCAAATGTAAACATACTTGTGTCGACTTACCGGAAACATCTTTCGAAAACCTTTCTTGCAATGTCTTACTTGTCGACGTAGCTTCAGTGGTTCGCGAGTTACCACACAAAAACCCGCTAAAATGTCAATATATCGGCTTCTGTGGTCCTTACAGGGTACTGGGGAGTACTTCTACTTGTCGCTGGCCAAGTGACGGTTCTACTGAACGGAAGACACAAAATTTAAACAAAATGCGTATTCAGTTGACAAGTACTCAGATACATCTTTTTCAAAAAACTTGTCAGCTGTTTCTTTTCAGCAAAAAAAAAACTTACCTGAAGTCGTGAAATCGCAGACGAACGGGCCTGTTCGTCTGGGTGAAAATTTCGTCAGAAGCCAATTGGTGAGATGAAAGATTTCCTGGTACCGGCTGTTGAAATCTGGTTTGATTTTGACCACATTGAAGGAGACATTAGCGTAATTCAATCGCCGAAGTTCTTGACATGAAACGGTGCCAGAAGAGGTGTATCTTGCTTATTTTACCTGTGGAGTAAAGACACTTGAATACAGATATGCGTAAATTTGAATCATCGCAAAAAGATGAAAGCAAAGCCCAATCGGCTGAATCCTCTAAAGCCTATAGAAAACCTTCTAGACCTAGAGCTTTTTAATTGAAGAGGTGTATTAGTAAATCTCTAAGTGCTGGCAGCGTGAAAGTTATACTCAGACGTTTATGCCTTTACCAAGACCCAGTTCAGGTGATTTCCTTACGCGGCCTTGAATTTTGTACGGTTGCTGTGGGTTGGTTTTCAGCTAGATACACTTGACGCTGTTCTGCAATTTGCTTTGGTAATGTGAAGTGGCACATAAGCAGTATGGATTTTTGGAGAACATTGCCAGATAGTGTTATCTAAAACAGAATCAGGGACTATATTTTTAAAGCCGTTTCAGGTAAAAGTTTATCTCCATGTGGAACATAAAATCATATTACTACGATGATGCGTAATCCGCATGACGTTTAAGATTAAACAGGAGCTCCCCATTGTTGGACATATGCTGAAAAACGCTGGTTTTCTCACTGGTCTTGCAAAATTTGCAGATTGTTGTTACTCAGCAATATTTGTAAAGCCACAACAGTGACCCACACCAAGCGAATCTATCGCAATTTATTGCGTAAGTTGTTACTCAGTAGCTCCATCTTGGGACAGTATTTTTGCTTTGTTTTTTTTATCTCTACCTTTAAAAATCGTTGATCGCGTCTCTCTTCGATTTTGGCACGTTCGTGAGGAACTATAACTGGATCTACGCAGGTCCTGCATAAGCGTCCGCATGTGTTGCAGGCGAACAGGCTTAAAGCATAAACATAAAGAGAAGTATCTCTGCTTACGCCTGAACTTTGTTCATATGGATCAGTGCAGAACCGTCGCCAGTGAGTCTTCAACAGGGGGGCTTGACAATCTGGAAAATTCACTTTATATTTGCAACACAGCATTTGCAAATTGTGATTTACATTGCGGGCAGATTAGTTATAAAATTATTAAATATTTTCCCACAAATGCACACAATAGACTCGTAGCAACATACAATTTTTTAACAATCTTAAAAGGATTTGGGTCTTATCATTGTCATTTAATTGGCGTCGATTACTTAGAAAGGCGGTAATGAAATGCTATTGTTGACAAAAATTTGGAAGAAACCAGAATCAAGCCTATCGATCAGTTATGAAAACACTGTTACAGAAGGAACAAATCTGAGGCCGGTCAAAAGTGTGCACCGCGATGAACGTGTTCTGTCATTAGCGGAAATTTATAAGCTTTTCCATGAGCTTAGTCAGTTTTGCTTGAAAAGCATGCGCATTAGACTTTTTGCTAGTAGAAATACGCATGCATAAACCTTTCTGATGTCTAGACCTGTTAATCTCTTGGTGCATGGCACATATTTAGATTAATGTCATTGTGTATCTCAAATAGGCTATAAATGTTAATAAGTAGACAAAAGCCTACGCGGACGCAACAAGGTCAACATCCGTAATCCAACTGCACTGCTCTTGTGGGGGCAAGCGTGGCAGTGATTGCTCGAGAAATTCTTGTAACTGCACTGTCAAGTAAATTTTGATGCTGTCTTAACAGCGGGATGCGTAAATGTGCAAATTTGCTCGTAAGCCCAAAAGTAATTTGCTTCTATGCAGTACAAAATACGAGAAGACTATCTGGGTTGAGCCATAATACATTTTTTCGCAACAATCACTACACAAAATACATTGATCATGAGGAAGTGAAACTTATGGACATAACTTCATGTTCAACACTCCAAGCAATGAATGCTGACGTTTTGTTCTCAAGCCTCAAATACGTCTATTACCTCGCAAACGTTTCAAAAATGATCAGGCGATGTTATTCTGGATCAGGGGTTACCAACCCGGGGTACATCTATGCCTAAGGGTACATATGCTTATCTGAAGGGGGACATTTAAGGTTAGCATATAAGGAAAAGTATATTTATATATTAGTTATTTCCAAATATTTATACACACATCAGTGAATGTTGTAAAAATTCATTAGTAAATGCTTACTGTTAAACACATTAACTTTCAAACCTGAAAACGGAGTCTACCTTTATATGTCTAAACATCTAAAAGTTCTATTAAAAACTCAGTGGATTTTTGTTATTTTAGTCAGCCTTGTCGTGATAAGTTATTTTACTGTCCATAAATTACAGGACAGAGCACAATACGGATTGATAAAAATTCAACTGATTTCTAGCGTTTCTTATTTCAATCTGGGGGGCTAAGCCCCCCCAAAACAGCCTCCCGGATCAGTGGTTTTCAACCTTTTTTGCATTTTGTATTGTGACCCATTATAGCAACCCACTATAACCCAATGACCCCCATCTCAAACCCCTAATGAAGCTAATGTAACACACCTGTGTGCACTAAATATCTACTCGCGACCCCTCCAAGGAGGTTCACGACCCCTCTGGGGTCACAGATTTGCTAAAATTATCTTCAACGTTTTCTGGTCTCAACTGAAGTCATCATGCGTTAAATCTGATTTCAGCCCAGCACACCTGTACTTTCAATAAATTAGCTACTGGTTTTCAAGCCACACCGATTGTATGTGCATGCACGATACATTGCTTATGTATATGGAAATTTTGCTTCTGCGCTACTTTGAAATAGATGAAACGAGTTGTGATTTTTATCACTCCCTCATTAGTAACTGTGGTTCTACTTCGTTTGTTTCGGGTATACTACCAATACAATTGACTTGTGATGTAGTTTTGTTTTCGGCACTGGTTTTATTTTATGACACACTAAATTGATTGTAATAGCACCCTAACCTTATAAGGTGCGGCGGTTTTGATTGCCACGCTCATATAAAACGAGTTGTCGGACCTCTGTATTAGCCACGAAGGGTGTAATTAAGTGATCTGCAAGTAGAGCAACCGTCCCACCAAAATGTGATGGTCCCAGCGTTGAAGGTAGTTCGTTTCCGGTATGTTCGACTTTGCTTAGCTCGTAATTGCGGGTTCTGGTGCGGCAAGCGCGAGCCAGCCAAAACTGGCCACGGTGATCAACTTGAGCGAGCAGAAATTTCCAGATACTTGCAGTCGGTCATACTGTGAGGCTAGGAAGTAATACAATAAATAAACTGAGTTGCTGCTGGTGGATCCCAGGTTAATCGACCCACAGTTAGCTGGATATAAAGCAGAACTTGTGAAGGCTAGATTGTGTGGAACGCTTGTCCAAACAAGCATGTCATTTGGTGTTGCAGATGCAACGTTTTTCTGTTGCTTTGGCTCCGAAACGCCCGACAGGCAAAATGGGCAAATCATTACAAGGCCACCCATGGTCAGCATATCAATATGCAGTCTCAGTTTAGCTCGAGGACGTTATGCAGGAAGTGTCACAGCATGGTCAGGTATAGTTCTCAATCAAAGGTGCGAGGCAGGTCGTGATTTCCGCCACAGTTATATTTTAACGGTTCTTCCATGGCGATGCTGTTGGTGTAGATCAGCTATGTCCAACCCGCGGGCCGCATGTGGCCCAGTCGAAGGTTTTGTGCGGCCCAGTTTAGCTTTTCGTTGCATTAAAAATATCCTACATACTGAGAACCTGTCGTTATTTTGATTATCTTGAATTCGACATTTTTGATGCAGGTGGTCTTCAGTGCCACTTTATCACATCTGTTACCATTGCAGTTAGGATTCGAACGCTTTCAGTACATTAGTTTAAGCAAAATTAGTTTGCTAAGATCAACGTAAGCCATTAAACGTGCGGCCGTCATTAATATGTCATTCAATGTGTGGCCCTGGTTGAGATAATGACAATGTTTTGCTCAGTAAGCCATTTGGATTAGACATAACTGGTGTAGATTTCAGGGTTCAAACTTTCTTCCATACCGCCTCCTGTACGCTTTTTTAATAATCTCAAGCACCATTCTCTTTGGTCTAAAACGGTGGTTCTCAACCTTTTCTGATCCATGGACCATCTTTAAAAAAAATTTCAATATACCCCTTTGCTTGATCACACCTCAAGAACAACTAGTGGAAACTGTATTGCACATAGTTCAGTGAACTCAAGGGCATGTTCAATATGAGGATTTATGGAACTCACTGTGGACCACTAGAAATTCTAGGTGGGCCACTGCTGGTCCACCTGAACCTCGTTGAGTATAACTGGTCTAAAATGTTCTTAGAAGGCTGCAGTAACGTCAGGAGCAACAACAACGCCACCGTCTACTTTATCACCTTTTATGTTTGAGTGACTGCATCGTACATACTTACAATACGTGGCAAAATCACGCAGCATACATCTAAATTAATTACCAACATTTTAGTTTGAGCAGAAACTGGTGAGAGCGAAAGGTGTTTTTCGTTATGAGGTTTGTCCCCGCCTTCTGGCGTAAGACGTCATAATGCAGTTTCGTTTTTTTTTCTTGAAACGGAAACGCAAGTTTTTACAACTCGTCTGCATCGTTCTCTGTCGGAACTCTGACTCAGGGTTGCCAGATAGGCTCTTTTGGAGCCAAAAACCAGAAATTTGACTCTTGAGAAGCAGTTGGCACCAAAATTTTTATGTGGCTATTTGGCTACTTTTTGGCTCTTTTGCAACATTTCGTTCCACAAAATTTTCTTGGAGAAGAGTTGCGAGTGGTGCGTGTAGCTTGTCCCCGCCACCATAAAACGAGAAGTGGGCCACCACACAGTTGTGTAATGCTTAATGAGCACCCAAATATACCTAAAAAGAGATAGAGAAGACGTGCAAGTGGAACGCGCAACTTGTCTCATGCAGTGTCCATTGAATCTGTTCCTGCTGTGCACTGCATTGTTTTAAATTTCAATGTTTGAACCAGACACGAAGTCCATAGTGCACAAGCACACACTGTCTCAACAACGCAGATTGATAATAACAGACACAGAGGGTTTTGAAAGGCAATGAGCAAGAAACATTATTAACAAGCACAAAAGGGAAATGGCGAACTTCTCATAGCAATTTGAGACCCCATCAATGAGAAGGGTGTTTCCTGTGAGAAACATCAAGAGCATTTTTATCTAGCTGGAGATTGGTGTGTTTAGTAGCAAGTCGCCATGCTCTTCAGAGTTCAGTCGGTTCTTCTGCTTTAGGAATGCGTTTTCATGACTGACACCAGATTCAAGCATGTAGGAAACTGAGAATGCAAGTAAAAACGGCTCAACAGCTGCACCAAATTTCGGGTATTTAACAGCGGTATTTACATGGCACTGTCATGCAGTTTTTTTTCGTTTTAACAGTGATTGAGCTTCGAGATCCACACGCATATCAGGGAGTTCATTTTGCAACTGTGAATTAATGTCTGCACTTTGCTTATTAAAATCAAATAGCATAACGCGTAACAATCCAATCCGGCACACGCATCCTCTGTAGGTCCTTAAAGAGTGACTTCAAAGTCTTCACTTAAATTTAGGTGCTTTGCATATATCTCCAAATCACTGTCAACTTCCATATTTTTCCAATTTAAGCAAGCTGGAGAAAATATGAAATAATTGCGTTCCAATTTTGAATAGACTTAATTTGGTTTAAAATCCCGTTAGGATTGGACGAACTTGAATAACAGCCATTTCGTTCATGCCGCATTGTGTCAAGTCTGGTTTGACAAACTTATGATCGAATGAGATATGAGATTTGGTCGGTGACAGTACGGGCATGGTGTGCCATAAGAAAAAGTTTGGGAACCAATGTTGCATGGTTTCTTCTGTTTAGGTTGTACAGATTGAGATTTGCTGTTTTCTCACTAGGTAATCTAGTGTAGAAGTTTTTTGTCATTTTGAAGAAGTTCTGAAAAACAATGTAGTTGTAAAAATTTTCTGGTTATATTACTGTTGGACATTATCACCTGTACCCCCTGTGTTGGCCTTCAGATAACAGATTTAGTATAAAGTGAATTATGTGTTGTGTTTGTCATCTACTTTGACAAGGAAATGTTGAATTCCTAACAGTAATACAAAAGTTTGTAATTACGCCATCATGGATGTAGCCAAGGGGACACTTGGGCCATGGTCCATACTTTGCCTCCAACTTTGCAAAAAGGTCATACCACGGTTGAGTAACATGGTGACGTCATCATCGAAACGCAAACAGAGTGTTTGGCTACTTATCTGTCGTTTTGGCTCCCTTGGGAACAGTGTTTGGCTACTTCTGGTTAAAATCATCTGGCAACCCTGCCCTGACTTCGCCTGCTGTCTGCGCAGCTGTTCTGGTTTTCGGAGGCAAGTAAAGTAACTGAACGAGATGCGACCCCAAAAGCAGGAGTGTACATGTCAAATCTTGTTACTGTGGGTTACCACTTCCTTGCAATAATATGTGGAGAACCGCGTCAGCAATACTTACTGATATAATGAGCGGCTTCTTGCCCATACATCAAGGCTGCCCTACTCGCGGCCACGAGGTTGTTTTATGTGGCCCGCGATGTAATAAGTTCGTAAGCGGACTTTTTAGTATTTTTTTATAGGCTCAAGTATATTTGCCATCAAAATTATACCTGTTGTTTCTGTTATGGGCCTACCACCAAAACCTTGTAGAACAAACGCTTCGAAAATATGTCAATTTTTTAGATTAGGTTTACATCCATACAAGCTGGCAACACTGCGTGCAACTATATGACTCATTATCACCTCGTGTTATCGCCTAAAACAGCCATGTCCAACCCGCGAGCCGCATGCGGCCCAGTCGAGGGTTTTGTGCGGCCCAGTTTAGATGTCGCTGTAGTAAAAGTATCCCATATACTGACAACTTGTCCTTATTTTAACAATTTTAAATTTGACATTTTAACGCAGGTGGTCCTCAGTGCCGCTTTATCACGTCTGTTACCAGTGCAGTTAGGTTTCGAATGCTTTCTGTACATTAGCTTAAGCTAAATTTAGTTTGCTGAGATCAAAGGAAGCCGTTCAATGTGCGGCCCTCAGTAATATGTCATTCAATGTGCGACTCTGGCCAAGACAGTGACAAAATTTTTGGCTCAGTAAGCCATTTGGGTTGGACATAGCTGGCCTAAAACTTATCAAAGTCAAGGATATGTTGCGTCACAATAGCTTATTGTTACGGCACAAAAACGCTTGTGGCCCGCAATAAATTTCCCCATGTGAAAGTGACCCGCAACACTAAAAAGGTTGGGCAGGCCTGCCATACATCCTTCAACTGGTTACTTCTGTTAAAAACTGCTGCATGCAATGACGTTTGTAAAATTGTTTAAACAAGTTACGGAAAAAACTCACATCCTTGATCGGCGTGTTTTCCCAAAATGCATTTTCAATCAGGTGGTGTCTTTGCTTCATTGGACTGTCTTTTGGCAATATCACACGCCCGTAACTTGTTATCATCTGGGGTGAGATTGGAGCAATACTTCAGACAGTGAACAGAAAACTGCCTGTGCTTCCTTGCTGCAGTCGCCCTTATGCTGAAAACTATCTGGCACTAGAAAGCAAACGTGTCAAGGCGCGCGAAGCGTTGTAGTTGTGATAACTTTTCTTGACACTTTCGCTACAGTAATTAGAACGGCAGGCGGATATTTGCGGCGGTTACGCTCAAATGATCAATGTAATAGATGAAAAAGCCCGTCATATGGCTGAATCAGCTGACAAAATTTTGCGACTTATAGAGTTTCTCGATTTTGAAAGCATCTTATACTCTCATACTCTGTAACGTCCACTTCGAGGTTTGTGCAACCAACATTCCCCGCTGAAATATGAAAACGTCTTCTGGGGTGACGATAGGAACAGCGCTTAAAAGCCAGGCTCCACGATAATTCAGACGAAACGGTGCTTTTAGAACAGGGATTCCCAACCTTTCTCTGACCATGTACCCCTTCAGCATTTCGACAGATGAGCATGCGCCCCTAAAATATCGTATGACAAAAAAGCTTAGTAAAATAACAAAAATCCACTGAATTTTTAAAAGAACTTTTGTATTTTTATAACTAAAAAGGTAGATTCCGTTTTTATGTCTCAAAGTTAATATATTTAACAATAAGCATATAATGATTTTTGAAAATAAATTTTCAAAAATTATAATTTTTGTGCTGGCTTGATTCAGGGATTTATCGTAGATCGTCTTGGTTTTAAATTTCCACAATGGTAATCTTTATGGCAACACCTTACATCTGTTGTAGCTCAGACAGAATTTCGGGTGAACCTCAAGTAGAGCTTGAGCGCAACTATGGTAGTCAGGCAGCAGGGAATATTTTCCCTTGGAGTCACCAAACCCGTTTATCATCACCGTCTTCAAACGCTTCGTTCGTTTCGCGAACTTGCATACTTCTAGAAATGACTTGTATCGTTTCAGTGAACATTGCCTTTGCATGTGGTTCATGCTACCGATGTCACTTCTAAGTGCATGGCGTACGCTATATTGACACCTGCACTGTTAATCGAACCACTGTACACAATACAGAATATTCGCACTGGCATTTTTAGAACTCACTAATCCCCAGTGACCGACCCCGATATCTTGGCTCTCGCTTCTGGATCTCTATACCGGTCACAATGTCCACCTTAATTGGAAATTTGATTTCGTCCACGATACCGGAGTTGGAATGTCGTACTTCTGTTGAATAACTGCTTATCGATTGATGGCAGAAGTGATCTGGGTCTGTTCACCGACCACATATGCATTGAAATGACCCCCTCTCACTTGTGGCGATATTGGGCACGTTTATCGCTATCAAAACTTCGTTCCGCGTAATTAAACCAGTTGTTTGTATGACGAAACCTGCCGCTAAACGCGTCGATCTCTTGTGAAGATATGACGTCGCGTGGGTTGTTTGCGTGAAAATCGTTTGTGCCGGCGCGAATGAGCTTGCAGACAAGCTTAACGTGCTTACATTATTTTGATGATAACCGTGTAATTTTTGATTGTGGGCTTATCGTTTCGAGATGTCATGCGCAAGACGCGCTATCGAGCCACTTAATCCTCTACGTCATCTGTCTGATATTTTTTAACGGACTGTCTAAAATTTCTGTAGTCGGATAGACATCAAACTGTGGTTTTGCCCAGGTTTGCTGCACATTATGAAGCTGATGCCGTCAACCAGAACATTTGCACTGCAAATACATGAAATAACATTTAAAAATATTTTCCGGGGTTATGTGGTGGCAAGCTGGTACTGCATACAGCTTGCTTCTACAAATACTGCCTGATATTCACTAAAAATTACGGAATGCATGTTTGTGTTAACTTGAAGTGAACGGATGCCTGAGCAGTAATATGTCTGGATAATCTTGACTGTGAACACGTCTCGCGCAGTTTGCACGGAGAGGTGTTCTGTTTAGCCCACACTACAAATTTAAGTTTGCCATCGCCGAAACCTAAGTAAGCTATTGAACCTTAAGCGCAAGGTCGCTGCTGTTCTTAGTTTCTATGATACCGACGCAAACAATAAAATGCTTTTCAACAGTTTTTTGTATTGGCGTAGTTCACGCTTCTATATAAATTTCTGCAGTTGCTGACTGTTTATCTCAGAATCGATTTCTGTTTGCTTGTCAGCAATAATCGGTTAATTGATGCCGTATTTCGCTTTAAGCAAATACCTATTGATATTTTGTTCAAGCAAGATTCTTTTTCATTTTGGAAAAAACTTCGAGTTCGAGTTAGTAGCTATAACTCTTTGCTAGCAAAAATGGGATTACCAGCTTTCGTTTGGTTAAGTGTTTGTCGGGGGGACGTTTCTTCATTTTCAACGGTGAGCACAGGTATAAACTTAAGGGATTATAGAATGTACGATAAGTTTAACGGTTGTTACGGATACCTTTACGGAACCGCAGCTGGAAGGCGGTGCCATTTCATCAAGTCAAATTCAATTTTGTTTTCAGGCTTCCCTCTCAACTATACCCGCATGTAAAAAATATTTAGTTCGGCGGCGTTCTGTACTGAGTCGGCATAGTTAGGAATTTCAGATTCATGGTTTTCGCTGGTATTTGTCGTGCGCAGTGCTGAGCTGACGTCAGAAGGTAGATGTAATTATGCTGTATTGCGCTACTGACTTTAAAACGGATAGAAAACCTGTTAAAGACAAAACAAAACGGGGAGCGATAGGGCAGTGTGCTTGAGCAAGTCTAGTGTTTTGCTTGAAACGAGTTACCTGGTTTTCTTACAAGATGCAAACGACAAACAACTAATACAAGCCGTAGTGGAGTGTTTGATGCTTTCAAAAAACTGTGGTGCAAAAAAGTGATAGAACGACGCTTCCCGGCGTGGTTGAAATACATCCCCCCTACCACGCCCTTGGCTCCTTTTCCTTGAAACGCGCTGTATGGCCGCTTTTCAAGTTTGCACACTGACTTTTACGGTTTGTAGGAAAGTTGGTTCATGGATGGGTTTCCAGCTGTAATGTGGTAAGGTAATTGTCGCCTGCGTTGGATGCTCACTTGAATGTTGCTGGGTGTTTATTCCGGATTGCCATAATTGGTGGCGTAAAAAGGTTTTAATTTTTATTATTCAAACATGTTGTTTAATGCAGTGTTCTTGACTTGACTCAAGTCAACCAAAAGTTAGTGCTTTGTGAAGAAACAATATTTGTTGAATATCTCGTATGTGAAATGTATTGATTGTTGAGAGGTGTAAAACATGCTGATTTTCAATACATTTTACTTTCTCAAGGCCGTTTCGAGAAATTTGCTTCAACTTTATTTGACATTTTCTGGAAAGTTCAGCTATGTTGCGTTTCTTACTATCTGGTGTTTTACTGATATGCGAAAATGGCTTGGTTACGAAAAATGCTTCCAAATTCAAACCGGGGTGTTGGCTCAACGATAATTTACGAGTCAGGCTTCGCAGTTTAGCCCGCGGCTGTAAACACAATTTTTCAAAAAAAGCTAATGTCCACAAGTACAGCAGCAATGGTTGCGTGAAGAAGATTAATTTGCTCGTTTTTTTTCAGTGGAAAAAACTTTCACTGAAAAAATGCGGTTATTTCGGCCGGCATAGCAAAGCGGACACGCAGTGAATGCAGCAGCATAGCTCACGAAACAGGTCGACACCATTAGGTGCTGCCTTGCTAATGTGAACTGGATGGATGAGTATATGCGATTGAAAATTGTCCGGAAAGGCCTTCTAAGTGTCTCAATGGGCGCCTGTCGCGATGGTTGTCATTGATGATCCTTTGTTGTCATCGTGCGGCGATAATTGTGTAGTCACATGTAGGTTGGTGGAGGCCACGTAATTTTATCTGATTTTAGCACCAGCCGCGTCAGCACTGCGTCATATGTCCGTTTGATATGCGTTTCGTTGATCAATGCTGGTTGGGATGGTATCGGTTGTGTAATAACATCATTCGCTGCGTGTCGGCACTCGGTGAAGAAAGCGATACTAACGCTTCCCCATGCTATGCGCGTTGTTTGAAAACTCAACGCATTTGGTCTTCGGTCGCTATGACAGGTCGGATTAGCGCAGGTCCGCGATATAAATAACTCGAGTTGCGGCAATTGTTTTGACCGTAAGAGTACGCTGTTGCTTGCCCAGTGTTATTGCCGCGGGCCAATTCTAATTACGGGACAGGCAAGTGTGATCATCAAAGTCAAGGACAAGTCTATCTGCCGAGCTCTTCGCCAGCAGTTTTGTCCGTCAGATCAATAGCGATTGCGTTTCGGCCCTCGTATTTTCGTTCGTGTGCTGATGGGGATGCAGTGTTGCTGTCAAGCTTGTTTTAGATCGATATTTATCTGCCGGCTTGACTGCTAGTTGCTGACTGGCGTCTGGTTTTGCAATTAGCAAAAAACTGCTTTCTTCGGTAGGGCTTTTTCAGCTCATGGTGTTTTATATCTGGCTGGATCTGATTATCACAGGCGTATGTCACCTTACGGTTAAATTTGGAATACTTCACTACTGGATTTTCGGACGACAAAATATATAATCACTCCCAAGCGAGGTGAGTGGCGTCAGAAGTTAATCCTTTTTTAAGTTAAATTTTCTGGATTTCATAAACAGTCGTGGACTTTGGATATGACTTGTTTCTTTGGTACAAATGATTTGAGGAAGCATCATTGGAAAGACCTTTTCAGTTTTATGCTTGTACAAGTTCGAGCTGACAGTTAACTGATCGCGAACAATTGGAATTCCTTGTTTTTTTTTCGTCCATGTACTTCTGTACGAAACTCGACGGGATGCAAAAACTTATTCTATTAATAGTTGCTTGCATCTTTCGCGTAAGGTAAGGCATCGCTTGCGCGGTTTTAGCGACATATGCCAATTTTTCAAGGACGCGTGTTGTTCAAAACGACAGAGAGGCAGCTGATAACCGGTGGTTATTTGTAAGGTGATGTGGAAATTAAGTGCTGTCTCCGCGAGGTGGCGCATCTTGTCTGATCGCACTCGGAGATTCTCGTAAACTGCAGACGCCATCTCTGATGCTTTTGCTGTTAGCAGCTTGTTCACGATGCACGTCTGCGGCGTCGCGTGTGATGAAGATAGTCGATCTGCTTGCTGAGTGTGAGCAATCCAGCAGAAGTGGCATAATGGAGAAGTTTTCAAGTAATAGGTTGCATTTTCCTAAGGATTTTTCTACTATTGATAGAGTCATTTCGACTAGTTCAGTTGCGTAGTGGACGATTCCTTGCAGTTAAGCTTCAAGTTTTGCGTACAGCTTGAATGTTGGCGGACCAAGCAAAGCGATTGTCACTTGCTTTATTACAAAATACTTCAATGAGTTTGAAACGCTGCTTAGAGGTTTGCATTAAGTTGCTGTAATATAAGTTGATGACATCAAAAGCAGGGGGATAAGGACTGGTACGCTTCAAGTGCTCATGAAGCCTGAACTTTACAGATACACCAGTAACGTAAGCAGTCGTAAATTCCACGTTTGTCGTTGAGTTGGTACACTGTTGATGGCGTCTTGAGTTTGAATTATTGCGAATTGTCAATTTTACCGGTTATTTCATTACATTCATGGTTCTTTTGTCTCCATATCGGCTGATTTCGATCAGTTGAAAGGTTTTCATTGTCTGACCGCCAATGCGGGCTAATTTCTTGGTTTCCTTTGTGACTTCTGTATCAGGGTAAAAATCATTGACAGCTATAACGCCTAGTTTTCCAACCGTTTTGTTGTCGACATCTTGGTATAACGTACGTGGATCAATTGAACTGCGTCCACGCGCGTTATCTACAATAACTCAACCTCGGGTCCATTATCACAGCGGCTTTTGATTTGTGAAAACCGCCCAGGCGGACTGCAGCTGAACTACTTCGATCGAAACTAAAGTTACGGTCAAACCTTGGGCCACCTTGTGGTGCCGACAAGTGCTTGCGAAAAGCCAGTCAAAGCGGGATACTTGCGCGTGAAATCAAGAATCGCAGCATCAACCGAACAGCAGCTGTAGTAGCGAATGTAAAGTCTGCGAGTGGTAACCAGTCAAATAGGTGCTGAAGCTTGCACAGTAGCCATAAGGAGCTCGTGGTGCGTCTAGTCATCGAAGCCTGATTGCTCCTGGATATATCGGAAATCTGACTTGAGCCTTTGCTAAGCCGGTTCTTTTATACAGAGTTGCTGGAAACCTGTTGCGCATTGTTGCTAAGAAATGTAGTGTGTATTCTACGCGGTAAGTGTTGCGCTTTCAAAGATGCTGCACTGCTGTTGCATTTGCAGAACCTGATGGAGAACGGAGAGGGCTGTGGTATCACCTGGCAAAGAGGTTAACTTAACACGACGTTTGCATGCTTGTTTAGTAGCTTCATCCGTACGTTTGCGTGTCTTGTGTCGTGCTCTAGTTAGCCACAATGTTTACATTCCTGTTCTGTTTGATATCCCTTTGTAATTTATCGCCTTGTAACGCAAAGGTTGATTGACGACGCAAATATGCTTGTTTAGTAGGCAAATCATCTGTTGTTCTGTCGGCAGTGCAACTCGCGCAGGCAATATGCTATTTGGTCATTTTGTAGTGTTAACTTCAGACATAGCCCAACAGTGAGTTTGTCTTTTGCTCAGTGCAGATGCGTGCACTTTTTTGCAAGAAGCTAGCAGGTAGGTAAAGAAATACTGGCATCGCACTTTTCAGTAGCGATTTTGAACCGTATTGCGCGAAATATTAAACGGTACACACTGCGATAGCTGCATAGTCTGAATGTAGAAAGTATTCCTGCGGTTTTAACGGTTTTTAAAGTTTAAGTTGACCAAGACCTATTGCCATTTCATTAAAAGAGGCACTTTCGTAGCTTTGCTCATTTGAAATCGGAAATTTTGCGCTCCCTTCTTCCCTGCCGTATTGATTCTTTAATTGCCTACTGTCGCTTACCTTTAAGTTTCAGTAACTCGATCGCTAGTCGATTTACGAGAACGAGCATATAGTTCGTATAGGCCAGCTGCCTTGCGAACATCCGATGTAATGTTTAATGAGCGGAGTTTGCTCTAGAAATCACTTTTTCCGCAGAATAACGATCTTCGGTAAGCGCAGACATTGTGGAAAAGTACCTATTGCTAGCCTCTACGTGCACCATGCTGTTCGTGAAGTTTGCTGGTAACGCTTGCGTTGATTTCGAAACAGTATGCCTACAAGCCAACAGTTGGCGCGAAGTGAAGGAAGTTACGTGCACACTGGCAAAACTTTCTGTGATTGCACCATTTTTAAACAAGGGAGGCGTTTACGTCATAGTTGCTGAGTTCTTCACAAATTTTGTAGTTTTCTATCCGGTATTTAGCCAGTGTTTTCAAATCCACATCCACTCCGACTCAAAAAATCACACCCGACTCCGCGATGATGACATACTTCACGTGGCATGACTCTTGGTTTGAGTACAACTCTAAAAAAGGGTGAAGTTGGAACTCGCACCCCACTTCCGTTCTGCCTGCAAAGTAGAATTTTCGGGCCCGGCTAAAACGTTCTCTATCTCATTTCATGTATTTTTAAAAAGCCAACAGCTTGACCGAAATGCCAATGATAGTTTGCCTGATAACGGTGCGAATGCTGATCGGTCGATTTCTTTCTAGGCAGCTAAGCTCTCTGACAATGGTCCTTAACCTTTTCAACCATGGGACCCCATTTTTAAATAGATTAGCTTGGGGACCAATATCTTGCCCTATTGTGACATGAAGTTTTAAAGAAAACACTTCGGCACTCCTGGGGATCCAACGATTTTTCACTGGGAGCCCCCGGTTCCTGGCGACCCATTAAGAACCACTGCTCAAAGCTATTTCTCCTGAAATGTGAATTTACTTCTTGGCACAGACTGTTTGCTTTTGCCATGATACCATCTGAGGTAAACAGAAGAACGAACAAGATACGCTATAGACGCAAAATCAGCGCGTGCATTTAAATATTTATTGTGTCGGTTCTCGGGTCATGAAGTAGTAAACTGTCTGCAGTATTCAAGTATGTACTCTCCACAATAGAGTAACCAAGGAATCGATCAGTAAATTTTCAACAGGAAATTGATTTCACGTAAAATTGCGCATCCTCAGTCCTTATTGAAATAGAGATTCTATTGCAAGATCTCGAGCTAAATAACTGGCAAAATAAGGTAAAGCAACGTAGAATAATACGTTCAGTACCAACCCATCTACGTCAGAACAAGAGTTTGTTCATTTGCAAACACAGTACACATATAATTAAATGGATTTATAAAGCGGAGTCTGGATTAAGTAACTGTGAATTTTATAATGCATTTCAAATGAAACTATTCCGTCCCAAGGCAATTTAGATTTAATAAACGGACGAATTTATCAACCGTGGATTTACTAAGAAGCTTCTATTGCATGTGCAATACTTATCCATTTTTTACGAAATCTTATCAATTTGCCAGATATTGTTCAACTCTTTGACCTATGTGTGAACCCACCTACATGTATCGTGCGTAAAAAGACGGATGATAAGCAAGAACTCTGACGCAATTCACAACGACCCCTCGCAAGAATCGGGCAAATTCAGTGAAAGTGCTCTGTCGCTAAGCGCTCTGACGTCAAGCAAACGTTTGAAATCTCGGGTATCAGCTCCTTTTGAAAAATCAGTTACTAAACCGTTGACAAACAAGATGTCATTGTTTCTTCAAAAAAGCTCTACATTTTTTTCCTTTTGCACAGTAAGCCTGGAGTGAAGACCATGTGGAACAAAACAATGTTACAGCAACTTATGACCACTCTCTTGACTTGTCTGGTTGTAATGTTCGGATTATTTTCAGGCTTAGCAGGGTTTTTTTAAAGGCGTTTTAGGGACCCGATTCGGCGGGTCCGTAGAATTGAAAATCGGGTCCCTAGAATCAGAGAAAATCGGGTCCCTACAGGTCCAAACTGGGTACCTAACATTTTCCATTTTCCTAAAAAAACAGGGCTTAGTATACGCAAGGTAGAGGAATGATTCGGAACCGCGCGTGCGAACAGATCCCCTGAAATTGCTGAGGTACTTACCGCGAGACGTGCGAAATCGCGGTGCGTCTCGCGTCGAATACCGAAAAACTGCTTGGAGGCTGTGAAACCGCAGCATTCATAATTTATGAACAGTAGCAAGAAATCACATGACGTTTGTATATGAACATCCAGATCGCTGAATCTTTTTCTCACTGAACCATTACGGAGTCACTCGTGCTGTCAACATTGGCTACCATTGTGTTTTGTCGAAAACATGTACAACTTCAAAGTTAGTGGTTCTTCTTATTCTCCGATTAGATTTGAGTTTGGAATTGCTTTAGAGCAAACCGCGCGTATTTCAGCTGGAAAATGCTAAACGAGTGCTTCCCAGACTTTTGGTTCATCGGTACCCTTTGGGCCTTTTTATGGGTTCGCGTGTATCCCTTAAAACAGCATCATGGTTTTAGCTGCTAAATGTAACTTGCTCTGTTACTCAACTTACATACTTTCCTCATATAGTTTGAAAAACCCTGAAAAAGTTTATGTTTGAAGTGATAATTACGACGTAATACGAAATCTGTTTATGATCATTACTAATTAAATGTAATCCAAGCAGAATAAGTTGTAATATAATCAAGCTGACAATGTACTGTTATAACCCCAGTACACCACGCTAATTCAATGGATGAGTTTGCTTTACGGCAGCAAGCTCATTAGTGCGAATGGAAACTTTAGAATAGCACAGCGAAGATCATGTTCAGAAGTTTTGAGCTGTGATGTGAATTTTGATTTAATTCCGAACAGCGCTGAAAATGCCGACCCACAAAGCCATGTTGATGGAAATAACAACAATACGTGGACAGCATAGCAGGTTCAGCAATCCGTCTGCATGAGTTGCGCACCAAAATCGAAATTCACATATATTCTTTCTCAGGGTGCAGGCCGCGTGCAAACTATCATGTCACAGTTCAACCACAATTTAAATAAAGCACGAGGCGTATTTTTGTACGTAACAATTTGGATAGTCTACTCTTCTTTGCCCTAAGCCAGTAATTATTAAGCAAGCTGAACCCGAAAGCAGATTACAACATTAGTTAGTAGCTAAAAGTCGTGGACAACGCTGTCCTAGTGCTTTTCGTATGGCGAGTAGTGTCATTCCGGTCGTGGCGCATACCCATTGTCTACTGTCGTAAAGGAACGAACGAAACTTCCCCCCATTTTAGTGCATCTAGCATAGCTGAATGTATTGTTTGTTTTTCTTACCTAAACTTTAACTTAAATCCAAAGTCATGCATAAAATACGAATTAACTAAGAGTTAGTAAAGAAGCTAACTATTCCTAAGAAAATATGGTTTTTACACAGTTACTTGCATGGTTTTGCACTTCACACACTATCTTTAATCCAATATGGCGGATCAGTGTTTTAAATAGCTTTATTTTTCTTTCCAAAATGTGGGGCATCCAATATGGCGGATCTGTGCTTTAAATAGCTTTATTTTTCTTTCCAACAATGTGCACTCTAATATTAATTGTTACGACATCGTTGGCTTAGTTTTGTCTTCCATAAATTTGCTGCTTGTTTGTAAATATTGAAATCGCCCGGCACAATTAATTAATCAGTGCAATGTGTCGTAACCATTGCAGAATAAGCGCAATTCAAATATTCCAATTTGGGTAAATTCTTGAAAACTAGTGAGAATATATGGAAGAGGACCACATCCAAATTTAGTTATTTAACTAAGAATTTTATCTCAGACCTAAGGTAGGTACCCCTTAAAGTCCAAACGCACCACTGGGAATACATGTACCCAAGTTTCGGTACCCCTGTGCTGAACCCTTCACGCACTGATGGACATAATGTCCATTAATATTGGTTTACATGGCTTGTGTGAATTCTAGCCGTACATTACTGTAATGACGTATTTTTCTGGTCATAAATCTTTTTTACTACAATTCTCTGCTCTTTTCGAGGCGTCTTTTTGTCTTACTCCACCGCGTATAGAATTCTGTCAAACATATCGGCGAATAAAGGTTCTTTTCTTTCAGTTTGATCAAAACTCTTAACTCCCAGATAGCAGTTGACACCACCACCGCTTCGACTCGGAATCATTTCACAAAAGCCACAAAACACTTCTGTAAAAAGGGAAATTGTACAAGTGCAAAATAGCGCCAACAGTGTATGCAAAACTACAAAATATGATTTTGTTGGGCGGACGAATACCAGTCTGATAACCTTTGATGCCACGAGGCTTGTGTGAAATAGGCAAAAACGCAGTGGTTTGTACAGAAAGTCTGGTTGACATACTCTTTCAAAGTGTTTCGCTCAAAATTTTAGAGAAAATACAGGTTACAAACAAACAACGGCAACTCGGAACACCAGAAACGCAATAGAACAAAAGCAGCCGGCGCAGTTTTGGTTGAATTTTGCTACATCGCATTTACATGTCAAATGGACTGAGCTGTAGAAATGTATTTTCTAGGATTGACCCTAAGCATTGGGGTCCTACACTAAACTTTTTTGTGTCGCTAGAGCTTTATTACTGTTACCAGCAAGTTTAGAAGTTGGAAAACCTTAATGTCGCCGTCATGCGACGGTGCTTTTTTGCACTGTTCGGCACATCTGTGTTGACGTTTGGTAGTTATCAACATTAAAATCGTAGACTGTTGTGCTGTACGTCGTTTTGTCGATGTCAGAAGCTACGATCATTTTGTCGAACGTGATTTATCGCAAGTTATCGAGAAGCTGCAATGTGAAAAACTGCATGTGTCAATGAAATTCGCTTAGTTTGCCTTTAGACAATGGTCTGGTTAGCCCCCGCGTCAAGAAAAACGTGGTCTCCTTAACTAGTACACGCCACTGTAGTACACGTTGCCCGCATGTATTAAATCCTTTGCTGACTTAACTCAGTCTGTGTCCGATCATTCCACACAGTTACAGTTATCTTGGTCGCTTTGCAGGAAAGTCATGCTGTTTCCAAAATATGCTACAAATGGGATGGGTAAAGTTGCATACGTCGCGCAAAATGTCAGTTACTCGACAAGCATTCCTTTTGGGGAATTTGCTGTCTTTTGTTGTATTTGCTGCCTTAACTTTCATAATTGGGAATTTGCACTGTCCCATTCTCTCTGCACTTCTGAACTCAACCAGTCAAAAAATTATACGCAGCCAAATATATTTTTGATGGAACATGACGACACTGAAACATTATCCGAGAACTTGCCTGCACTACAGTGTATGATTTGCTGGCGAAATTAGCCTCTGCGTGTTTTTCATGGTTGACTAAGATACGTTGGGCAAGTCTGATGCTCCAATATATTGTATGCAGAAACTGGTTTACCTATAAATAAACAGTTGTATTCGAAGATTTGTGGACTGTTCTCTAAGGACATCATGTAATAGGAATCTGCGATGTCTTGGCATTTCGACCGATCCCTCGTCCCAACCAAAAACCATAACCTGTAGCGTGCGTGCGTTTGGCGTGCTCGCGGTGAACCACTTTTTGCAATGCTCATTTTCGTTTTGTGCGCTCCGTTTTTCTGGACAGAGCAATTTGCCTAGCCATGTGACTTACTGTCCGTGCGTTGTTGTCTACACAGGTTTGATTCACGAGCACCGAGGTCCACAGGGGGCCGCTCCGAACTCGGAGATTCAAGGTTCTTCAAAATCAGATCGAAGAGTTCCAAAAGGTAATGTGCATTTCTGAAGATTCCGACCGGTTAGCGTGATCCTATGTGGCAATATCGTTCGTTTGACGTTTCTTACGTTTGGAAAAATTGAACGTCTCTTAAATAAACGCAACCGCTGGTGACTCGCGTTTGATCAAGCAACTCCTTTAAGCTAAGTTCCAATTTTCCCATAATCCTTTTCGCTGCTTTATGAATACTATTTCTGTATTGCACAAAACTTAAGGGTGAGACGCTGCTAACCTCGGCCTCAATTAGTGAAATCATGCAAGTTACAACGAACTGTTGTTTTTAATGGAGAGATAAACAAACGTACTTCAGATATGGCACTTATTTAACGCCGTTAGCTGTTGGCAAAACAGTGCTTTCAGTAGGAGTGGACAGTGTGAGCATGAGCACCACCAGGCACATTTCCGGACTGTTCAAATCTTCAAATGCAACTCAATAGTTTTTCTCTTGATGGTACGGGCGTCCGTGGGAAAGCGCCATTAATATATCAGAGCTATACGTTTCCTATTTTTTCTCCTCGGCCCTTTGGTTGGCAAGTGCAAGCTGTAGAACTCGCATTTTAAGTAAAAACAGGTGAGGTATAAAAGTGTGTCAAGGAAGGAGGTTTTCGCGAAACGCGCGCCAGAATGTGATTTATGTAGCTATGTGTTGTTTAGTATAATTTTTTATAGCACCAGTAATGCACAATTAATCAGTGAAATAATTCAGGTACTGCACGGAAGACGTCTAAGAAAGCAAGGTGTCCAACTTTTGTCCCAGCCACACGCCCGAACAAAGGATGCAGTTGATCCTTTTCTTTTTGTTTCTTTGCCTGGGTGCGCCGCAGTTGGAACGTTATAATTCAAGGCACTGAACGTGTTGCATTTCCGCGTGCGGGAGCTGAACATGTTCACCAAAAACAGTTTGGAAAGCGTGCGAAGAAAACAAGTTACAGTCGACCAGGAATGCTATAAGAGAATTTAGTAGTGTTAAGTGACCAGCACACCATCATTCATTACCTTCGCAAAATACACAAGCCTGGAACGTTACAGAAATTTTTAATTGGGTAAGTTCGGTCAGATGCATTAGGCCTGGAAGTTTTTTTCCAATCACAGTGATGTTGTTCTAAGATTAATGCAGCTTCTGCGGCAGAGTTCATGGTTAACCTTAAAAATGTCGTAAAACATCGTTGTGAATAACCTTTTCTGCAGTATGCGTTGAGATGCGCAAGTAACGATTGCTATACGTAGATCATTTGATAACGAAACAAAATGTTCTGTCTGTAGTAAAATTGATATTTGGAACAGACGGAACCAGAAAGGCTAATAGGGTATGTTTGAGAAATTGATGTTTAATCATCTACGAAAGTAAGTTTGCACTCAGTGAGATGATTTTAGACGTGGTATAGCTTCGCAACCATTCGCCAATGCGCTGAAGCGTAAGTGACGCAGACGTAACAAGGTCCCAGAACATACTATAGCTCATCGAACTTCTGCGACAATGAGGCCTGAATGAAACGAGTATTTTCGTTTTTTTCCGCTGTAGAGCGAGAAATCAAATGCGAAACGATGTGAGAAATGGAATATCACGATATGGTATCTTTATCAACTTCATCATGCGCGTAAATCCAAAACGCGCATGGAATTAGTCAAGCTGGGGGCTCTACCCGGAAAAGACCATTTCTACCCCACAGAGCATTTGCTTGGTTAGCATGGTTTACAGCTGTGGTCCCCAACCTTCTTGTGACCGGTCGACGCTTGACAACTTTACCGCGGCCCCGGGAGTACTCTCACAACAGTGCTTCCATGGGATGGATCGACCATTCACATGCCCAGAAAGCGAGTGGTGTCACCACCAGTATACATTTTGGAATTTCGCGGCCCCTATTCCAGTTGATCTGCGGCCCGGCTGTTGGGGACTGCTGTTTTGCAGTATCGCAAGTGGGCAGTCGGAGGAGATTCTATATCAAAATGAAACTGATGTCGATAATGTAGTAGAATTATATAAGCAGGAATAGCACGAAAGGAAAACCATGGCTTGCCGCTACAAGTGCATTCGAAATTGTTGAGTTCGTGCATTGAGCTTAACTTTTTTTCATTTTCACTGCCGGAAAGTGGTGCAAGAAGCTATGCTGTAGCTCATGCTTCGGGCGATTCAGGGCGGTCCTGTTTGATACTGTTCGGCAACTTTTATACGAAATTTGCGCGTTGCTACGTTTCCAAGAGTTGCGAGAACTTCAGAATATCTCTTTTTCCCCGAATTGAAAACTTTGGCCCAGTCCATAGACTTAAAAATTTGATTCTCCAGGTTTCGAGTCTTGCGGAATAGCTAATTCTGTTGGAAAAAATTGTCGCGTGGCAACACTAGTTTGCTTATGAATCGTGACGTGTGATAAAGGCGTTGTAGGATGCAGCATGAGGGCAGGCCACAACAAGTTTGGGGTAGGTTGCAGACGGTTACTACAAAGTGCGGTGTCACCGATCAGTTCTACAGGTAAGATGCGTAATTAGTTGAGCCGAGTCGGAAGTAGACGACGTAAGGGCGCAGGTATCGCCTCTACTAAAAATTAATCATAGTTTACGTCATTACTTATAAGAATCTGCTTGCTTCGCGCCGACCTTTCGGGGAATCTGAATTGTGCTTAATGCGTAAAGGCGCACGGGAAGGTGATGAATGCTCTTTAAAATCGAAGTTGCTTCTGTGGAAGCGTTTTTACACCTGATAGGTGATTTTAATCTCTTTAAGAATTTCCTGAAGTATCGGTGCAAAGGTTAAGTGCGTCGTCTTGTTTCTAAAAGTTGTACAGTAGATAATTACTTGTAGTTCATGCGGTTGCTTTCAGGCTTTTACCTCAAGTCGTGTGTAAGTTTGTGCAGTACAAATAGAAAGATTAGCCACATTCAGTGAAAACAGACGTGCAGCTTAAGGTTGTGTTTTTCGTTTGCTTTCGCCCGACCACCTGATACTTCCAACAGACAAATGCCGCTCGCGACTGGTCATCCACCTATTGCACTTAGGGTCGGGTCCTTGACGCCGCCGTTTTGGCAAATATTATTTTGCGCTGAGCTGTTTTGGCGCTAGGCTGCTTTGGCGCCAGTACACAGACTTACAAGTGTGTGTAATGAAAATGGATAAAAACAGTGATAAAACATTAAGTGATATCGTAATTGTAAGCTAGACCTCGCAAATATTCAAGTGGTGCCCGCTAGTCAAAATATTTTTCGATGTTTCCGATTTACATACGTTTTTCAATTCGCATCTCCAAAACAGTAGCAATGGGTCACTTTTGCTGCGTTTATCAAAAAACGTATAGATACCCAACGTGGGAAAACTATGGTTTATCCTTCTTGCTAAGAACATTCTCAGCCATTTATGTTATTGGCTATACGCCAAAATGAGAGGAAGATTTTTTGATGTTAAGAAAAGCACTTCGTTAAAGTCCTAAAATATTTCATCTCAAGACAAACGCATGTTTGTTACCTTTTTAAAAAAAACAGTTGCCTTCTTGAAAAACAGCAGAGCAAGATGGAAAACACACAGCTTTAGAGGCAATGACGTGTGCGTAATAGTAATCAAACATCTAAGCGCTTGCGCTAAAACAGTTCAGCGCCCAGTAGTCCCGTTCCGGTTGCATTTACCATGCGGTATTAGTCACATGTTGTTTGACTATACCGCCAGCAGAACACTGACATTTTAGCATTTCCGTGTGTGTTTAAATTTTTGGTGACTTTCGTTAGTAGCTTTAAATGTTTCTGGTAATTACCACTGCAAATCATGCGGTTCCGTGATCGTGAGTAACAAAGAAGAACGAAAAAGGTTTCATGCAGAACTGAAGTGCAGGATGTGACTTGCGGTGCTCTTATAACGCTGTTAACCCTTCGTATACTTAATTGCAGGTACAAGTGACGCGTCCTTTTCAGTTAATTTTAGATTGGACAACGTTTTATATTTGTCCGAAGCTAATTGATGTTACGGACGGTGTCTAGCTTGCAGACTTCTTAAGAATTATCAGGTGTTTGCTGTGCGACTCAGCTGGTGTGAGGATTTCGGTATTTGATAAAAAATAGTGCGTTGGCGATTTTTCGTTACGGCAGTACGTTTGGAAATCTGCCGTTCAAGCTCAGGCGGGCTTGCCTTTAATCAGCTGAAGTGGAACTGAAAAGCGTTTTTCTTTGTCTCTGTCTTTCTTAGCAAGCTGAGACAAGTGTTATCTTGTTTGTTTTTACAGGAAACAGTACATCAGTCATGAGTGCTAAAGATCGCTTTATCCGAAGATTTCGTCCAAAGATTTTCACTAACTCGTCGCCGTCCAATTGTAAGTTTCAAGGAAACACGGTTGATTGCAACGCGCTTGGTGTTGATTTTTGTATTATTGATGAAAGCTTTTTAATGTAAATATTGTGATTTAAACAAATATGACTGATTTTGTTGCTTTTTATTGAGTTGGGATTTGGGGTCTTTCAAAGAAGATGGCAATCCGTGCGTAAAACTTACCGAATAAGTTGTTAACAATGTAGATTTCGCGTGAGTCCGTATCGGATCTTGCAAGATGTAACAGACTCTTGCTTAATTTCACACTCAGCCCGTCAGCCACGGTTGTTAGTTGTTTGCACCCTTTGTCGCCGAAACATTTAATTGAACACCCTGCTCTGCAGATTATCTTTGTAATAGCTTCATTTGGCATGTCAGGTACCGTTCCAACTTTTTGGGTGCGTTAATATGACCTCATACGGATCTTGAAGGCCTAAAAATTTCTTACATTGTTTGTAAGTTAGAGGCAACCGTTACACACTTTCGAATCCAGTTAAACTCTTATTAGGATATGAGCTATTAATTAATTTGCCGCGATAGACTATATAAACTGTTCGCATTTTTTTCACTGCTGATATTGAAGTACAGACATTTTCTAAATGGCTCCCGTTTGCGGCGGCTGTCGAACTAACCATTTACTAACGTCTGCAGAGGTTGCATTTTGCCTAACGTGATGCGACGTGCACTCTCTCACCTTTTCGGTTCTCATTTGCATTCACAATGCTAACGTGTTTGCCCGATAGTAAGACCTAGCGTGATTTTGAGGATGGTTTTAATATAAGCCCTACCCTAAAAATAAGCCCTGGTTGACTGGTGGGAAATTGAGTTTTTTGGAAACCGATGACCTGCAAGACATTCCAGAGGATGATGATGTGATTGTTATTGAATAAATTGTTAACGATTTTCTGAATAAAAAACATGTTAATGATAAGTAAATGTAGATAGTTTTTCGTAATTTCTGTTTATTTAGAAATCTCTCAATTTTTACTTTGTAACTTCATTTTTTGATATATCAAAATAAGACATCCCCCGAAAATAAGCCCTTGTGTAAATTTCGGAGTGAAAATTAATATATTCCCTGTCTTATTATCGGGGAAGCACGGTATGGTTTGCGTTCGTCCCTGTCCAGTGTGAATACGCAGGCGAGTTCGTTTTCTAAAGAGTTTAAAACAGAAATGGAAAGTGTACCTTGTGAAGTGATACTTATATTAATTTTCTTCCTTTAGCAATTCCTTTGTCGAGGTTCAACTCTGTCGCTAACAACAACGACAAGAACGGCATCCAGCATCGCACGGCCACCTCGCCCTTGAAAGCAACCGTAGATATCTCGTCCACCGCCAACTCGCCTCACAATCAAAGTCGCAAAGGCAATTTCTCGATAAGGCAGCTCGGCGATCCTGATCCAGATCCAAATGTCCCTTCTTCGTTTTCACCCATCGGTTCAAACCCTAAACCCACGGAAACCGCCCCCGACGTCGAATCAACGCAAACCGGTGACCGGAAACTTCAGAAATGTTGTCTGTGGTAAGCAACGTTGTTTCACCAGCGAAATTGAAAGTTGCAATTTAGGTTTACGGTGCCATCGAAAACCATGCGGTTTCGCCTTCTTGCTGTTTTGCCAATGTGTAGAACCCATGTTTTTCTGTGATTTACTGGTTTTTGATTTAAAAACAAAAACTAATAGGAGCACACAGCGTTCAAACAGGAGCGCATGCATAGCTTTGAAAACAGTGTTTGATCGCCACAGCTCTGCGTTCTGCGTGGAACAGCACAGTTGTGTTGAAACGTTGTTGAAGAGCTGCGCATGGTTGACAAGCAAAATGAAAAAGACAAAAAAGCAACGAGATGCTTCAACGATCGTTTTCGCGCTTTCTGCAGAAGTGTTGGTCCTTTTGTTGGCTCGCCTTTTCGATTGCACTTCTTCCCATTGTATTTCAGCTTTGCTGAAGTTGTTATGTAAACTCCGCCTGTGTTACTATCTATGTTGCTTTTCCTTTTTAAACTTCCATCAGAGACAGTTGGATTTTTGTAAAAGGTGGGTCAAAGTAGATTGAAGGGGTGAACGTATTGGAAAGAATGGAGCAAAGCGTTAGTGTCCTGCCAGCACATCACTAGATAAAGCAAAAACATGATTTGGTGATAGCATTTAAAAATACGAATCGCCTCAGCCGCTGCTTAGCCCTACAATGGCACTGACTGATGGTAGAATACAACGCATTTAGTCTCGCTGTTCCCCTGCGTGGCAGATAAAACAAAATGCCAAGTGAAGCAAGTTGCAACTGTTCGTTGAAATCAACACTAGTTGCTATAGAACAAATGCAGTCAACTGCCACTCACATGCCATGAGCTGCATATGCTTATCCCAAGATTCTCGAACTACTCAAGTTCACTGACTTCTGGGGATAGAGAGCTCAGTACTCAATCACGGTGCTCACGAGCCAGAAAGCTGTACACCATGTAAGTTGTTTACTACTCACATTATCAGCTTCAATCAACTACATGTGGTGGTCATTATAGCTGCCCTTGTGTGGGCTATTGCTCCTATTCAGAAACAACAAAACGCTGAAAGCATGCTTTTTATCTTTTCCAGCGAAAGGCAGTTACTTGTACACCATGCACAGAATATATATAGATACAAAAGAACTCGCGGGATCTAAAGCAGCATAAAAATGCAAGCACCAGTTGTGGTCAGGAATAAGTTTTCAGTGCTGATGTGATAAGCGTGTTTTCATATATACTGTAGTGTTATCATTTTGCTAAAAAGAGAGTTTACAGGAAATTTGTCCAACAGGAAAAAACATCAACGAAATGTTGAAAAACTACCCGTACATCCCAAAACGTTGATTGTTGACATGCACTGCTGCTCAGATGACTTGAATACTCTTGTTTTTGAATAACTGAGGATCGGGAAATGTTAATCAAATCAATGTCAACCGTCTTAGTTCATATGCTTTCATAAAATCGAACAAGTTATGCGACGAAATTGAAATCTGTTAACCGGTTGAACTGTCTGTAGGAAAATGCTTTCTGAAACTACCTTGTTGATTGTTAAGGGAATCAATCTTTATCACGAGGATGAAGACCTCGTTTGCTTCCTCTTGTAAGAAAAACGCCGTTTCTTAAAATAACCCTGCAAGCGCCTACATATATTTGCAGTAATTTCTCCAAATCTCCTTACGCCTCCACAATAGTCTGAGACAAAGTTTTAAGAGACAAAGAGTATTATCGCATCGTAGAAACATCAATACTTTTGCCGATGCCAACATTAATGGACCAGCGACTTATTACAGTAGTTGTGTCATGAAAAATTTATTTTGAGCTAGACACGATATTGACCGAATTTCGAGCTTTTTGTAAAAAATGAACGAAAAATTCTTGACGTTTCCTGTTAGTCTTTCTGGATGGCTTATACCGACTAGATGTGCTAGGAGACCGAGGTAATGTTTGTCGGGGGAGTGAAATTATTATTTTTTTTTTTTTTTATCAAGCGCACTTGAATGGAGAAAAAAACTTCACTCGCTGGTTAATTGACTTTTAACTTTGCTATGTTGAAATGTGGAACTATTTTTTAGTTTGTACGTTAGAGAACAGGAGTGAGAATTAACGGCCTCGGGCCACATTTGGCTCGCGTAAGCATTCTCGAATAATCTGAAATCTCCTCCTACTGAACTTGAGCGGAGACTTGTTTCGTTGAATTGCTTGCGCTGGATAAACAGTATTTGTACAAGAGCGATTATAATACACCTTTTCTGTGTACCATGATTGTTTTTGTATTGTTTATTTATGTTACGATCTAAATATAAGGTACGGCCCTTCGCTAAACGTGACCTTCTCAAAGTGGTCCCTGGACCGAATTAATGGCCCAACCCTGTTATGGGGTATTAGGACATCCTCACTTGCCTTCGAAAGCGGTCAGCGTTAGTGGTACTGGTAATCGGAGGCTCTTGACGTAGATCACCTTGCTTGACCTATTACATTTGGTAAAATTAGCGCCTCTATGAGCTAATTCCACCGCCGAACGCCTGTGATGGCCAGTTAACCAGTGATGCGAACGTGACAAGTCAGTTTCCTTGGCTAAGCAGACTGCAACGCATAACTGCAGAAAAAGGTTATGTAACAATCAAGTAAGATGCTTTTTGTTACATTTCCTTGTCTTTTCATACAGTTTCCTTGATGAAGTTACGCGCATTAGTGAAGAGACTAGGTGGTAAAGGTGATGTAACGCAAACGAATGTAAATTACATCAAAAAAGTTAATGCAAGTGCTAATATCTGAGGCTCGTGTTTCATTCGATTAGCAGCTTGTATAGGGGTGTTATAAATTAGTTCACAGTGCTTGGGTCTGAAATTTTGTTAATCTAACGGGTGATAACCTCCATCGCAAAATGCGAAACTAAGTGTAATAGTGAAATTTTGCTACATTGAAACGAAATTTTTTTCGTTTTACTTGTGTTTTATTTCCCTACTTTCCTTGTTTTTTTGCCTCTCCTAGGTTGGCCACTGCAACCCTCCCGATAAAAATGTTGCAGTTCCCAGGAGGATGTATTCTGCCAGCTATGATAACGTTACCACTAAACACATTTTTATTGATGTTTTGCGTGTCAGATCTTTTCCTGTTTACGTCAGATGACCCGCAAAGATGGCAGTTTCTCTGAACTGAAACCGACTGAACTTCCGCTGTATAGGGTACTGGGTCCTAGAAGGTATGCCAAACATGCATACTGCATCTTTTCGTAGGTTCACCTGTTCCTCGTTGTTCCGCAAGTTCGTTGCCGGCGTTCAGTTTCCATCTACCAGCTTCGAACGTCTCTACCAGCGTTATTTCTTCAGATCAAATATCAACATGCTCAGTATATTGCTCTGGCTTCTAATTGCCCTTTGCGTAATTTTGCTCGGTAAGTCAAGTCGATTGCTTTTCGCGTGTGTCACAACCGCTTGTCGTGGAAAGCGCAGCAGGTGAAGGAACTAAGTTGTTGACGTTAGTATTTTTTGTTTTTTAGTTCCTGATCACTGAACAAAACTTTTGCATGCGACTGATTTACGAAGTTTTTAGATGACTAAAGAAAAGCCGTTACAATACCAACGGTCATCTACAAACTTACTAGGGTTTGTCCGACCTGCGCTCCTTTCTATTCGGTTGCATCTGTAAGTGTAAGTGGATTTCATTAGGCTTTCGTGAACGGCATTGCTATAAACTTCAAAACGCCTGACAAGAGAGAGTAGCAAGAAAAAATAGGCGAGTAGTAATTTGGTAAAAGTGGCTATGCGTTGCTACTGCACAGTAATGTTCTGCTGGTAACCCTCAGCAGGGGTTAAACCCTGCACAAAGGTGGATTAGTGATATTAAAAAATCGTTGTCATCATAAAAGTGCTTGGGTTGCTTTTTTGCGTTTGTGCTTTGTTCTAGGCAAACACCTGTAAGAAAAGAAAAAAGGTGTGAACACAACGAGAAAACAGCACTTGTACTTACACGTCTCTCTGTTGTTATCCTGTTGACGAAACTTGAGTGCTTTGTTGCGTACTTGAAAAAGCTACTTTGCGGTTGGCATTGCCCAGTTTCAGCTTGGTCGAATCTGCGTGCATGTGGAATCACCTTGTCCTTTTGTAGCCCACTTTACTTTATAGCGAGAAGATAAATCGTTGCTGCTAAAATTGATGTAAGATTATAACTATTTTTATAGCCTTGCGAATATCGTTGCCAAAACACGCATGCCCACATGACTTTTGTTCCATGAGGCTCGTTCGTAGTTTTCGTCGCGAAATTTTCTCCAGATGCATCAAAATACAAAAAAATCAGAAAGTGATGCACGTAACGACAAATCTTTAGGTTTGGTTAATGATGCTGGGAGTTTAATGTAGATCCTGCAGCGCAGATGCAAGTTTCTGTTTTCAATGTTTTCCTGCTATTGCTTGATCAAGTTTTTTTTTCATAGGTTTTCAATACGGCACAGGAATCGAAGGAAGAGAAATTGTATACGGCGTTATAGTTCTCGTCCTCCTGGTACTCTGCATTTGTTTCCAGGTTGGTGAAATCTTGAAGCATGCTACCAGCGGTTAAATTCCTCATCACTTTTAGCAGCATGACTTAGCAGGCACGTTGTGCATAAAAGTGAGAAACAACGGTAACACTCAGTAAGCGCCCAAATATCTCCTCCTTCCGGACCCTTCACCTTCGTACGGCGTTCTTGTTGCGTTAAAACCGAATAGCCGACTCACGTACTCTTTAAACTTTGACCCTTCGTAAGAACTTCCTAATTAGCAATGATGTGGAAATATGGAAATTTTGTCCAGCATGAATGCAATTAATTTTTGTATGTGTTAGTTTATGTACTGCCACAAGATTTGCGGGGGTGTCAATTAAACTACTTATGAGCTGGCACCGCAGAGAAGTTCATCCTAATCGTTTAAATTTTTTTCAGGCTACTTTCCTGTTGAATCTTTTGTCCCAACATACCTTGTCAATTGTATCGTACAGCATTGTATGCGTGATCATTATCATCGATTTGGTCACTGTGATTATCGTCGAGCCGTTTAGGTGAGTGGGCGCACCCTCTAGTGGCGTGTTGTCTGGTATTTTGCAACTCGCGTCTTGGAACGGTACTTGCAGCTCGGTTCTTTTAGGAGCGTATGTTGTAATCGAAACATAGCTGTGATTGACTTCTGATATTAGAAGTAAAATCCTCCCCCGTTAAAAGCCAGTAATTGGGGTTTAACCGTTCGTGGTAAAGCGGACTTTCCTTATATTCACTCACGGAGTTACTTTGCCGGGCATAGTAGACTATTGGTCGTTAGAAGCTAGACGGACAGCTCACATATAAGCACCATGCTAAAACAACCGTTTGAGGTGCTTAGCTGGATCGTCATGGGGTGCCAGCATTCCTCACAAGCGCACAGCGCTGCAGAATGTGCAGCACCTGTTTGGTGCCACAGTTCTCACGACACCAAGACCGATGTCGCCCCAAACCACAACATAAAGGTAATCACTGGTTGCTTACACCGTAGGGACTCACCAACCTGCGTATGCGGCTCAGACCTTCAAACGCACAAACTGTTACATACAGATCTACAGCTGCCCTGTGCTTCGACCCCGAAACGGTGACTTCGACTTGAAAGAAATGAATGAAATCACTGGCGCCTGGACAATGTAATGTGAAGTTTGCTGCCTCAGACGCAGCAACAGCATTTAAGAAAGCGAACTGTGATTTTTCGAAAGAAATTGTTGTCACGAGTTTTTCACATAAGAATTTATTTTTACATGTCTGAATTGAAGTTATTTTTTGAAGTTTGTTTAACGCATCCGGTGTTAAGTTTTCTTATGTAAAAACCTCCAAAATGAATAGAACAAAATACGATTTGCAACGGCAAGTAAATAATTTCCTGTGGTAGTTCATTTTTTCTCGATCTGTGTTTCCCTTACAGCTGCTCATTTTTCAACTTGGTAGACTGTGTTTCTAAAACCAGGTGAGATTTTTATGACAAAATGAGATAGTTAAATAAAATTAGCATAGAAAGAAAGAAGTAAATGATGTTAACCGGCTTTAAGAATGGAGTGCTTGTTTCTCTGCTTTCTATCAAACCCCAAATCGCGAGTTCTAACTAACCCCAACAGCAAACGATTGAACTCGATTGCCTGTGTCAAGTGATAATGAGCTGCTGCAGCAGTAATGTGGCGATCTGTAACTCAGGCAAATGTCCTGGAAACCTTGTCAGAATTTTATTTTCTACAGTCATCAGCAAGCCTCAGTTTGTTTAATGCCAAATAAAATATTTTGCTTTGAGGTCCTCGAAATCACACAAAGACCACCGTTACTCTTCAGGGTTCCTAATGCGTCGAAAGCGGTAAAGCTACAGTGACATCGCAGACCATGTGCAAAAATGGCAGTGGTTGTTATACAGCATCTATAATAACTTCCCGTTCCATTGGACCTTACTTATTTTGAGATTGGTGTGTCTATAATTAAGAGGTTTCTGATTGTCAGCTTCCTTTTCCCAGAATTTGCATCGGGGCTACATTGTTGCTGTCATGGTGCCCTTTGTATAGAAATAACATCATCGGTAACGTCAGGCTTTCTGGCAAATGGCGTGCAGTTCAAATCCGTTGCATATAGCGCCAATTTGCCTGTTTTGTTTCTCAAAAACACGTTACACTACTGATACTATAGAAATCTCATGATGGGGCAACAAAACATCATGAAAAAGCAAGAATAAAACAGTAACAACACATGATGATAAAGGTGAGGTGTCTTCGTTATTTAACATTGGAAAGGCAGTCTCATCAGGTCAGGACAATTAATACGCTCGTGCCAAACCGTTGAAACTGAAAGAAGTCGTCCACACTCCCGCAGATGAGCTTGTTTTTTTTGTTGATTGGGGCAAGTGAAGCGTCAGTATATGTCAGGCATGTATGCGGTGAGTTAGTGACAAAAAAAGCTTTACAGAACCTGCAATAGCTGATGGCATCACATTGCATTTCCGTTTCGAAAACCTCGCAGGGTCGATTGCCATTCAACGTCTGCCTTTCTTCGAAATCAACGTCGAGATGCGTTTGCTCGGCGGAGCCTTGTCGCAAGAACCACAAGACGTTTTTAGCACTGTGGCCTGTTCGTAGTCGCTAATAGCTTCCGTGTATTGCTTTTCTGCAGCTCAAGTTACGTCGTGTGGTTAACATTATTCTTCGTCTACGTCATTTATACAATGATGCCTCTACCAGTGTTCGTAGTCTCCATCATCTGTGTGCTACTGTCGGTGGTCCATCTCCTTGTGTCCTATCTCGCCAATCGTGACAAACCTCCTTTTCCAAACCAGGTGTGTTAACTTGGTGATGTAAGCAATGACGTACCTTGTTTTTCATGGCGGGATTTGTAAAAATTTTGTCGGTGCTTGCGCATGACCATGGTAATGACTTGCGCCAGTGTGAGACGCGTGAGCATATGTTAAATCCTTGATCTAATGATGGCGTGTTGATGAGAATGTAGTAAAGCAGTAAGTCGACATCTGTTGTAGGTCATCTCTTTGAATCAGTTGTTTTCAACCTGGGGGCAGGACCCCCGTGGGGTCGTTTGCTTTTTTTCTAGGGGTCGCGAGAGCTTCTGATAAAAATATTGATAATTATTTCAATATTTTTTATTTCGTATATGGAACCACTTTTTGTCGTAGGCAAAATAATAGGATCACCTGGCAAAACTAATAGTCTACTGTTTCATTCAAAATTGCGTTAAGTGTGATTATGACCATTACAGTACTGTTGCGTTTGACAACGCACGGATAAATTTGTGACGTAAGAATGTGCTGTGTTTGTAAATTAAATATCTGAATATGGTAGTTAACGTGGAAGTAATTCTAGTTTTCAATGAGCTGTGCTGTGGAGGGATTTGTATACGGCACGAGTCTCTCTCACTGATACTGCCATGTGCATGAATTTGGTAAATGAGTCTTTGTTCAAATAGTGATATCGTACGTTATTTTTTAATCATTGTGATTTTCTATTGTGCAAACACAACTGCATTTCATATGCCTGACTGGAAATTTTCGTTAGGGGGTCGTTAGGTTAAACTGGGTTGCAAAATGGATCGCTGCATAAAAAAGGTAAACCACTGCTTTAATGGAAGTGAAGACGTCTTAGCTTGAAAAACTCATCACTGGCTAACAGTATAATAGGCGTGGTTGAGTAGCGTTGCGCTAGTGGTTTTGCGCACTTTTCACAGTGAACATCGCAGTCAAACGACGAAAACGTCAATTATTCGTGCAGTTGTTTGTGAACCACTGCAACGAGCTTTTGTGCAACTCCCTGAGCGCTGTCTGACTGCTGGTTGATAGGTTATAGTCGCCATCAGGTTGTCGACACCTCTGAAATAAACGAACAAACCACAGCTTTTGTGTTGGTGTTGGGGCCATACCGCAAATAATAGCGCGTTGCGTGACAGACAGGCTAAAAATAGATTTTGGCTTGTTTGACTTGACAGCTCCGCCCCTGGGGAAGGTTTCGTTTGGCAATCACTGCCAGTACGCTTCGACGGGTTCGATATTTGTGAGAGGCTATCATTCTCAATGGTAGTTTTGGCCGCTCCGCGCCGTGTGTCGATCGAAAACTTCGCCGAGACGTTGATTATGATGCCAGGCTGGCCTTTTCGATCATACAAAATTGATGAGGACAGATATCCAGTGCGATCGGCACCTCCGCTTACCAAACCATAAGCAAATCGAAGGCGCGGAGGCCATTCTTACCCGCTCCAAAGCTTGAAACAAATCTTATCTAAAACTTGGTATTACTGCTATGTTTTTCTCTTCAAACGTTCTTAAATGAGAAAGATCAACGAAACTTCAGATTTTAGGGGCGTCCACAGGCTCAAAAACAAACGGTTTTAGCGCCTGCAAAGATTCATTACATGTTTTCATAGTCAGCAAAGATCTTATTCATGAATATTTGCTGGCGATGAAAGCAGATGTTTTTTCGAAACGTCCAATGTGATATCTTATATAATTTGGTTGCGTTTATTCTTACACGACTTGGCAAAACTATCAAGCTTCACACTGTTCCACAATCTGCAGGCTCTTGAGAAATTGATGAAATAAGATTTAACTGCAGCACAGTTTGCGTAAGCAGCTTGTTACATCGTGGGCTATTGAACGATGGCGCCATGCCGGATTGACCATTAGGCTACTAAGGCTATAGCTGTAGGCCCTGGAAAACTTCGGCCTTAAATTTTTTTTGATTTATTGCTTTAATTACAAGTAACTACCGAGTTACCTCCTAAAATTTATCAAACTCGACGAAATATCTGATCACCCCAACTAAAGCAATTCAATTATTTAGCAAGAATCTTTCACTTAACTACATATAATACATGTTTTCATGTATGTATTTTTATTACTTTTTGTAGCTTACTTCGCAAAATTATAGGCCCTTCTCTAGTAAACAGCCTTAGGCCTACAGTACCCTTAAATCTGGCCCTGGGTGGCGCTATATCTTTGGGATAACAAGCTGAAACCTTTACAATAGGTCCCACTCCCTTGCAAAATATGAAAAATAAAATTGTTTCATCAAAACACTCTCTAAAGATCTCGTTACCTGCCAGTGCCAACCCTTGCGGTCACAGGCAACCGTCAAACTTGGCTGAAGAATTGTGCGGCAAGATGGTGCTGACATGAACTGAAACATGTTTTGTTTGTTGTTTGGCAGATCGCCAGCGATTTCTTGATTTTTTTCTGTGCCAACGTGGTGGGATTGTGCATACGAATCTCGTCGGAAATTGCGCAGCGCAAGGCCTTCACTGAAACGCGCGAGTGCATAGAAACACGCATGAATTTGCAGAAGCAGAACCAGGAACAGGTATGAAGACTGGCTTAGAATCTCTGATGTGGTGACTAATAAAAGTGGCTACGTGTACAGCCATCGCTTGCCCGCCGCGTTCCTGCAGCGAAAAGATGAATATCTTGATGCCGTGGATTTTGAGTTGGATCGTCGCGTCGAAAATACCCGATTGTTCACAGATTTTCCTTTTGTCATAGGAACGGCTGCTACTATCTGTCCTCCCACGTTTCGTCGCTTTGGAAATAAAAACTTACATTGACTTGAAAAAGCCGGAAAACCAACAATTTCATAAAATCTTCATCCAGAAGCACAACAATGTGAGGTGCGTTCACGCTGTTACACAGTGTTTACATGAATATTTATGAGAGTATTTGCCATGTCCAACAACGACATGTATCGATATAAGCAGCTGCGACAATTTGCAAGCGATGTTTTGTGAGTTCAATTTAGAGCTTCGTGTTAAACGTTATCAGTGCCATGCTCTAGCGCAGGGGTCACCAAACTACGGCCCGCGGGCCAAATCCGGCCCGCGAATCCATTTCATCCGGCCCGCGTAGACATTTTGCCAATGAGGAAAAACAATATAACAAAGGAAAATTTGTTGATTTGGCAGAAACATTTCCTGAAACAATCACATTTTGTAAGATGTCCGGCCCTCGGACTGTTGAATAACAGCTTATGTGGCCCTCGGACTGTTGAGTAACAGCTTATGTGGCCCTCGAACAAAAAAGTTTGGAGACCCCTGCTCTAGCGTCTAGCACAGTGGTTCTTAACCGGGGGTACACGTACCCCTTGGGGGTGCGAAGCACTGAAACAAGGGGTACGAACCACCAAATTTTTTCTAGGATACACGCCCTGAAATTTAAACCCAGGCATGCACGTCCCGAAAATTAAAAAAGTGTTTTCGATTGTTGTGAGTGCTGTAAACTTTATCAGAGGCCATGCCTTCAATCACCGCGTGTTCAAATGTTTTTGTAACGAAGTTGGGGATCAACACAGTGTTCTTTTCCACACAGAAATGAGGTGGCTATCCCGTGTTCGAGTGCTTACTCATGTTTGATTTGTGCAAAGAAATCGAGCAGTTTCTGAGACACCGAAGTAGTGGCATAGCAGGGTACTTTGAAAACGAGGAATTTGTTATGTCCTTTGGCATACCATGCAGATATATCCAGCCGCCTTAATGACTTGAACACCTCCAGTCGGGTAACAGCGATGAACATGATCACAGCTAGGGAAAGCATATCTGCCTTCATTAATAAACTTTCAAGCTGTATTAGTTGCATTGGATCAGGCACCTATGTTGATTTTCCACAACTTGGTGCAGTTTCCAAGGGAAAAATATCCTTAATCATTGTCATTGAAATATAAAAGCATGTGCAGGTGTTACAGCAGTCCTTCCAGGGTTGCTTTCAGGCTTCAACCAGGAGAGCTTTCTGTTTCACAGGGTTGGATGCAGGACAGAACCCATTTATCTTTAACCTAAAATCTATGGATGACAATGATGGTATGAGGAAGATCTAGTTGAAATGAAAACGAGTAGAAAAATTAAAATAAACT
>Ga0210059_1001207_pt1 | contig 38061 bp, 24 predicted proteins | sample Ectturendosymbi2_FD_188042 | JGI IMG/M metagenome (GOLD analysis project Ga0210059, IMG submission 188042) | Ecteinascidia turbinata endosymbiont from Florida, USA - Sample 2 (SPAdes) (version 2) | ecosystem: Host-associated > Tunicates > Ascidians > Unclassified | place: Key West, Florida... | reverse complement strand
CTCGGGCGTATCGACTGAGAGCCTGATGGACAAACTGATACTGCTCCCACGTTTGGATCATCCCTCCCCTGCAATAAGGAAAAAAATCAACGCGCGAAGGACAGCTAAACGTCGTCAGTAAGAAAAGATAGATGGCTAGAGGTTCGCTATACGGTATTCTCGCAAGTAGATCTTAATCCAACTGTTCTGCTACCTGTCCAGTCGCATCTGCGAAACAATCCGAAGAATATCGACCTTCCCAGAGTTACGGAGCTCTTCACAACCAACAGAGACAGCGATGAAACAACCGGTCCGTCCGATGCCGGCGCTGCAATTAACAAACAGCAGCCTCAATACGATTGTGAATGTTGCATTCATTCAAACAGACTTGGTCCCAGAAAAAAAACTATGCCAGAGTTGCGGAGCCAGAGTCGTAGGTTTTTGAGTGGAGTCAGATTCCTAACAACACTAGGAGTTGGAGTCGGATTTTTTTGTCCGACTCCATATGTCCAATTGGATCATTTTTTACATCACACGTCTAAGTTGGGAATTCCTGTTGAAATGGTACAATTTCCATTTAATGCAATTAGATACTTTCTGGTGCGTGCAACTCAACACTTCCCCGCAGTTAGCAAAAGCAGCTTTGAAAGTGCTTGTGCCATTTGCAACAAATAACTTATGTTAAAGCAGTTTCTCAACTCTCTTACACCTCAAAAGTAAGACCAGGAATCTTTCAAAGCGCGATGAAGACATGCGAGTGGCAACCTCAAACAAAGAGCCTCACTGCAGCATGATCATTGTAAAAACAACAAAAGAGCCATGTTTGATTGTTGGTGTACTTTACTGCAAATTCATTGTATTGTTATATCGTTGCAACGAAATTGTGTTAGTATCAATTACTATTTGATTTCAGACAAGGGGTACGAGAAAATTTAACGAAAGCTCACGGGGGTACGAGTGGGTAGAAAGGTTAAGAACCACTGCTAAGCTAAGGAGTCGTAAATTTTGGAAAGGTCGGTGTTGGAGTCGAATATTTTACCTCTGACTCCGCACCCTGAATAAAACTGCGGAAAAGAGTGAAAGAACCGATGGTGTCAAGGATAAATTACATTGCCGGGCTTTCAAAGCATGTACAAAAGTTGACTCAGCTGCTAGTACGCCCACCTGCAGTGTACTATGATAGGCCCATGGTCGTCCCTCTTCCACAAACAAACTTCTTGAACCAACTCAAGTAGGCCTCTGGTCTTTTCTGGTGTTTCGTGGTCCATCCACGTGGTATACCAAAAGTGGTTCACTACACGTTTTTGGCCGCAGGAGTGCGTCAGTTCCAGCTAGACGAACGAATGCTTTTTAAAGATAGAAAGTGGACTGATGCAGCGACGCAAACAATTCGCAGGTGTGAAAAGCTAGTCTCTACAACTGCGTGGCGGACTGATAACGCGGAGGGACGGTTCAGTCGATCAAATCTAACGCTTCAAAGAAATTTCAACAGAAAAAAAGCGGACGACCGCACAGTTTATAGCTTTGCTGGCAATCAAGTCAAAGGAGCGACGACATCATAGATCAGTGATGAAAATTCAATGAATGAAACTCGCCTCTCAGCTGACCAGGATATCGGGCATTGAAGCCGCGTCCAGAGCAGCGCCAATAAAAACCTCGCGCGCGTTCCGCTACAAATCTCCGAAATCAAACGACTAGATCAATACGCGCATCGATATTAAACCGGATACACATGGGAAGATTTCGTACGGTAAGTACAGCAACGCCAAGCACGCGGCAACTGCGCGTTGGCGAAAGGTGGCAGTTTTGAGGTCAACGCGCTCGTGATCCGGACACCACTCACCGTTCTGATAGCGAAATGCTCCAGCTTTTTAATGTGATGCACCACCACCGTGAGTTCATCGTAAACTTCGCTCTCGCCGACGGCCATCGGTAGATAAAGACTGCATTTCTGCAGCGAAAAATTAGCCTGGTAATAGTTTTCGTCGTGTTTTTTTTTCTTTTTACTTCTAAAGCAAATCTTGCATCACCTGCCGATTGTTTGTTGAAACTCTTTACCAAACACCTGATTAAATTTGCAGGGAGCGAACCAGATTCGACACTTTAACGATCGGTAGAAGAAACAGAAGCATTTGCCCGTGGTTATTACACATCAGTATAACCAACTTAGACACTGAAAAATTACCTCCTTGCGTTCTTTGAGTTTTGTTATCATGACGACGCTTCGGGCTTGCTCTTGCCAGATCATGCGCCAAAAATCTTCTATCGTGTTGGCCATGGGACCCTGATGGAAGTGGAAATCTACATTGCGTTATACTGCAATGTCCTGCATGCATGCAGCAGGGGCACACGGTGGCTACCTGGGTCGCAATGAATGCGGCGTTTTCCCGAGTTACTGGGCTGCTCATGTGCTCAGCTTTCTGGGACGGCGTCTTGACTTTCGTGCAGTTCCGGATGAAATTCGCGTTGATGTACGTCGAAAGCGGGTCGTCGTCCGACGATGGTGACAACGTTACCCTACTGTGCTCATCTGCGTGAGAAATAGAACGCGTCTGCTTCCTTCGCATCCGACTAAGGAGCGCCCGACTTAATAATTCTCTTGTGACCAACTAGTCCAACTTTCAGAATGAGAAACACCCGTTTCTGACCGATTTTCGCATTGGGCACAATACGCGGTGAGAGTTCGCATTAAGAGTTTGAAGGCATTGCACGACGAAAACTTTGAGATATTACGCAACCACGACGTATTTAAAAACCCTGTGGATCATGCGCGATCAAAAATACTTTCACTGTCAGTTGCATGCGTTTTACTTGATAGGTAGCTGTACCACATTTTCTAACCAACTTTCGGGAAAACAATCAGCTCAACGATTTTTTACTACAATCACTGAGAACACGACAACTCACCAGCTAAAAAGTAACTGTCATCAAAAGCGTTTAGAGTTCATTCTCTGTCTTTTCACGAACCTAACGTAACTTAAAATCGCACCGTATCGATGCATGAAGAGGCAACTTTGCTAGACGTAACACGACTGTCTGCGGATTCTATTTTTTGAAAGCCAAAGGATTGCGAAAAGATGTGAGGGGCGCGCACATTCTTCTATATGACGATATATATCATTTTGCAGCATCCATGCACTTGATTCAACACTAGGACGGTCGAAGTGGTCAATGACAGTTGTGCATTTTCAAACTATCATAATATCGCATACATACATATTTCGAATCGCCGTGAAACCTTTTGACTTTTCCTGAATAATGCTTTTGCATATTCTGCAAAAATGTCAGACCCAAATCTCTATTCCATCAACGTTTGTTTAGGAACCCTAAGAGGCCAAAGTGGTAATTTCGACCGATATGGAAAAATGTTAGAACTACTCTTAGCGATAACAGAGAGCTATGAAACGGATGAAAGAGGCAAAAGAGACTTCACGAAACTCTCTGAACAAGTTTGTTTCGAGGCCACTCTTTTCTAGCTTCCAGCTGTGAAATACGCCTGACCGTGAGAAGCAGAGCAAAGAACTTGTAATAATTAGCGCGAAAGGAGGCCGTGAAATGCAGCAAAAAAAGCCGCAGCTGAAAAGCCAATTGTATTTTTCGAGTTCGCGTCTGTATCAACTGTAGCTCATAAAAAGTACGAAAAAATGTCAGTTCAGGCCATAGAAAAAAACGTTTAGCACAAAGCAAGCGCTAAATTTGTTGACTCCGCTTAAAATGGAAGATTCAGGAGGAAGCGGCGTGGAAGACCTGCACGATGTTTGTGAATGCAAGCTGTCTGTTTCGGAAGAGGAGTTGAAGAGTGGATATTGAAACCTCTTTTAAATTTATAACAAATTATGCTCCTGTAACATTCAGCAGCGACCAGCCAACAATGCTTATGTTCAATCCGAGCGCACCTGACAGAATTGCTGAAGAACCAAAAGACAGAAACACATGTATATTTATTAGTCTTGGTCCTGGACAGAGCGAGTCGAGCTATACGCCCATCGGGTGCTCACAGAACAATCGGGTCTATTCAGGCAGAGCCAACAAATGTCATATTAACATTCCAGAACCTTTAAATTACTGCTGGACAGTCGCGTGATTTTTCCTGCAAAGAACTGTCCAGATGTGGAGGTCGGAGAATATTCTACAGTATAATTAAAACTGAAGAGTGTCATGTTCTTGAGTTCCTGGCGTTGGTCGCCTTGCTATACGTACGGGGAACACACAAAGGAAAGAAAATTCCTTTGCTGCGTTTTTGAATTAAGCAGTGGGGAGTGCTTCAGTCAACGGCTAGAAATAGTTTTTTTTGCTTAATGTGGAGTGTGTGCAGCAGATCAGTGGGCTCAGAAATATTAAGTGAAAGCAGGAACACGCCGGTGGCCAGTTTCTGTCTTTTACAACATCTTAGATTTAGCTTAACCTTGCCCCAATGCCTTTGCGCTTTACGAAGAGAAAGCGGATGTATTCAGGTCAAGAAAAATTTAATCCTAAATAAGCTAATGGAGTCAAGCAAGATCATTTCGTAGAAAGAGTCATAGAAGTGCAATTGAACAGACATTGAGAATAACCAGCACGAAAACTATGAAGCGGAGTGTCAAGTGGGTAGGAACAGCACAGAAAATATACCGTAACTATGAAATAACTGTAACACACTGTGCGTGGCAAGTGCACCCCCAACGAGTTGGCCGAATGTGCCGCATGTGGAACGATTGATGAGGAAAACAGATAACCAAACTTTCAAAAATAAGTGTCAATTTTCGAGCAAAAGTTAAAAAATTATTTTTCATGGAAGTCATTACTTTGGGAATGTCACGCACAGAATTATATTCAATAAATGGTATAGTTCAATGCCTATCATCAAAACTAGGCGCAATAAGAAATGGTCAAACCGACCACTCCTGGCTTTTCATGACAACCGGGGACCTCGTCAGTTGTGCTGTTAAACAAACAAAAAATATTTTACTTGGCAGTATTGTTCGGTATCTGTTCTTCGTTCCATGGCCTGCAACGTTGAAATTTTTTTCGGACGGGTGGTTCATTGGAATCTCCCAGAATTCCTGCTGTAATCCCGAGGTGTCACAAGCTTTGCTGTGAATAGCTTCAGGCGCAAGTGGTGATGATGCTTGTTGCAAGTACGCCAAGGGTTTGCTGTCGAAAGTTTAAAAACACTCAGTGACTTGGTATAAATCTCAAGCCGTGAAAGCTTCACAACCGAAGGTAAAAAGTGGTTTAGAGTGTCAAGAAATTAAGACTTCTTCCTTATTGAGAAAACAGTTACAGGGACTAATCATGATGTCTATTCTGAGATTAAAAAGAGCGTCTCTTGCCGTTAATAGAACATACACGAGGTTACATAGGCAAAAAGGCAGAAAGCCATTCACAAAACTCTTACGATGTCGGAATCTCTTTTGGGAAATTTCAGTTCATATTACCAATAATTTCAGCTATTCATCTTCAGTCATCATAAGGTCCAGAACTAAGGGTAACTCCCGGAACCAACATTGCTTTACATTTCCCACAAGGTTTTTTTTTATTCGAATTTGCATATTTTATGATTTCGCACATACCTAGGTAAATTATATTCATTGGTGTGGAAGTAAAAGATATACGTTCCACGGCATTTCAAACTTTTAGACACAGTTTGCAGCCAAAACCGCACAGCAGCCTTCGGAAATAATCAAGTCCAAAAAAATTATGTCGTGTAACTGGACCACAATATTTGCCAGTTTTGCGTTTACAAACTGCTAGCAAGTATGCGACGCGACGCACACAGCGCAGAACGTTACACGTTTCGCCCAACCTTAACCGCAACAAGGTGAAAATAACTTGAACCCTTGTGCAAAACTCACGGAGATTTAGCAGTGAGTGGGTTGGTAGCACTTGGTTTCTCCCCGGTTCTTAGTGAAATCGTCAGAGCAACGTTTGATCCTCTCCTGTAACAATCACGTGACGTCATTTAATTACGCAGTGACGTTGCATGTCGAGATTGGTGGAGTACGCGCAGACGGACACTCATTGATGCGCAGTTCGGATTAAATTAACTCAATGGCCGTGTGGCCCAATTAGACATCTGTACGAACAACTGTGTGACCAGTAACGGCAAGTTAACTGCATGCCAGCTCAGTGGCTAATTTCGGTTACATCTAGCGCACGATAATAACAAGGCAGAGCGTCAAAATCCCAACAGACTTGTCACATAGTTGGTGACCTCCAGACGAAATCGTGACTACTTCGCCCGCAATTTCATAATGACAGCCCGTCCAACAATTTTTGCAAGTCAGTGCCTCCCAGCCAATAGACTGCGATCACACAACCACACTTCAACTGTCATACCTTTCTAGCAAACCTCGCGGCTTGCTTCTAGTCTTCATGCCCTTACACAATGGAGCAATTTTGTCTCGTTCTTCATTTATCGCCTCCTTTTCAGGACTGTAAGGTCCATCAGTTAAAACACAATCTATGAAAAATAACTGCATGCAGTAAATTTTTCAGACAAGAAAACGACAGAGTACTAAATGGCTGAGATAAAACGGATGCGACAAGTAAGAAAGGTGCATTCAGGAAAATTGAACGAAAAGGCGAAAAAAAACAAAGATATTTTCAATTCAGTGGCACACTACTCGCTATCAAGAAACGTAGCCCTACATTCCAGTTCATTCGCAATTCCTTAAAAACGTTTGGTACATTTACCACAGTTCCGGACTTCCACAAAAGACACCCGGTGCACTCGCTAAGAATTCGAAGTCAAAATGCAAATGTTCCAACCTGAACTCGTCCGTCGAGAGAAACAACGTATAATCGAACTTTACGCCTCTTTAACCTCCACTCACCTAAGTCAAAAACTGCAATAACCTCAAACCCTGGGAAGGAGCAACAAAGGTCACATAACCAAATCATTCTGCCAAATATATGAATGAGAGCGAACAATCTCAGGCCTAACGGAAACGACGCAAGACCAAAAACAGCACATTACACCGTATTAAACACAGGCACGTGAAAACGAAGCCCAGGCAACGCTCCGCGTAAGACGGGCAAATAATGAACACTTCTCCTCACTGACTGCGTGCTAGCAATACAACCTGCGTGTTGGATGCGGATGAAATAAGAGTGTAGCCTTTCGCCTTTCCACTGAGAAATCGATTGCAGTAACGCGCGATCGATCTGATCAGCTTTTCTACAATTGGACAGTAAGTAATCGGTCGCTCACAACTGCATGTCTTGTGCTCTACATCTCACACGCAGCAAACTCGATGAAATTTGAGGCTGTTGAACAACGTACACCTAATCTGTATGTTAACGACGGACAGCTACGTTTTACTTATCAAAGCCAATCTATAGATTTGCGACCTTTGCAGCTTGGTGATACTACGCATGAAACGTTGTACAGCGGCTGTTCATCAATCTCAAACAGCGAACCTGCAAGCTAGCAAGCTCAGGAAGAAATGACGTAAGGCTGGTTGACACAAGCACTATCATGCATGTACGTTTCTTGCACTGCATGTACGTAAGCAAGCTCCGCGTCCGATACGTGACAGCATAAAACTTTGAAGGAACCACGCACACAGAAAACGCGGTTATTTTTATGAACTGTGATGGCGCAACGCAAATTTATTATGTCTGTATCGGGTTTTGAATTTTGATACGCCGTTTACGCAATAACTTGAAACGACACTAGAGGTACAAGACGAATTTCATCACAGACTCAAGCAATGAGTCTCGTCATGTCACCAGGCGTTTCCTTCCAATCATGCACAAAGCCGAACGACAACTGCCATCACTGGCAAGGGTACATCATAACCAGGACTTCGTCAGTCAATCAAATTTGCCCAACACTGATGACAGTGCGATGACGAAAAGATCGATGCGAGCGCGTGACTGGATGCACTTCATCCGAAAACAACCGCATGCTTTAGTGTGAAGAACGCAACAAGATGTACATTGTGGGCAAGTGAAAATGGAGGCTACATGCAGAGAAGTAGCCTGGGAAAAGACTTTCGACCATATTCGCTACACAATGTGGGAGCAACAACAAAACGGCACGCATTGTAGCGGCATTGTTCACCAGCCATTCACGACATTCTGCAAAGCAAACTTCAAGTCCCTCAGCGATGTTTGCTGGCAGCATTAAACCGCACTTTTGATTTCAGATAGTGTCTGCCTGTAATACCAGGCTTGCGCCAGCACCTCGTCTGTGGCGTGGTAATAATAAACTTCGTCTACTTCTGTCTGAAGCGGTCGCATCTTGACGATTATCCATTTCGACAACTGACTGGCTTTATTTGTTTAAAATCTGTTGTGTAATGACCACAGAACAAGAATCTTACAATGCGAAGCCAGTAACTTATTCCAGGCATCGCGCCACACGTGTAAATAAACCGTGTCAAGGTCGGCAGTGTCTCCTGGAGCCAGTGGCGTAACTACAGGTTTGAGCCATGGGGGAAATTAGCTGAAAGGGGCCCACTAGCCAACACTCAGAAAAAGGCTTGAAAAATGATGGTGAATCCGGACGTGAATAGCTATACTAAGACCTTAAATCACCGGAAAATGCTCAAAAAACAACAATCTACTGAAAACCAAAAGAATGCTAAAATCGAAACATAAGCCAAATGGTGGCCCAGTTTTTACATTTCGCTTGCCAGGTTCAAGATTCGCTACTCTGCCTCCCGTCAGTTACGCCACTGCCTGGAGCCTTGACTAGCCTCCGATTACGATAATTAGCAAATCAGCGATTCTCAACAGAAGCACTGATAATATCAGACAAAACGGCAGTTGAGATTACGGTTTCAGAACTTCGCTCGATTGTGAAATAAGCCGTATCGAAACCGAAGTGATGATGTCGTTGATCGACAAACAATCAATAACTTTCGAAAACAGCAGAATTCTTTAGGCAGTAAGCGTCAACAACACGATGGCTGCAGCGTAAATAATGTCTATGGAAGCAAAGGTTAAAAAAAACAACGTTGCGTTGAAAGTTCAAGTCGATTATTATGAAGTTTCGCAGAAATAAAAAATTTCGCGTAGTTTGCGCAATCTCCGCAAACAAAGCGATGTTTTATGGATGCGGGGGTCGCAGGCAACTACAAAATACACGTTGCTACACGCAGGTCTGGTGTGAAAAAAGTGAGTTAAAACGGAAAGGGCAATAGAAATTCAAGATTGTTGGTAAAATCCCGGTGAAGCTTTAAGAAGCTACGTATTTGCGATCGCACAATGAGAAAAGCAATCTTCTCAGCAAGAATGTGGCTTTACACTGGTGAACGCGCTTACATTTGTAGAACACCCCACCGAACACTTGTCTGCCAACTCCTGCAAAAGGGTTCAGTCAAACGCTGCTGGGCGGCAATCTTCCCTCAGAGCGCACCAGTGAATTGGATTTATAAAGATGCTTTAACATTGGATGAAGAAGCAAAGGAATTCGGTGCTGATGTCAACCAGAACGTATAACCTACACAAGCAAATTTGCCAACGCAATTTTGGTGTAAGAAAAGGAGCCTCATTAAAGCGGAACTGTCACTGCTCTGCTTAACCCTGGTTGTCTGTGTGTTTCTTTTCAGGAAAGGACCCAGGTGTTTGTGGCCACGCTTGCAGGCAACCCACTGAACGGAATCTCGATACATACGAGGAAAGCTTTTTGTCCCGCGGTTGCTTGTGGAAGCAATCATACATCTGTTAAAGTATCTACTGCAAAGCAAAAAGTTGGGAAACACTGGATACCTCAAACCAAAAGAGCAATCTATTTTATTCACTAGCATTCTGCCATTTTACCGTCAGCAGAATGCGGGTCAGTTTCAGTGTGTAGATTGACCTCACGCTCGGCGTAATACTTCTGAGAGAATCGCAGCGTCCGCAGCAAAGCACCGCTTCAGTGGCATCAGTTAACGCTGCCAAAAACTCCAAGTGTGGTGAAAGGATTGTACACCACTAAAATATTTTCGTTCTTGCAGGAAATTAATTTCGCATTCGCACTGACGAAGGCGGAAACACTGTTATCAGGAAACGCAGCTGAAGTTTATCTTCCAGAAATAGAGACAGAGCGCTCTATCAGACGGATGTCGTTCCATGCAAAGCCTTCGTTTTACGCTTACTATAGTCGTAGTTTGGACACGCTGCAGTGTAGCGAGAATGTTCACCATAAACGACGAACGTCTCAGACTTTATTAACCCCAGGAAACGGTACACTATCGTCACGGCTTGTCATGAGTTCCAGTCATGAAGCCAAAAATCCGATTACCTTCCACACACGCATTATTGTTTGGAATCTGCAACTACCTAGATGTTAATGTAAATTCACTGTACTTTATAACCAACACTACTGACGTAGTGGACATCCCCCAAGAGCACACAAACTGATCTATAGCATGACAGCGTGTTTAAGATAATTTTGTGTTCAATGAATCGTTTTGCAATTCCACTGGTGCCCTCAACCCATATTCTGATGTTGTTTGAAAGGGTTGAAAAGGAGGAAAAGATTTATACTGACGTTATACGGGCATGTGGTAAGGATTTGTCGGTTCCTCGGAAAAACACGGAGATTCATATCGGCCAACATTCTCAGATGACGTGGAAACCGTCTGAGCATCGACGCAACGCGGCCAAAACTCAATTTTGAAATTCAAAACCACGGACCACATCACAGAGCAGCGCGCAAGAGTTCCACGACCATTAACCATTGCAACAAGATAGCAAAAGCCGGAGATCAACATGAACGGCAACGGAAATTGCCAAATGTTCAAATGTGAAATTCATATGCTTTGCTCAAGATACATCAAACGGAACTGTTATACACGCTAATCAGAAATAATTTAATAGATGTAATGCAACCAACAACGTGGTTGGGATTTACCTGGGTCAGGTGTATAAGGCAAACGTTTCACTGCAGGCACAGTAGTGTTCTGAAAAGCAACAGAGGCTGCTAAAAACTTCAGCGTTTTTGGTCTTTCCAGCGTTGGCAAGTTTAACTGGACGTGAATTTGGGGGATGATGCCGTTCGCTGGTGGCACTGAAGATTGGGTTTGCGAGGAAATCACAGGCGGCGGTTTAGCGTCGTCTTGGGACTCTAAGCGATCTTTGGATTCCACAGAATCTGACCTGCGATGAGAAAGTAGATGGATAACTGGATAACGAAAAAAATAATCTGGTTGGAGGTGGATAAGTAATTGCAGCAATTAATTCCACAGAAACACTTACTGGTCTTAATATTGGCTGCACAGCCGCTTGCCTTCGGTTTTCTGCAACAGCAGTGCAGTTGAATACACTGCCAAGGCAGCGTGTGAGCAGACGAGTGAGTGATTTCAGTCAGCGAAAATGTATACAGTAGTTACATTTTCCAACACGCGCATGAGGGTCATACTTGAAAAAATAGTGTGATGACTTTCTGACAGAATAAAATACGTCGCGGTTGATAGAAAGTTCTACGAAATAGCGTGACTACATCTCCAGGACTTTGATGGCAACAATGTCAAAGATTTCAAGTTCACATACAGGGATTGCATGTTCACATACAAACAACATTATTCTACAAGTTATCTTCTGTAGCACCCTTTGCGTATGCATGGGAATGGAGAACCACGTGAGTTTTCCGTAAATGTGAACAAAAAGCCCACGCCTGTGTGAATAGCAGGTACTGTCAGAACAGTGGAACATTGGTTGGTATTGGTAATTAACAAGAAAATATAATTTGAAAATTACTATTGCTAGCGCGTTAAAAATAATAACTGAAACAGCCAAGAGGCAAGCTTTAGACAAAAGGCTTATCAAACTTTCTGGAAAATTAAACCGGCAATGTTAGAAACACCCAGTTCTTGAATTTATCTTTCAAGTTACCTTGAAGATAGCACCCCAGTTTCTTGTACTATCTGCATGTCTTCTTTATTACTTTCGTTCGGTTTCAAAGGTTCTTCTTCCAAAGTGCCTTCAACACCATGAGCAGTGTTTGATCGCATTCGTCCCCGAACGGAAAAACGCTTTATACTTCTACGAGCAGCGAAAGTCTGCAAAAGATATTAACAAATTGCTCCTTTACGAGTTTAAGCTACTCACGCTAGATCTTATCCCAGTAGTGCCAAAGCAGTGTGTTACACGCATAGGTTTGTCAACGCGTTAACGTTCTGGCGCACGTGGCCGTATTGGACCACATTCATTTGACATAGCAAGCAAATTTCTATCGATTTTCTGTTTTTCAAATACCACAGCCTTTGCTCAACTTCTCTCCAGTTTTTTCCACATTCCACGTGATATGTACGAATGACTAAAAAAAGCTAACCTCGCACATCTGCCCAACCTTCACGCAATTTTGCCCAATTTCAAATATTTCGGTCGGTGTTTCGGCACTTTAGTTTCAACAAATTCTTTCAGATGCCAAAGAAAACGCCCTTGCTACCCTCTCGCCTTGAGCGTTTTTGCTGGGGCACTGGCTTTCAATTCAAAAGTAATTTTTGAGGGTTTTGACAAAAGGGATGAATTTGCCTCGTCATTGAAATCGGGGCCAAACAGAAATTGATTGATTCAGAAAGCACAGAACGACTTTCGCGATCTTAAAGAAGTGGAGTCTGCGTAGTGGGTTAACCTGAAAACTTGGTGAAAATGTTGGGTCACGTTTCTTTTGGACATTTCGGGCAATCGCCACTGGCCCCATTGATGAAAGCAAACAACCTATGACTCCCATATGGAGATAAACCAGTTATTTGTACACTCTAACATCTCTTTTTCGATGGTTCGCTAACAACTGCATTTGCAAAATCAGTGCTAGAAGGTTTAGAACAGTTGCTCTCAACATTTCATGGTTTGTGGCCCCCTTCCAAAGACTCTCAAAACTTGTGGCCCCTGCTCATCAATATAAAGCTTTGTTTGGCTTTGCAGTATCACAGCAGAGCCATTGTGTAAAGGCCTCTGCTCGTGGCCCCCAAGGGGGATGGGCCGAGGGCTCCATTTGAGGAACCCTGGTTTAGAAGGATAAAAAACAAATTACTATCCATACTACAATGGTAAGTGTGAACTGTGAATATTGCTGTCATGCCACGAAAAACTGTTTCTACAAACTATCACATCCTTACTAAGTGCAGAAGTTGCTGTCGCAAACACAACCAACCAATTTGATCGCTGTTAAAGGAAGTACACAACTGTTATTGGTTGGAGCCTAGATCACCAAATCCTTGTCAGTCTCTAATAGTCAAAAGCTGCTCGTTGGGTAGTTGTGCACGTGGTAGCAGGTTTTTTTTCAGGAAGCAATCTGTTGTAGCTGTGCGTGAATGCAGTTACAGCGGGCAACAAAAGCATCCTCAAAACCTGGATACCTTATGATGTTAGTGGCAACATTACACTAATTCTTCATCCCCTGTAATAGCGATGCAAGCATTCCAGCATTTTGGCCAAAATAATAATAGTTTTAGGCTTTGCAAATGACACTATACAGCAAAAGTTGCAGAACAAAATGCTCAAATTGGAGACGGCCGCGATAAAAAAGTAACTTCCACTTTCTGATATGAATCCAAATGCCTACGCCTCACATGCTTCTTTAGTTCTGCAACGTGACAACGACAGCCTTCTGCAAAACATACGCAAGCGAATAAAATCCAGCATTTACATTTGCGAAAGCTTTTTGTCCCATATTAACAGTACTTGAGAATGGTTGCGTGAGACGCCACAACAGCAGGTGGCAAGGCAATCGGATCGCCTGCTGCTCGCAAAACAATTCAGTCGATAAATTATCGGCTAGTCATCATTCCTCGATTCAATCGCGCTGTGCAACTCATTTGGCCTCGTTCGCCTACCATCCGATTTCAGACGCTTGGCAATTTCCTCGTTTTCAGGCTTTAACACTTCGCCACACCTTTTGACGCACGCTGAAATGTGATTTGCCCTTGCTATTCCACCGCCAACTACACAAGCACCTTTAGAAAAAACAGCGTAAATATTGTCACTCAGAATGCTGGATTGATTTTGCAGGACAGCAACCGAGCAACCATACACAAATGCCGCGACGCTTCTTCTGGGCAGCAACGTGACTTTCTGCCGATTTGATAACAGCTTAGGGAGGAACTTGTCTCCACGCAGGTGAAGAGTTTGAATCAATCAGCAAATTTTTAATAGGAAATCGATTTCACGTTAATAGCAAGGATCGTCAGCCCTACTTTCTTATTCAGCTAATTGATTCTTCACCCGTGTGGAGACTAGTTACCAGATATGTGGAAGATTGAATTTTCGCACAAAGGTGAAAGCAGAGCCCATTCGCTGATTCCTCGAAAGCTTGCAGCAAACCCAGAGCTTTTAATAGTAGCTCAGGGAGGATTTAGGAATTTTAGGTCAACGTGTATTGCAAAGTAGCAGAAGCTAGTCCCAAGAGTAAATACTTTGAATGATCCAAGCGCGTGATCTAACCATTTATTTTATTGAACAACGCCTGCACAAACACATTGCGCACTTATTTTAGCTTGAACCCGTAGCGGTTAGATCTTCGTGCTCTAGGTTTGTTTTTGCTTAGAGTTACAACGATTCATTAGGCGCACAGAAACTCAACTTCGTGGTCGGTGCTCAACATAGGGTACACCTATCACAATGCCAAAGAAACAAAAGCCCGAAAGAATAGCACACCCGGGTGCATGCTTAGCAAAAAAATTTGTCACTTGGTTTTTTGACTAAAGCCTAGAAGTGAAACTTTACAGTGATTCGCGCTGCAAAATATTTCAATCCAGTGCCCCTTTTAGTTTTGGCAGCATTTTCGTAATGAACAACGAAGTTATACGCAACTATCAAAACAAACAACTTTTATTCGGCCTTTTTAAGTGTAAGGTTAGAAGCATGTGACTTCCAAAAGGATTGAGACTGATTGCAAAACTGATCTAGATCTTTAAGGTGTCAGTGCAGCTGCAAGGTTCCTGTGTTGTATTTGGTTTTAATCTAAGCGCTGACATCATAGGCATCAACAGATATGAACTTCACGAAGACAAAAATGTGTAAGTCACAGAACTTCACAGAACAACACACTGTTCTGCAAAAGGCATGTGGCGTCAAAACCGCGTGTCATTGACAGGTGCCTGAAAGACGCCATGATGACTCAGTTCATTATGCGTTTGAGCAAAGAATGCTGGTACACGTTTGACGGAATCATCTGCAAATCGGTCACACGGGGTTAGTTAGGGCAATTTAAATTGGACCCTTGTCTCTGCGTCAACACAAACGCTTTTATCATATAAAATTCGCATTTATTCAAACACTTCAAAGCAAATCATAACCACACGCGATTTATACTTTTGATCATTACGATGCGAGTTCTGACTAGAAGTCAGAAACCCGTAACTCAACTGACTCGTGAGTTTGTTTGTAGCTGCGTTACGTAACTGTTGGCCTTCACATATTGCTTTTTTCTACTCATTTCAATCGTTAACGGTTTGCAGACCTACGGTTTTTCTAAAAATAGTCCGTGATCAGAAAAACAGTTGGGAAACACTGGGGTGGAAACGCACCCAGTTCAAAACATGGTGCATATGATTCTGTCTGATGAAGTGCCGCGGATGCCCACTCGGCAGGGTTGATAAATATCATGATTTTTTTTAATCAATCAAAAAAGTTGGATTTTTTTATTCAAATCAGATATTTTTGATATATTTGAATTGAATGTGTAGGGGGTGGCCACTTAACGCATGTAATTTTTAATTTTAAATCGTTTGTTTTGAATAACTTGTTTGCGCTTTGTTTCTTCAAATACAGCAACTAGAATCAGCTGAATTTTCATTCAAACTTTCTTTGTGCTTATGCAATATCCCTTAATGCAAATCAGTTCATAACACTGGTACTGGTATATAGAACGAAATATTATTGAAATGACAATACTCAAACCATCAGTTTATCAAACTCATAATGGCATGTTATAAAGCTTATACATAAATACAAGCTTGCCAGCTTGTTTGGCGCAAAGTCGATTGTTAAAATTAATCATTGCAACGCAGCTTTCACTAGCTCAGCTACTACAGAAGTATGACTTACATGTATAAAATGGTAAAACCTATAATATATCTGCTATTACGAATGTCTACAGCGAACAACCTACATGTTCGATGAATTCAGATGTAACTTTTACTTCATGTCTGGGTTTTTAACTGCTGAGACATTTCGGTCATTTTTTTCGCTGAGACATTTTGGTCACTGTGATATTTCAGTTTGTCCCATAATCGTACCCCGGTTCTCAAAGTGTTAATACCCGCCGTAACAGAATTCACTAGTCTATACTTTCAGACACTGTGACTTAATTTTTTTAGTCATTCAAAAAAATTCTGTCTATGACCGAAAAAACTACCTTTATGCCTCTACACGTTCAAACTTGTAGCATTCTAACACTTCTGACTTCTGAGTCTGGAAGGGTTAGTGATTTCAGTCTGCACCCCTGCTTTGGAATATAAAAACACAATTTAAAGCAAGTTGTTCACAGAGTTAGTGATGTTTGTGCATGGATGTACCAATGACCATTGCATTCAACCGACAATCCGACATCACATCGCAAAATGCGGTGGTTTTCATACAATTTTTTACATTTACAGCTATTACACTTTGCCATACTGATTTTGCGGCAGCGTTCTCAATCTAAAATTCGCTTTGGAAGCAACATCTACGCAGTAGTATCGCAGGATTTTCCGTTTGACAACTAAAAATTATCTCAACGATTCTTCCATTACTTTTTGTACATGGATTTACTTATTTATTATTTCTGCAAACATAGCTTCTTCATCGAGTTAAGTCTATAAGCAAGCATCAGAATTGACACGATATCAAAAGTAGTGGTGTACGATCTGCTACATAACAAGCTCCAACATAGTTGTGCTTTGTTTGATGGATCCTTTCTAAAATCACAACAACTAACAGAACTTTTTTATTGCGTGTAACATAGTGTTGTTTGGCATTGCAAAGGAATGCATAGTTCATATTTGGCTTAATTATACATTTTGCAGCATAAACATTACAACGTTCGCGGTCCTTGTGACCTCTTTTATCTCATTTTAATAAGTCATAGATTGGTCACCGACCTCGGGGTTGTTTTGGACAACTTCCTAGTTTACCAAACGATCCAAAATCAAAATGTGGATTAGGCCCGACCGAACCTCCCCTGCTTAGCAGACTGTTTTGCAGTGAATTGAACACCACGACGAAACGGAAAAAGGATATGAAGGCATACGCTATGGCTTCCTTCTTGGTGTTAGTAACGTGAGGCTGAATTATGAACAGTTAGAAACCAGACACTTAAATAATGCTTGATCATTGTTTCAATACCAACAATTACCCAGAACATGATCAGCTTTGTTGACTACGCAACAAATATACCAATGACTGTACAGCTCCTAGACTAGCGTAACTTCTTATAAATGCAAAATGTACAGAATGTTTTGCTCAATTGTGGATATTTTCATCTATTTATTGCTGAGGATGCGTGGCGGCCAGCCACGCAGTCACTTGCCTAATATCCCGTTTCACTCTTTTTTGTGATGCAGGGCCAACCACTTTGCTTCGACAATAACCTAGGACATGGATTGACACTTAATAAAAAAACTAAATAATTGTCCAGTAACACAGTATACAAGTGATTCAATTATGCCAACAAACATAAGCGCCGGAAACACAGGAAAGCAACGTTTCCTACTCAATTCTACAATCATGAAATAAAGGCGAAGGAACATATATATAAGGTTGCTATGAGACAGCATTCAATTACGTTCCACCCAGACACGTTGGCATGTGCCTTGCTTTTTAAAAAAGATTGCTGTAACGCAATAGGTTTTGTTCACGACTGACTTATTCATATGCAAGCAAGTCAATAAAACACTGAATGGATTATTACAGTCAGGCGATGCGCAGACACTGCACAAGATCAGCTGTGTCCAACCGAAATGCTTTACTGGGCCAGAAATGGTGTCACTATCTTCGTGAGGGCCGCACATTGAATGACTTACTTTCATTTTAACAAACCAAAATTCAGTTTGAAGCTTTTAAAGCTACTGAGAGCATTGGAATAGTAAGTGCAATGGTAACGACTGTCTGGTCCTTTTAATCAGTCCCAAACTGCGATGCCATAGGCAAATTTAGTGCTCATGGAACAACAAGGGTATAATTAGAAATCAGTTTAGTGCGAAGAAACAGATGAGCAGAAATCAGAAAACTACAAATCAGTTTTCCACTAAGGTGTCAGTGGACATGCGGAAATCTACCAGTGTGCAGTGCATGGTAAACTGTCACTAAACACCAATGTACCGAAAATGTCAAAATTTGAGATTATAAAAATAAAGACAGGCTGTCATTGTATTGTTCATACACAGTAATGAAAAGCCTACTGGGCCGCACAAAACCTTCGACTGGCCCGCATGCGGCCAGCAGTTGGATATAGCTGCACAGTGCAAGGTGAAGTGTAAGTACAGCATGTGGAGGAATCCCCATTTTATCGAGATTGAGTGGGTTTAGGGTTTGAAGAAGGCCTAAAGCAGGGGTGCACAACCTGCGGCCTTCGATAGAAATGTATGCGGCGGTTCATATGTAATTTAAAATTTAAGTTATGGCCGCCGTGCATCTCTTAAAAACTCTTTGTCTACTGCATGTAAATACTTAGTAGAATGTCGGCCAAACAGACTTGTGGAAGCAGGCCTGACTCAGTGTGTACAGTAGAAGCAGAACAAAAGCAATGCAAAAAAAATAAAAATATCTGAAACTCACTGGCCTCCGTAATTCATAAAAACGAACGTGATGCAGCCAGCAATAGCGAAAAGCTGTGCACCCCTGGTCTGAAGTGAACTACATACAGTATTTGAAAAACTTTTCTTAGTTTGATTTGTATAATATGCATCATCATAATCACTCCGCAAAGTTGAACTTTTCCAAAGTTAACACCACCTACTGCCTAACTAGCAAATCTTATCTATCAGCCAAAGAGATCTTATAAAGAGGCCAAAAATGTGGAAAGTTGCAAGCATTAAAATAAATTTCACACATTTTTGCTGCTCAGTGTTATAAACTAACCTGTGGACACCAGCATAAAAAATAGCCACTAAATAAAACGAAGGCATCCTAAATGAATTTACAGAAACTTAGACGCATCTTATACTGTAGGAAAATGCAGAAGTTATACGAAAGGTACTATCTGGCGGGATGATGAATACCGAAATGAGCACACCAGTATAGACAAATACAGTATGACGCAACAGATTCTACAACCTGAAATACTCGTGTCTCCAGATGATCAATGCGATGTGCTAGACAGGGAGAAGCAACTGTGCAAGAGAGTGTATTGCTTCGAGTTTTCGACAGGCTGACACTTCGCTAATAAACACCTATCTCGAAAGTCTGAAGACTCAACAACTACCTGCGCTAACAAAATTATTTCGAAATGCAATCGGTATTCAAACAGACAGCGATCATGACAATGCAAGACACGGGGAGCGAGATGTAAGGAAGTGCGTCAGACCATGGGGCTTTGAAATACTTGCAGTTAACGATGATGCAGAAGCACGAAGCCCAGTACAAAGCACGATACAAACTTATAATGCTCTTGATAAAAAGCTTTATGAAAATCGATGAACAAAAAATGTATGCTCTATGATTGTGACTTACAGAGATGAAGGTGTTGCGAAAACACCTTTCAACAAACAATACTTCGTTTTTCTCGGATCTAGATCCAGACTGCCGAAAAAAACTATGGATCTATTTCCATGTGAACTGCCGGCACACAACAAGCGTGAGTAAATACCATAGCGTGCTTAGAACACAATGGCTCCAGACTGCTGCAGTACATCGCGTTCATACTCTGTAACTTCCCGTTGCAGTCGCAGTCGAATACATTCCAACTCACAGCATGTTGAACAGATTTTTTGCCACATGCACGCGAACGTACTGATCCTCGTGTCTACGAGGCATCACCTACAATTCACCCTTTTCAAAAATTTTGAAACCTAGAGCTTCTAGAGCTGCACAACTGCAAACTGAGCGGCTAGCGGCGACACCTTTGTTTCCTCAGGGCACACCACTTGATCTGACCGCTGCCAACACCAAGTGGTTTCTTTCGGTTTTATGAGCTCAGTCTATCGTCATGCACCCTATGCGTAGAACAATAGGTAGTTTTCAATCTTCCGGTCACGTGGTTGAAGGTTAGGAGGATACCGCTTGAAAACAAGGAAGAAGCCGCATGCTGCGCGCAACGGCTTCCTGCATTATTTAAAAGTCACAAACATAAATCTCGTTATCACGGCGCATCGGCACAATAACACGCCTGCGGAAGGACTGCGACGACGAAGCTTTCTCGCAGACTACCGACAGGAAGACGCAGTCATAATCCCAGATTTCAAACGAGGGATCGAAAACTAAATAACCGCATTTGCACTAATCGTTGCATCCTGTCAGGGAAGATTGCGCGCTTTTCGAACGCAAGCGTTTGATCCGGGATACAGAAAATCAAAGTAAATGCTTGTCCTTGTTCTCAACATGGTTACGCAAAACTCTGCCACAAATTGGCGCAAAAAGCATGTAAAAGAAAACAACCTTCGTGACTGACCAACAGGCCCATGTTGGTCAGTCACGAAAGTCGCAGTTGGGGTTCGATAACGTTGCACCAACAAATGCAGTACATTCTTAAATTCTTTCAAGGCATTAACACAATCAGGCTGAGAATTGCAAATGATTTGGTTTGAACTTGGAAATACCAACACAATAGGCTACATTTCTCACAACCTTCAACTCGACAACATAAATCCCGCATGTCTAAATCTAAGAGATGTAGCGCATAAAACCCTTACTTTTCATAAATGCAGGAGCATGACCAAAAAAATTGAGGAGCATGACTTCAAGAACAGGGGTGGAGCGACACGCGGGCCAAATGCGGCCCGCGTAAATATATAATATGGACCGCATCACAGTTTTCGTTACCCAAGTGAGAACACAACATCACGTCACAACGAGAATCTTTGATAAGCACATACTTAGCCAGTAAGTCAAGAGAAGTCTCTCACTCTTGATCGTAAGTTTTCTCTCCTTATTTTCCTTAGGAAGATAAACGCAGAATTCTAAGATAAAATCAATTATTTTTGTGACACGCCAGCGATATTCCACAAGTCACGTGGCCCGTTGAAGCAACAGGTTCCCTATCCCCGCTCTAGAAAGATTATGATCGTACATCACGCATTTTATCAATTCGGAAATATGCTTGAAATCAATGGTGAACTTAATTTTTAAAAGAATGTACAGATAACCTCGCTAGGAAATCTTCTTGATTGTAATGATTTATACAGACCGGGCAGACACGTGATGGGTAGTGATACATACCTACCACAAACGAGGACAACTACAAAGAGAGGCACAGTTCAGGTTCGTGAGGAGAGAGGGGGAAGGAAGGGTTATTTATCTGCACCTGAAAAGATCGGACAGAGTTTGTTGAAAATCAGGCACAATCAAGCAGAAATTGGACACATGTTTGTTAAAGTTGTACATAAGATGTTCAAAATTTGCGTAAAATTTGAATTGTGAAGGTAATAATGTATCATTGTTTGGTTGTTCCTACATTCATATCGCAATCAGCGAAAAATACTGGAAACACTCGGACAAAACTGACGTGATAATGGAGAAACAGAAAGTTGGACACATCTTAATTGCCTTCCCAAATCAGTGCGTTCCCTTATGACCACAGTTCTGCATGAAATACAAGAAATTCCCCAAATCCAAATTCTTAACCGTAAAGATCTCTCAATGTTCAATCTTAACATCGTACGTTTTATTCGTGAAAGCGCAATACGCATTCCTAACAAAATAGCCGAGACTGGATGGTGGGAGGAGATTATTCATTTAACATGCAAGAATATTTCCACAGAATGTAAAAGGAAAAACATGTCCTTTAAACGAAAACGTCAGCAAAGAACGTGACTATAGGAACATTCAAGAACTCCCAGGTGGCGACTTACCCCGTTTCAGCGAAACAAGTTGTAACTAAACCAAATTCCTGCTGCTACACAAGCGGTGTTCGTTCAAAATTGACCAAGCTCATCCTAACAGAACGTTTCGTTCATTTTCCAAAGTTGCGCTAATGAGAAATTTACAGTCACGCTTGATACGTTCTCCACAGCAATCCAAACGGAACTTCACCCCAGTCCAAAGCTTGACGTTTGAATAAAACAGACAATATAGTTTCTAGCACAACTAACTTAGGCGCTCTTACCGCGATCAACCACTACTCCTGCTTGGTTTGGTTAAGTCTACAAACGTGGTTCTCGCTGATACGACTTAAAACTACTGATGCAAGCCCTACGGCGGGTGGACATGCAACGTCATGGAAAAGTGGCTTTTCAGTACGGTTAATCGAAACAAACCATACAGTTGGTTATTCTTCCAGCAAGTGACCCAGCCGCAACGATGAAACGAAAACGCTTTGGTTCAAATCACTAGGAGCGTCAGCAGCAAATCCACATGGACCGCACATTCGACGGACAAAGCGCACAAGCTAGTACCCAATAATTTACTTTAAAGCTAAAACCCCAAATTTACAGTTGTCATTCAAGAAATAGCTGCATAATTGAAAGTTGTGCTATCAAATATTTTTGTTCTTTTTTTTGCTTGCGATTGTTTTTACAAAACAACATTTCAAAAAATGAGGGAGAATTGTACATTTTACCCCCACCGCTGCTAGGACTCAGCGTACACTTTAAAAAGACCCGTCATTCGGCAAAGTGTTTCAAAAATAAAGATGATGCATGCATTGTGCATTGACACAAATGGAGAAGACGTCATTTTATCTTCATCAGTACAATATAAAAAAAAGGTTGAAAACTAATAACAACACCTGTTTGGGGCGTAACAAAACAAGTATATTGTGACGTAATCACCTATCCTGCTTCGAAACCGTGAGAGTGACTCCGTAAATGTTCAATTACTATCATTAACGTCGTGATCACTCGCCAACAATAAAGTTGACATTGAATGACGCAGCGATTAAACTCTTTTTCCTGCGGTTGATGTCCATTTTGCACAAGGCCGCACCAACATACAAGACGTTGAATACGATGCAAAGCTTCCAATATAGTAAAAGCAAGATATTCGCAGCTGAAACAATGCTCCACGCAGACTTTACTCCGAAACGTCCTATTTATTGTCGTAAAATGCAAGGTGGGCGTGGTTCTCATGTGAATGCATATTTAAATCCCAACACGCTGAAGAAAATCTCGACGAACATTTGCTTCCATTCCCGCAGGTGCGCCCATCACTTCGGCAAAGTTTAACTGCATCACGCTGTGTTTGCTTCATGGACGCACTTTTGCAACGAGAGTAATTGTAAACAAAAGCTATACATAGTATGCTTCCCAAGGGTTTCGCTGTTCAACATAATTATGCCATGGGTTGGCGAGCATTTCTCAATACCGTCGGACGCTAAGGAATATGTTACAGGAAACGAACACATCTGTCGGCGGTTTCCACTTTTCACGACCATTCGTGCCCTTATGTCGCAACATAAATATTTGTTGACGTGCACGCAGCAAACGTTGACCAACAAATCTGCTGAAGCGGGTAGCGTTCGTCATTTCACTTCTATCAGACGCAACGCGGATTGCTCACGCTATCCACATTCCATGCCTAAACTCCGTGTTATAAAGAAGTCATTATCACGACAGGTAAGGTGTAAACCAAGGATGTGGAACCTATTTACTACCACGGGCCGCATGGATTGTGGAATATCGCTGGCGAGCCGCGAAAATTAATTATGTTTTCAAATTCTCCCTTTATCTTCCTGAGGAAAGGAAAATAAGGATAGAAAGTTATGTCAAGGAGCGAGAGATACTTCTCTTGACATACTGTCTGCGTGTCTGCTTGTCATGGAATTTCGCTTTGACGCGATGATGTGTTCTAACTTGGGTAACGAAAATTCTTATGCGGGCCATGTCAAATGTTCACGTGGGACGTGTTCCCCACCCCTGGCGTAAACGTTTCACCAAAGAGCACAATCTACAGCAGTGTTTTTCAACCGGGGTTCCGCGGAACCTCAGGGTTCCACGAGTGGCTGCCAGGGTTTCCACAGAAACAGACCAAAATTCCCTGGGACGAAATTCCCAACCACAGTTCTATGTGGCTGTAGCAATACCACTGCTTCACAGGTTTATTACAGAAAGTAGGATAGACACTTGGACCATTGCATGGGTTCAATGAGAAACGCAAACATTTGCGGAAGGTTCCACTGCAGCCAAAAGGTTGAAAAACACTGATCTACAGCAAGTACATCTGCAGAAGGTTTGACATGCAGGCGTTAGAGAACAAACACCAATGACTCGAAGTGTGCAGCGCAGCAGTCACGGTTTCAACTCAAGGAATTAGAAAGTAATAGCAAATAAAACTCGATTACGACACCTAAGAGGCCATCACACGGCAGTGGTGTAACATTCGTAGTTCACGTTATGTACTTGATCAGACTGCGGATCACCACACGACCCTTCACCAACGAACGATTGAACAAATTAAACTTCCTTCCGCAACGTTTGAGACATCTTATTTTACGCAGCGCAAGTTGAAGCCCAAACCATGCACCAACAAGCAGTTCGGCCTTTCAAACGTACGCCACTCAGTAATTCACAGCGACCACACAACCGCACGTTAATTGCCGGCACAAATACACTTTATCTCTCTCCGCAACACAATTGAAAAAATGCTTTCGCCTAGGGCGAGACAATTTTCTCAGCACTTCCATTCCATATAGGTGAAAACAGTGAAAAAATAATTGACAAAGACGAATCTTCAGTGTCGACATTTTCAGTTTAATGGACGAAATTACCTATGCTAACGAGATATTGCAAATGCAACATGAAACTGTCTAATTAGCACCATTGCGCCGCCAAGCGACAATTAAATTATATTCAAACCTCGCAGACGATGTACTGAAGCTTAACTTCAATACCACATGGATAGCGCGAAACAGTATGGTTGTATTGGATGGGCCCTAAGTTGCTACACTCATTGTTCAACAATAATAGATTTTCTGCAACATACGGAAATCCTTTGCCGTTACCAATTGCCAAAGACCTGGGGCATTACGCTAAATTTTCAACTGGCGATGGCGCTGCAGGTCGGCAGTTTGGAGAACTGGGACACACTTTAGCTATCATTATTCCCAGAATCCCAGGTCCACTCTGGCCTGGAGTGACAACAACAGGGCTCCAGCTATGGATAAAATAGTCTCTTACAAGGGCAGACTGAGCTTTACACCTATGCTAGGCAATCAGTCTAGGTGTGGCGAACGATAGGCAGGAGGTTGATATTTTTCCACTCCTGGCAGAACCTGGCTCTACGCATTGGCCACACCTTGCCTTGTGAACCTCTAGGGGACGTGAAGTGCGCTCTACCGATGACTGGGCAACTATGTGAAACTAATCCTTGTAAGGGCTCGCTTTGTCCTGAAGCGATCATTCTTTTTCGTGGAGAGTCTGCCAGACACACTTTCTGCCGTTAGAGAAAACGAAACCGTTAACGAAGCAGTTGGTGATCGGTCTCGTTGCCTCTCGGTAAGTTCTGACCACTTATATTCGCCGCAGAATTTTGTATAAAGGAAAATGGAAATCGTGCGATACGCGCAATATTGAGCATGAGCAGATTACTGTCATAACAAATTTTCTGCGGTGTGAGGTGCGTTGGTTGGTGATCATTTGTGGTTGCTGTGAGAAGCTTCTATTAACGGTTACATGCTGATAGCAGTAAGTCTTGTGAACGTAGGTTTTCCCAACCTGGGTCCACGACGACTGCACAGGGGGTTCGTGAAGATACGTAAAAAAAGGTCGAACATATACATTGTATAGGATGTACACTGTGCATATAATTAGTTTGCCTGTCAGAAATAGCTCCGATAATAATTGACAGGCTGTGCACTAAGAAGTAACCCCATCCGTCCCACTGATGTTGTTAGTTTTGTACAACAATGAAGCATTATTTAACGTCATTTATTTTTGTTTCGTGTTAATTATCCTTCCGCGTTAGGTGGCGGAAAAATTGATGCGACAGAAGACAGGGAACCGAGAAAAAAACAGATTCACAAATGGGGTCCGCGGCGCAAATAATTTGGGAAACCCTGGTTTAACGCATGTTCCGACGCTAGATAAACAAATTACCAAGTCAAACAACGACAGGCTTTTACTTTCTTATAGGTATTTTGCAATACCTTGTTTTTTACGTGAATGGCAATACGAAGCAAAAAGCATATGGCTGTTTTCACGAGTGCAATATAGCTTTGCCGCCAACTTCACACCACACTGCAGGTATAACTAAATGCAAAGGGCTTAATTTACGATGGCAAGACTAAACTGACGCTTGATCAAGGCTGCCAAAAATACGAGTAAATATGACACACGTTAGTTTCAATCTGTCTAATAATTTAAAGATGAAAGCTATACAGCAAGTAAAGTTTAACTCATCTGAACGTTGTGCAGTAAATACACTGAAAATGTCAAACAACCTATAACATGCCCCTTGCAGTTACCACGGTTGTGCTTCCTACGTAGAAGTTATTAGATAAAACAAATGACCTTTAACTGAATTGCAAAACTTAATCAGTACGACTGACGGGCGCCCTAAATTGCTCGGTTAGCGTTTGCGACGAAAAAACATGTCTAAAAAATTGGGAAGGTTCTTTGATCCGTATGACGGTGCCTCAGATCGGAGGAACAGCCCGTGTGCGTTGATGCAATTATACGCGATACCAGCTGAGATAGGTATATCCAAACAAATTACTCCCGAAAACAAAATTACGTTTTTATCCAAATGCATCGATAATACCGCAGCCCTATGCTTTCGAGTAATCAAAATACACACTTTAAGTATTACTTGTGGCTTCCTTATTGATATTTCAACTTGTATTTGATACATGGGACAAGAAAGTAATCTTTGATATAATTTACAGTGGTTTAACATGTAGCAACATTGCGGTGTTGAAATGGACAAAATACATGAAAAGGAAACGACAACCAGATCTTCCCCAGTGTACGCGATGGGCAATCTCGTCGCAATTTGACGACATGAGTACGTTTGTTTCGATTGAATGTTACGTCACTCTGTTTGCGTCGCAAATATTTGATTCACATACCAACAACAATAACGCCGGATTTCTCGAAGGCAGTATGACATTTATTTGATTGCCATTTACCTGAGTACAGCAAGTCCGCATCGCAAAACGTAAAGCAATCCTACATTGGAAAAGTCAACAAAGAAAATAAATGTCATAACCAGCGAGATCAAAAGGGCAACTTTGACGTCAGAATGTAGCAACAAAAGCGACCGAAACGAATACTATTCAATCGCATAAATGAAATCATTATCATTGCACCACATGCTCTGTCAGCTTGTTTAAGGGCAAACAAACGAAGTAAACAAACGGAGCTTTTAAATCAACATGGAGGAAATGCGACACCCTACAGTATATCAGTGAAAGTATTTTAATATTTATTTGTCAGCATTTAACCAGAAGTCGTACACTTGACACTTTTCTCCCATACTGGCCATGACGGCATACCTTCAGTCGAATAACCGGCAACCGAAACCCTATCCTCAAGCTATAAAACGGTGATTAATTATATCCAAACCCTTTTACAATATATCAGAGACCAATTTAGTTGAACTCTTTTCATGAATACATAAAAAAACAAAAATTCAATATAAGGGTTGATCAAGGCAACTATTACAGACGTAATAACGATGCTCTCTTTGAGGTGGACAGTGGCAAAAGCGCACCAAAGCAGACACAAATTGTAAGAAACTCCATTACTTCAGAATATTCCGTTTGATGGATACCGTGGAGTTAAGTGCAAGGAATACCAGTGTGTTGTTAATATTGCTCCCAAAGCATTACATAAACGGGAGTTCGCTGTATTCACGACACTCCAGAAGCTACAAAATTACGTACTACAACTAATGTTTCGGTTGACTTAGACCTGGGTTTCGCGCGTGATCGCTCTTATCAGGCGTCAGTCCACAAACCATAAAATAAGCTAACCGTAATCTAACAACGGAAAAGGTTAAAATGTAGCATAAGGCTGAAAAAGACTGTTGTGTGCTTCACTGTTCATTTCACTGTGATGGCCTTTGCTCATTGCAGCAGCTTTTGCTGGTTGGCCTCCCTCACCGAGGTCTCTGAGTACAGTTTGACTTGACTGCGTAAGTTTTCTTGGAGTGCCAAACGGCTGGTTAGCTTAGATTTGGCCCAACGTCGATATGTTGGAATGATTTCACTTTTGTTTATGATGTTTTCAAGCGTGGACTGGAACAACCTGACTTTTATTTGTCAAGCACAGGTCGCGTCTTCGTGAGCCACACGTTTCCGCTTGTGCTTCATTGCAAATGGACCACATAAGGTTGTAGTCAGTCCTTTCGTCTGTTCCTTTTTTAGCTGCCGAAGCAATTCTGCAAGTTTTGTCTGGTCCTCGCAACGCGATAGTTTCTGGAGGTTTTCGCAGTGAGGTCATAATAAATCTTCATTGCTGATCGGCAGTTCTGCGCTGCTCTTGGTAGACGATTCTTTTCTCCCGGCGTCTTCCAGTAAGCAATCTCGCTCCAGGTAATTGCCTGGTTGTGTCTCAATTGCTCCATAGCAACTGGGAACATAGCGTTCTGCTTTTTTTATCACAGTTGTCATGCTGTCTATGGAACTGCAGCTTAACGACAACGTGTTTTTATTGACAATTTTGTGATAACGATAGCAAGGAAAGCATTGCTTTTCTGACAGCTTTAAAAATATTTTTCAATGTTATTTTTTTACGTTTTGCTATGTGGACGGCAAAACCAAATGATTTTCCACAGGTTTTTCCTTTTTACGCAGTTTTATGATCGTTTCCATTGACCTGTAGGTTGTAATTGTGGGCACTTTCCTGTAAAACTTTGTTATATATATTTCTTAGCTTCTGTCCAACTCTTCCTTGCTGCGTGTGATTCTGAAAACTTGCTGGTCATCAACAGATTTTTGATCGTGATTGGTGGGTGGTTTGATTTGGCGCTGATGAAGTGTCTCCTTGCTTGGTTTTCTGAATGGGTTGAAGGTCATGTCAAGAAAGTCCGTGTTCACAATGCTTACGTCTGTAGTGATTTCGATCCTTTGTGTTTAATCAATTGAAAGGTTTTTTTTTCATTCTGTCTACCACTGGTCCGATCGCATTTAAACCAAGTGGCAAAAATTACATTGACCTTAAGAGAATTTACAATTGCATGCATTAACGTAATTGATAATCATATGAGAAGCTATCCATTCAATGGGACTAGTTGTGAACCATTTGATATTTGAAAAAATGTTGTGTAGTTGTTCAACTTACCCCCAGGGACAGAACACCAGCGTCAGACAGAAAGCAAAGTGTACGGCAGGACGCGTGTCTTGCGCCAGAAACATTCGACCCGCATGCCCGCTTCTTGAAGTGGAAGTTAAAGTGAAAAGAATTCGAGCAACAGATGAAATCAAAAGGTCTTAGCACAAATCGTCTTTAAACTTTATAATCAGACTTTTATGCACAGCCCAAATGCGAAGACCTAACAACTCTTGTCGAAGAATCTGAAAGCTGTCACCACTTAGACATTAGATCTTAAAGTTTCAACGCCTCAATACCCTAAGTCAAATTTTCGTCACCCTAAGTCAAATTTTCGTCAATCTGGATACCCCTTTTCAACAAAGTTTAATGACAAAAATCGCAAGAAATGAAACAGAACTGGCAAATAAATACTTACTAATAGTAGTGATGAAAAAGGTCAAGCAAAGGCTGCATCACATTCATTAGCACCAATCTTGTTCATATTTGCAATGTTGCTGGATTGTTAGAACAAATGCTAAAAAAGTCAATCTGGATGGAAGCACGCCGATTAAAAGATTGACATCGTTTTCTTTTCTTTACTAATAGTTCGCAAACCTATGAATGAATGCGAAAAAAATTCGGTGATAGTGAAATTGACGTGCTGGTTGTCAATGAAATTCGTCAAAAATTTTAAAACCCATTTTTCATAATTTGATGATCATTCTCTACGAGGATCCCTATGAAACATTTGTCACCACACTATGGATAAAGCAGGAATAAGTGATCGAACCACCAATACAAAATCCTGAGAAGTCCCGACTCACGTGTATTACCGAGTGGATAGATAAGGTCATCCATCCAGCACGAAGCGTTAGATACCTGCAGGCATTGTTTCAACGTGTAGCAAGACGATGGGCGTAACGAGGGGGGCACAATTTCCCAGGTGCCGAATCTCTGTGACGGGCGCGGAATGACTGCGGGGCCGCCGAAAAGTCCCAACAATGTCACAAGTACTTTTTTAATACAGTACATTTGCTTCCGAAAGAGCTCATGGGGGCGTCAAAATTGTTTTTTGACCCGGGTGCCATCTAACCTCGTTACGCCCCTGAGCAAGCCTATAACCAGGCAGAAGTGTTTGCCAGCAATTCTGAGAAATTTATCAGCGCTTGTTGATAACCTCCGTTGCACGAGAACAATATGAATAGGCTGAAGGAAGCCAAAACACAAACCCATCAAATCTCTGATCAAACGGTTTGACAAGACAAACCTTTATCTGATCAATATTGTTGCAAACACCATCAAAAACGGCACCGTTGCTTGCTTCCTATAACCAACTATTTACGGTAATGAGGTAAACTCTCAAAAATTTGACTGTATTTTATAATTTTATACACTTTTGACGTGTAACGGTTATATTGCCATCGCGATCATCACTGATGGTATTTATTTCAAAATGTATAAACGCGGGGCAAACAGTAGTTATTTCGTTTGTTTTTGTTTTCACAAATGCTACTATAATCAACTTAATTTCATTGCCGGGCGCTAACGGATGTATGATGATCGAAAAGATACGTAGAAAAACACACAGAGAAGTCATCGCTGGGGTGCAGAAGCTTCGTAAACTGCGTTCCAACTGTACATGCTTCTCTGCACGTTGGCCAGGTTACAGCAGAGACAATCGGCTAAAATGTCATCAGTGCTGCACGCTTAAAACTTACGTCGAAGTGTCCGATTAGAAAAAAAGAGTCAAATAACAATGAGGCATAATTGGCTTACGTGACCAATTCAAGACACTTCAAGTGCGTTAGACAGGTGGACTTTGCTGATTGCGAAAAACAAACAATTTCTTGACTGCCAACGAGATATGTTGTTGAACATTTCACAGTCGAAGCATTGCTTGTTAAGGCTTAACTAAGCGCATGACTAATGCAGTTTATTCCGGCATCAGTTTTACAGTAAGAAGCTGCTTTCTCCACAGTTGCCTCATACTGTTGGCGCAAAACCTTCAACTAATTTGATTGCCACTGCAATCTCAAGTAAATTATTTGTCGCATTCACAAAAGTTCAGAAGGCTTATTGACGCACATATGCCCTGAAGCGTCTGTTGTGTTACGAATTCAAATCATAAAAGCATAGACCTTTATCGATACTAAGTTTTTATGGCGCTACAATCAAAGCAGACAAATCTTAAAGAAATATTCAAATGGAGTTTGTATAAGGCTTGCCCCAGAACATTCGAAAATACAACCCACTTGCCAATTTCAAACTTGTTAGAACCACTGTCTAATGCTGCTGGCCTATGCAAAATTATTCAATATTCGCGTGAGGAAATATTTTCTCTCTGCTCCGTGGCTGAGATATCGAATGAGCTCTTGGATCATAACGCATAGCAACACACACATACCACACTGCACCCCAAAATTGCAATCCGTAATCACTATGAAAAGACCATAATCGCTTACGTTAAAATTTAAAATAGAAAAGATATACACGCGTTACACTTGTTCACAAAGCTGAGTATACGAGTTACATACATTCAGGCAAACAGTAACAATGATACCGGTAGCGTTCATTGTGTGATCATGCAGAGCGGTTTAACTAGTATGATATTGTTGGTTGGTCAAAACGAATGGAAAACACACCACAGTTTGCAACCAACATCAGTGAACATGCACCGTATTTCGTCTGCGTTGAAGCGCTTCGCTTGTTTGGGCAACTACTGTAAAAGTACGATAGCTTCAGACGCCACACAAATCGTCTTGCAGTACGGAATGAACAGCAGAATAAATCATGGTAATCCTGATACCAGCCAAACTATGAGTAATATAGCCCCGTGGGCATGCGAAGCGACAAGCTGACGACTGTTAACTGTACATGCACCGGTTTAACGAATCTTGAGTTTTTCAGAACATCACGTTTATGTATAGCGCTCTAATTGCAACAGAAGCAAAATACTAAGAAAAACTAAGGATGCGCCCGACAAACCCAAAAAATTAGATGTCAGAGCAGTGAGCAAGTTAAAACTACATGCATTTCCATGATTTTTACGAATAAGAAATACATTATTCTACAGTCAAAATACAACAGGAGTCAACGTATTCGCGCCTTAGTTTCTATTTTTCATTTTTACCTGTTGTTTGCTACCAGAAGCTCTAACATACTTAAATAAATTCAATTTATCTAACCCTGACTAATATGTGCATTCAGAAAACAAAACCTGCCGGCTTCAGCAAGCAAAGTAATCTTGCTTAATTTCACGACAGGAACCTTTGCACTGTTCAAGAGAACAACAGCCTGATTAAGTCGGGAACGGAAGTAATAAGTCTCGCACTCAAGCTCCATCTACGCTTCTCACGCTTCCATTCATCAGTTCAATCACTCGTGCAAAAACGGATGTTTCACTCACACAACGTTCCGCAAGTAAAGGTGAAAACTGCAGTAGTCATAAGTAATCTGTCGCTTACTCTTCAACAGATTACAAAATCTGATAATGGTTGGCAATGCTATGAATTTTGAGAATATTAGCAAACACAATTGGTCAGGTGATACTAGCTATTTACAGAAATGTCTGAGAAAACCGTTAAGATTCCACAAAATGCTGGTAGCGTTACATCGTCGAAAAAAACAAAATCTTTACTAGCATTGCATCTGGCAAACTCAACGTTAAGCCTAATTCAATACAACTGCTGGTACATGTGCAATACCGGGATTACGAAGTACCCAGCTGATTGCAGTTAGCGATCGGCAAATGACTCTACGAGCAATAGTGGTGAAGGTCTAAGATGTTGTTCACAAAATCTAAAATTCGTAGCAGAAGTGAAAATAACGGTCCCGTCTTGCTTACAACGTCAACAGGACTGAGTTAACACTGTTTCAATAACCTTCTGTTTCCAGAACTGCGTTCTAGTAGATATGAACTATACCTTGCCAGTGCAAAAAATTAGGTCTATCTACAGTAGTGGTTTTCAACCTGGGGTTCGTGACGCTTTTTCGGAAGGGTCGCGAGTAAATTTTATGTACACAGCTGTATTACATTTGCTTTAGTCGAATTTTAGGTTGGGATCGTTGGGTTATAGCAGGTTGCTATAATGGGTCGCGGTACAAAGAAGGTTGAAAACCACTGATCCATAGAAATGCACATGCTAGATATGGAGCTCATACCGAAGTGGACCATGCCAAAGGATATATAAAATACGAAGTCCTAGCTAACAACATATGCTTACTGAAAAGCAAATGATGATGCCAATGCGCTTTACTGGCATTTTCACACTGCGCAGTTCCTTTAGATCCAACTGAGCTTTCTTCTCGCTGCATAAGTGATTTGTAAATAAGCTTTCTGTTTATCATATACAGTATTACTCAATTATATTTTTACTGCTTTGCTGATCAATTTGTATTCAATCAACACAAAACGCCCTTGTTTTCATACACTCCACGCTGGAACGATTCGAATTAATCCGTTCAATTGGGTATCAGCGCGTTCGCTGCGCATTCTGCACGAACTACTGTACTTATTTTTTGTGAGTACAGTGCATTTTAGCTTTTGTCCACTTTGAGTGCTCCATAGTAGTTAGTCGAGATTAGGCATCATGTTACACTGATAGACTCGATTTGATTGAGACTTATGCTTTTAAAACATATATAAAAAGGAAAAAATCGAATTCGTACGCAGGTGCAGAAACACATGGCATAAATTCTCCCATCTTAGCGTTGACCTTAGCCTTGCCTCTGAAATGCAAAGCGCCAAGGTCAAGAACAGATTTTGTGGGTGATACAAATGGATGGGCTACATATCTGAAGGCCAGGGCTCTACGGAAAAAACACAGGGGCTTCAAAATAGTGAGAGATATATTGTCGTCATGCAAGTGAGAAACGAATTTTTCAAAGCCCATACAAGGATGACTATATAAAATATTTCTTAACTGAATATCGAACCCTAATGGCCTGAATTTTTAAACGTAACCAAACGCTTCTTGTCAGTAGCGAGCTGCGCCTAAGTGACGAAAACCGAACTTAAGTTCTTAAACCCAAAGCGTAAATTCTCGGCGTAGACGGCAGACTGTATGCTGAATGCAGCTGTAGCTCTGCACATTTTGGTTACCCAAAGTGTTGCAGAATTAGATTAAGTTCATGACATTAAACTGATTTACCGACCAGCATGTGACGATTAATGTCATGCTGCAACTGTAACGTAACTATTGCCCTTCCTTTCATTAGTCAACGCAGTAAATTCATTTAGTTTATTTGGCCAACGAGAAAACTACAAGATTCAATATGATGTAGCTGTTGCAATATTGCGTTGATAGGGAAAACCTGTACCATGCTCTGTAAAGCAAAATTGAACAGGAAACATTTAGTTTATAGTTCATAATTTGCACTTCTAAATAACTGATGGTTCTTCATAATTCAAACACAACGTTCTCTACTAAAAATCAACAGCAACCTCGAAATTTGATTGATCAAATGTACGTACAATCTGCACACTCCGCTATGCCGCAAACAAGTGCTGCATGAAGCTGATGTGACTCAGTGAAATTATTCAACATGAGATCACGAGTCATCCTTGTAACCTTAACAAAATATTTTTTCAGGCAGACTTTGAAAAGACAAGAATACAACTGGCATTTTCTTACTCTTGGCAGTGACATACCTCATTCTGGTATAGCTAAAAAAATACTCTGAGCAAATGCAATCAGCAGCAGCTGACAGTGCACATAGAAATTTAATTACAAAAAGATAAAAATCAAATAAATGTTGATCTGGCAGCCTCCTTAAACTTAAAAAGTTTAACTTAATTGCCATGGCTTGAAAAGGCTATCTTGATTCATTAACTAATCTGACCAATCTGTATATCATGACAACTAAGTTTCACAGTATTGCACTTACCAGTATAATTAAAAGCAACAGTAAAACCACTGGGATGACAATAGTAATGGCAAATGAAGCTCCATCTGATGTTGGCTGTCCATTTGACACAAGCACATCACTGCCATCATTGCTGGGAACATTGGAGGACTTGGCCTCTGGATTAGATATTATTGAAGGGACTGAAGATCGTCCGGCAGTCTGCAAAACAATCATGCTGTTTAGGTATTATATAGTCACATTTTTTCATTCATTACATATTGCACCGACTGTGGTGTTTTTGGATTGTTGAGTGAACCTTCTTTTTAAAATGAAACCTCTACAACTCTACTAACAGAGCAATGAAACTTGTCCATCACATCACAGGATATAGTTAAAGCACTTGGTAACTGCGGAAATTACCAGCACAACAAAAACTACATTTCTTATCTTAGATCAAGACGCAGGATCAATTGTTTATCTCACTGGAAATAAAACCTGCACAATATACAGCAGGTACACTTACAATGTCGTCTGATAGCAGCACAGAATCCTCTGAAAATGATCCATTAAAGCCATAATTCAAATCAGAACTATTATGAGGTATTGCCATATTATTTAAAAGCAGGGTTTTACACAACTACGGTATCATGCTTCACATCCACTGGTAAAAATGCACATACTACACACACAAAAATATTGCAATTAAACAGTTTCAGCAAAAAAAGACATGTGGGCATCAGAAAACTACAACAATTCACATATGATTGAAAAAATATTTGACATTCAACAATAATCATTTTCTTTGCACTTTTTGCTGACTTCAAAAACAGAAACAGGAGGCAACACATCAGAAACTATCAGTCACATGAATGCACAATCAACGTGCAGCTGTGAAGCTGATACATTTTTCTCAGCAGTAATCAATGAGTTTATGGTAAATTCTAACATTTAAAAAAAATTAATACCTTGCAGGCTTACAGTAAAAGTATAAAGTTTTGCATAAGGTCAAACACTTGTAGTTTTCAGTTTTATTGTACACACAATCATTAAGTTTTTACAGATGATACACTATAAGCAAAACGACTTTGTCACTGTTTTAAACTGTACGTTGACAAGTATTTCTAAGTCTGTATTTTCAACCTCTACAGCTGGATGATGCCATTATTATTATTATAGATCTTCATCATAGTCAAAGAACAGCAACAGAAACTGATTTTATCCACCAGTACCTTCTTAAAAGAACATATGCATAGTATTGCTTTGAATTGCTAATTTTTTATACCCAACTGAACACAAGGCTTTTGGAATAAGATGGATACTTACAGAAGTAATAAATAAGTTTGTATTAAAACACCATGTCTAAGTTTATACCACATTTTCCCTGATTTTGGATTGCAAGCATGAAAAGCAAAGCAGCAACATGGTCTTACCAATATTAATAGTAGATTTATATAACAAATCAGTGTGTGAAGTTCAATATTTTCATAAACTGAATACACAATTCATCAAAAAACATCAATTATTAAATTCGGTCCTACCACATGCTTTAAAAATAAGCGTCTAATTTAACACATATATAAACTCTCAGCTTATATTTTACAAAAACATTATTGTTAAGCAGTCTGTTGCTTGTGATAGTGCCTGCAGCTAAGGAACCAAGTTATTACAATTTGCAAATTCCTTTTCTGAAGCTATGTTTCATGCAGACTGAGTTTAAACACAATTATTGTACATTTTAGGGTGTGAATTATATTACCTTCAAAGAATTACAAGTTGTTCAGAATATAAATGACCAAGGCACATGCATTCGTTTTTTGCATTACTATATGTCATGTAGATTACTTACATGGACATATTTTTCCATAAGAATTACTTAAGTTCCTAAAAAATAATGTTATATCTTTCATACTAATTTCATAAACAAAAATCAAAGACTAAAAGAAACTTACCAATTATAGTTAGCAACATTGAAAAGTAAGGCATTTTAAAGTGTACTCACATGGGCTTATTGGTTATGATTAGTGCATAGCAGGCTAAGCCATTAGTGTAGTATGAGCAATGCACATATCATGACCATAATCAGATTTATTTAAATAAACAAACAAAATTTTTAGATTTCACCAGATGCTGACACGACTCTTAACTCTGTATTGTTTGATGAAGAATGCAAATGAATATCATCTCAAATGACCAATAGTCTAGGCATGATTCTTTTTATTTTTCTTATGAATAAAACTAGGTTTGTTAAGCAATTTTGCACACAAATAAAACATCAGCCAACTTCTACAACATTGTACATCTCACTTTATCAAGGTGCCAGCTACCCTTACTTGTGTGTGAGTATCATGCCCAAATATCTATGTGTGTGATAAACTCTAGTCAGATTAAGCACTTTTGCATGCATGAGGTTTTCCACAACATTTTCTTACATGCAACAATTTTGCATTCACAAGAACATTTTCCTACATGGATCAATTCTACATATGCCTTGGCAACTGAGGAAGCCTTGTCTTTCGTGTGAGACTGTATAAGTGGCCCATAGATAAATACAATCCTTTGCTGTTGTGCGCTAAATTTTTGCTTGTCACACACAAGTACTTGTATAAGGCCTTCAATTTTAATCAGTGTAATAGGTCCTCATATTATATAACACACTACAGTGATACTAATAGCACTGTATTTTGCAGACTATAAGACACACTGGCTTAAAAGGTGCAAATTCAATGATCATTGAATGTTTTTCTCATGGCAGTGCCTAGCCGTACGGCGCCGTATGGCTAGCTTCTGGGGCTAACCGTACGGCACTCTGAACAGCTAACCCTAACCCTAACACTAACCCTAACCCTAACCCTAACCCTAACACTAACCCTAACACTAACCCTAACACTAACCCTAGCCCTAACACTAACCCTAACACGCTTCAGCGCAAAGATGCTCTTCACCGCTCTTCTCAACGACAACCATGTCGCACCGCTGCGCACCACTGCTTCCACCA
>Ga0210059_1001206_pt1 | contig 38092 bp, 23 predicted proteins | sample Ectturendosymbi2_FD_188042 | JGI IMG/M metagenome (GOLD analysis project Ga0210059, IMG submission 188042) | Ecteinascidia turbinata endosymbiont from Florida, USA - Sample 2 (SPAdes) (version 2) | ecosystem: Host-associated > Tunicates > Ascidians > Unclassified | place: Key West, Florida... | reverse complement strand
TAAAATAACCTGTAAAAAATAACAAACAAACTTTATGGTAGTATAATTCACTGTCGAAAATGTAAAGTTTCTACCTTATGTGGTTTTTGCGATATAAAAATTTTTAATGTGTGCAGGACTTTATGGACACCCTATACTTCCTTGCATAGAATTTTGCGGCTTACCCAGCTCACGTCGGAGCTTTCATAAGGAACGTTATTGTGCCACATTTTTATTGATTGAAATAGCATGGAGTGAAAAATGCATCTCCGGTCCTTCAGAGATTACAGTAACTGTTTTTGTAATAGTTAAAGATATTTAATGTTTTGTTTTTAAACTGCTTTCTTTGAATTTCCACAATTAATAAAGCAATCGATAGGTTCCACCCCAACATAATCACAAGAATATCATCAAATAAAAAAATCATCAAATTAATTCGTAGCGACGGCGCTAATTTGAAAATTAACCTCTTTCTGTGGAAGCCCAAGATTCGGAAATTTACATGTAATGATATCAACATTTGGCCAGTTCGTAGACTTGTAAACAAGTCTGACCGTGATTTGCTTCCGAATTCGCTTTCATCTCGCACAAATACCATTGCCACGATACTCACTCGATATGGTGTTTTGCAGTTTTGGTTGTAGCTTCATTAACAGAAGTCACGGCAGATGTTGAGGAAACTTTTGATTGAGCGTTACCAGCCTCTCCTGCATCCTCATGGAACCGATTAGTAATCAGAAGGACTCCTAGAATTAGTAGCGGGACGACCAGTAGCAACTGTCGCGAAAAACAAGCAGCTTTAAGCTACTTCGTTTGTGCAAAAATGTAATGAGTTTTCTTGTTTCTTTGTTCTGTTTTTTTGGCGGTGCACACCGTAATTAAAAATTATTTTATCAGGGTTTTTTTAAGGCTTTTTAGGGACCCGATTCCTAGAATCAGAGAAAATTATCATCGGGTCCCTAAAATCAGAGAAAATCGGGTCCCTAGAATCAAAGAAATCGGGTCCCTACAGATCCATACCGAGTTCCTAACATTTTCCTTAAAAAAACCCTGATTTTACTATTCAGTTGAGCAAAAGACTTTTTCAAACAGATTTCAAACAAAGATTTTTCAGTTAAAATCTGCAAATCGAAAAAATCGCGGTGAAAGATCAACAACAAGCTGGAGGCTGACAAAGATTTACGCACAATTGCCATTTAAATATGAACACAGAAGCACTTTGAAACATCCGAGAGTTACGAGTAAGCAGGTGGTGTCGAGTTTGCAGACAGTATCTTCCAGGTTCTTTGTATCATCGCGAACGCGATTTCGTTCCACTGGGTGACGCTTTTGAGACGACCATCTTCTCAAGATGGTTCTGAAAAAAGTTATCAATGTGCTTTTCTGATGAATGTAAAAGATACACTTTAAAACAGGACAACCTTCTGAGCAGGAATACAATGACTTGACGGCCAGCAACAAGACCGCCATCAACACCGTATGCCCGTAACACTCAAAGCTTTTCTCAGTGGACCTGGCCTTATGCTTTCTCGAGGTCGACAAAACATGCGTAGATATCTTTCGCATACTTGACAAATTTCTCGAACACAGGTATTCTCTGTAAAGTGGGCATTTGGCTTGTAATGCTGCCGCTGCGGCCAAGACGAAAACCACATTGGGTAATGGGTATCCTGCAGCTTTGGTTAAACTATTTCGCGGCATCTTCTTTCAAGGCACTTGGCATGCACTTGTCCAGAGAAGAGTATTTCATGTCGGATTTCATCACAACCTGCAGCCTCCAGTGCTTTAACAGATAGGAAGACTTCGGTCGAAGTGATGGTATTTTCCTCCCTCAAATTAATTTCCTGTGTGTCTTATAGTGTGATAGTGACTGGATTCGCAACGTCTCTGAAATATTATCTCCATTTGCCAAATATGGCGTCCTCATTGCTGAGTATGACACGATTATGGTCTTTGACGAATCTACAACATTATTAGACGTTTTGCCGCGGAGATGCCGGATGGTTTTCCAGAATACTTTGTTGGCTTGCCAGCAATTGAATTCCAGTTTATGTTTGAAATTCTTCCAAGATTTCATTTTGGAATTTTACACCGTAAGGCCTGAGGACTTTCGCGCCTCCGCGTACCGCGAGAGCAAAGAAGAGTCGGCTTTGCTCTGACGCCTTGCCTTAGGCTCCTTTCTTTCTTGAATAGCATCTTTCAGCTCTTGGTTCCACCAGGGTGTTACGTTTTTACCATTATTCGCCCACCGAGTCGTTCCAGTCCACATACCCGAGCAGCAAATGAAGCTACAGCTGCTTTTGACAGCTACCACCCTTCTTCTATGTGCGCTGTGCATTCTGGGAGCTCTTGGAACAATTACGATACGCCGTATGCAACGGTTTTTCTAACATCCTTGTCCACCAGGGCCGCCCACTTTATGATATCGTGCACGTTGGTATAGATCCTGTTGTTTTCTCCAGACGTAAACTGTAGACCACCTGGTGGTGAGCGGTCGACAGTTGTGCAACTCTTTTGATACAAACTTTCAACACGAGTGACCTGATCAGAAAAAGTCAGCTGAAACTATGCAGAAATTAATGATTGACCGTTGAACCAACGAATCTCGACATCAGGTGTACTTATGCAAATCTCTGTGTTGGAAGAAAGTGATCGTGATGCACTGTTCATTGCATAGGTGTAGGAGCAGGCAGTTTTTTGAGAGTGCGAATAATATTTTTCCCGAATTTCCCCAAATGTGCCCGAAAAGCTTATATGCGACAAACTTTCCCATTGCAACTCTTCTGTAGCGGTTGGTCAGCCTACTCACCGACTCTCACAACATAAAACACGAACTTATTAGAGACAGTTTGTTGATTTTGCATACTGTATATTTAATGTGTTTTCTATGACATAATAAACTTCTGTTCATGCACTCAATAATAAAAAAGTATGATTTCATTGATTTTGTTAAAAACTGTCGAACTTCTGTCCCCTATTTTTCTAAGATTTTGCTCGAATTTTTGACAAAAATTTTTAGGGTGCGTTTGCACCCCCCTGCACCTCAGCTCCTGCACCACTAGTGAATTGTTGCAGCACCCTTGCAGTGCGAGCCGTCCGTCGTCTTCTACGTTGACATCAGCATATTGGCCAATCACACCCTTCCATACCGCAGCATCGCCCAAGCGCGTGCTTTGAAGTCTAACAAAAGGATCGTGGATTCGTTAATTTTAACTCTTTGCAGGACATCGCTGGTTTCCCGCATGAATTCCGGGACTGCGTATATCTGGTATCAGAAACAGGGAGTGGTTTTCAACACGCACATCCTTTCTCTTAGTGGGATCCATTCATCAACACACTTTGTCAACTGAGGCCTTACAAGTAATTTGTCAGCTCATCAACCTGGATAAACTTTGCTGGCTCGACGCCGGAGTAGACGAGTTTCCACCTATTGTCCAGCTCTTCACTGTTAGAGCGAGCCACGACACTTCGTCGAAGAGATGCGAACAACATCCAGGGAATATCGGTTGGCTTCCTAGACCAGTTCGTGCTCTTTATCTGCGAGTAAAGTGATGTTCCAGTTTCCATCCACTAACTTATGGCAAGAGGGCTATTTTCGGGTGTTCTTCAAGTCTTCCAGAGAAGAAGCAACCTGCGCCGTCTCCATTCGCCTCCCCAGTCCCCATATGCGTAATGTGCCCTTGGGGTCCTCGTGCACATGATGTGCAACTTGGGTCCTCACTTGTGGATTATTTGATGGGGAGGTTGTCGCAAATGTTTTGATCGGGCCCCTCTGTCTAAAGGCCGGAAGCGGTACTTGGCACACGTAAAACGACCGATACGCGATGGTATTGATTTTGCGCATTTCAATTGTAGTAATGGCCAAAACTGTACCGTTGGACAAATTGGTCACGCCAGTTACACAGCAACTTTGAGATAGCAGGGGGTGCCACGGAAAGGCACTGCTGCATGAGCATTTGTGTATGAGAGAACTTGTAGTGAATACATACTGCAAACGCAGATACGAATAAGTCAATACACCTGAGAAGGAAAGACTATGTTTTGCGCTATCATCACTTTTCTTAACGGGTCAGGGCGGATGAGTTGTTTTTGGTCCATTCCGCCTGATAAAATCCCCGAAAATAGTTTTTAGGGAAATTTAATTCTTAAGGAAAATCCAAAAACAATCGAAAATTGTATTTAGAGATATTAGCTATTGTGCATTTGTTGTTCAAAAACTGTGGGAAGGTCTTTTGTAAACGTTCTTACAACAACTCATTCGACCTTCTTACGCTGAATACCTTGCGGTTGTTTTTATAGTGTGTACGAAATTGCTTGATTGAGATTACGCAATAAAATGTTGTTGCATGTTATTTATCCGTCAGGGCTCTTATTCAAATTTGAGCAACATAAGGAAGCAGGGCCGCAACCAGCTGATATTTTCGGGGTGAGGCAAAATGGTTGTAACTTGTTGTTTAACCTAACAACTAAACATGCTTTTGAAAACGCCGAGGTGCAATTGCCCGGTTGCCCACCCCCTGGTTGCGGGCCTGTATGCAAGAAACCGTAACTATGGTAGCTTGCTGCGTATTTAAAGGAGACGAAAACACCAAACTTAAATTTGCAAAGGTTTTGAAATCGATTTCCACGAAACGCTAAAGTTTTGCTTAAGGATAGGCTGCAAGAAAACAATTTATAGGTTCCTAAAACTATTACCTCGACAAAACGTTTGTTACCAGTTTTGACGCTTGCTGGTCACGAGTTTTGTTTCAAATGTATTAACTGTGAGTGCAATCAATTTTGTATTTATATTTTCATTACAAAATTTAAACCTGCTCTAATCTCACCTTTCACCGTTCGTAGAGCCGAGATGTACACCCATCTTTGCTTTATTGATAGTTACAGATTGCAAACCTTAAAACAATAAACAAATATACAGCCAATAAAGCAAGCAGCAAGTTTTGGTGAAAACTGGTTTTATATAAAAGTGTTGTCAAGGATGACGTTGCAACAATCGAATATTCTTGCCTGCCTAATATTAGCACATAGAGACAGAGTCAGAACCCAAAATTGCTTCAAATACCTGCTGCAACAGGCAGCGTGCAAGAGCTTCTTGTACAAAAACAACTATAAAAAATCAAACCTCTGCCAGGCCTGGGAGATAAATCGATTTTTCTGAGCAAATTATTTACGACGTGCTTTATGAAGAAACCTGTGGCTCGCGCATGTCATGTATGAAGTCATCGGTTCCAGTGCATAATGTGTTTTGATACATTTTTTCGTTGCGAATCATGCTGAGGGAGGAAAGCTAGACAATCCGTTGTTAACGTTTTGTAAATATATTTCGATCTAGGCTAACGCAACTGGTGTTGTTTCAAGAAGGAAACTTGCATTGTTTGCTTTAAACAACTGTTGAAATGTAAGTGGCAAAAACTCAATTCAGCATTGAAAGTTTAACATTGAAAACATTTTGCCAATATTAAAGATTGTGTCTGAATATGATATTTTGAAAATTTAGGCTTATAAACAAGGTATAAAACCTTTTTAAATAAACACAATTTTAAAATGCTTTTGGATAAAAGTTTTCACCGAAACAACACTGATTACCCTGGCCTGGTCGAGTGAAACAAGGTTTGTTGATATATTATTCGCATTACTCTCTCAATACAATTCGGAACGAAAAAACTTCGCTGCTGAGTCGTTCACAGACATTTTATTCTTGGTAAATCGCGTACATCGCCTAACCTTGGGTAGACAAAAGTGCTTATCTAAAGTGAAGCTGTACAGCGCAACTGACTGTGAGACGCTTATAGTGCTTAACATAAAGGGCATTGTGTAGAAACCCAGGTAATACCGTTTTGAACCCCTGTCCATTTTGATTTACACTACGTCTCTACCTGCCCTACCTCGGACTATAAATATAATATTTTCTAATAAAAAGGTCCGAAATTGATAAAACAAAAGAGCTATTCTGTGAAACTATTCCAACTTTTGCACAAAGAAAAACAAGATCAACGCGCATCTTAAAACCTTTTCAGGAACTTTTTTGTAACTGCAGTCACATAGCTTAAGCTTTGATTTAAATTATAAATGCATACCTCCTACTATAGTTTCAATGCTTTCTTTGTTTGCTTTAGGTCGACATTTCCCAGCAAACACCGACAACGCCCAAAGATCTGTTGCGTGGCCAGCAACAGTGCACTTTGGAGAAGCAAGAAGAACCCTGTAACTGCAGCACCTTTTGAATTATTCAAGAAAAGCTGGTTTGCAGCTGAAACACGTAATGAGCTTATCTTTCGATAGCTGTTTAATATAGATAAATATGTGGTTTCTGTTTCGGAAAAAATTCTAAGTATGTTCCCATTTTGCCATGCAAAACTTTAATTGATATATCAGCAACTTGGTGCTCAAAATGGTAAAACTAAACGTTTCACTATAGTCTATCAAAACCTTGCGTGGTAGTCCAACATGTGGTCTGTTTTTTGCTTTTGGGTTAACAAATCATATTCCAGAACCACATTTGAAATCGTTTGTACTATTTTCGGTTAGCCTCTAAGGAGACTCCTCTTCATAGTCTACATCTTCATGAATTGGATAGACAGTCATGAGGAGGTGTCACCGCTGGGAGCAGCAGGATCAACCGTTTATTTTCTGAGGACGATTTGGTAATGCTAGCATCTTCTGAACAGGATCTTCAACATTCACTCGATCGGTTTTCTGCTGCGTGCGACCGAGCCGGAATGAAAATCAGCACTAAAAATACCGAGGTATTTTATCTCTCTAGAAACCCAAGGCAGTGTACGCTGCAAGTGAGAAGCAATACACTGCAACAGATGGAGAAGTTCAAGTACCTTGGGGTGGTATTTACGAGTGACGGAAGGTGGAGCGAGGAAATCGATACACAAAGAGTTTTCTGAACGGGAACCCAAATTTTTTAAACTATGTCCGATAGGTTTAAACTATGTCCAACACATTTTTTCCAGGAGGGGGCGAACATTTTTCCAGGGGTGTTTCGGCTCCTGCGTTGCCCCTAGTTACGGTCTTGTTTGCACGTCAACTTTCTTTCATCGAAAATCACACTTTCACCAACGCGTTTGGAGCAAACCATTGAAAAATTCAGTTAATTTGTCAGTTTTTTTCAATGTGGTGGTGATTGGTGTTCTTTTGTGGGTGATAGCTCTTTCAACTGACAGTTTTACGATAACATAAAATCTGAAAATTGCGAAATACTGTAAAAATTATGAATTAAACTTTGTAAGGGTGAGTAGAACCATTGGCACTTTTCGTAGACCTAAAATAACTTAGAATTAAGAAAAATAAATTTTTTTGTAAAGTTACAGATTTTTCAGGCAGGAATGTTCCACACAAAAGGTCGTTTTAAACTATTTAATATGAATATTTCCTATAGCGTGGGTAAAAAAAGCACCGAACAAATCCATGCTTTATTTGACATGTTGCCAATTCCGTTGGAAATGGTGCTGGTGCAGTGTTGTTTTCGCATAACCGGATGTTTCAATTCAAGGGCGTACGCAAGGTGGGAGTTTGGGGTTAACCCCCCCTTGAGCTTGATATTTTACGAAAACTTTGTTACCTGCGCAAAGGAAATTAATTGTTTTCGCACACTTCTTGCTTGTTAATTTGTCGACTTAATGAAAATACCACGGCATGAATTTGCATGCAAATTTCAAGGTACATTGTAACTGGGCCAAAAAGTAAAAATTAGGTTTTGGTGGGAATCAGGGTTATCGTCTGCATCGAGAAACTATCTCACCACTTTTTGCAGACGTTTCGTCCACTAGGCATGTTTAAGATTGTGTTCCGCGATAGTTCACTTTATGCGAAACAATTGTCTTTGTTTTGTCTGCTGTGGCTAAGCAGCGCATGTGCTGACCGCATTGGCTTCATTACCAATTTCTGTAGCAAGATAAAACTGTTGCACGAGCTCAAAAACAGCAGTTGATAAAATAGGAGCATTCAGGCATTTGACTATGTCTCAGCAGGGAAAAAGGAAAATAAAAAATTTGATGGACTTCTATACATAACAAAAATCGAAAGTTTACTTGTGTAGTTTATGCGCAGTCTCAATTCTTGTGTAGTTTAGCAAGATTCGATCTTGCAAACCGGGATGTGCGTCAGCAAGTCCAGCCGCACACCTCTGCTCCACTGCTCGTATTCGACAAGACATAAGTGCAGCCTCATTTAGCAGTTGTAAATTGCTCTGACGCAGTGATGAACGTGTTTTACTCCCCTGCCTGATATTTTTGCAGTTATGAACTGCTGTGTCGTAGCGTTGAGTGTATTTTCCTCCGATATCCTAACCTGGAGCGCTGATAGTTTATATTCAGTTCAATGATACATAAATTAAGGGGAGTGCATATAGACGAAGATGCATATTATGTCAACAAACTTCGCCAAAACGTTGGTTTATAAACATGAATATGTCGTCATATTGTGACGTCACAAACAGCGCACACCAAATACAAATGACCATCATATGCCACTGAATGAAACCCCTCCAATGAAAATTTTTTGAGCACGCCGCTGTTTCAATTCCTCGATATTCGTGCAGTGCAGCACCTATACTTACTTTCTTGTTGGAGTACATTCTGCTTGAATTTTACGGTTGCCCGTTACTTAAATCAATTAAATTCATATTGATTGTAACAGCGTGCCACAAAAATCAGAAAATTGTGACATCGACATACAATTTTTTCTGTATCACGGGCTATTGGCTCAGAATTAGAACAGACAGGCATAATCAAAGAAGTTAATAAGCACAAGGCGTTTGTTCAGAAACTAAAAAATGCTCCATATGCATCACTAACAATTTGCGTGAATTGTCTTCTACCTTTTTCTTTGTACAGAAATCAAGAATTTGAAGTTCGTAATATTTTCATATAGTTGAGATGAATATTTTTCCCAAATAAAAAAGTCATGTTTCGATTTGAAAAACCTCGAAGGTTTAGGTGAAAGCGATGACGGTAACGCAGAAGGTTCCCGGATCTAATAATTTTCTGTTTATCGATAAGATCCAGGAGACCTTCGAAAGCGTCAGGAAGTAAGTCAGTGCTTGGTTTAAACAGCTTTTCCCGCACTGCACTATGGTTGAATCAGGGCTATTAGTTCAGTCAATGAACTCATCCACTCACCTTTATGTTGCAAAACTTTGATGCAGACATACTGCAAGCGGTCTCACAGACTGCACCCTGGCAACAGTCGTGAACCTGGTTTTCGCCTTGGAGACTTCTCAAATCTTCCGTCAGTTATACGTTTTCCATATTGCACCCCTATTTTCACTACTGCCTTTCCTTTCAAGGCGGCCATCAGGCATCAAAAATAAAGTTGTCACAAAAACAGTCCGATTTTGCACAGCCCGCAGCAGCAATTCCAGACCTATGCTTGCGAAAAAGACCGCGTTTGTGTGATTACCTAATCTGAGTAAGAATGGGCACTTGCGCAGTTCCCATTCTCAGGCGGGAAAGAAATAATGGAACAGTAATATTATTACGACAGCATAGCGTTGTTGATACTATTCGATAATAGAGGTTGGATGAAAGTACGGCACGCAAATCCTGGAGTTCAACGTAATGTAAAGCATTGTTTTTAGAGTATTTCTGATCTCTGTTTCTACTTCGATAGGCACCAAAAAGGGCGCATTAATATCAAAGGGGCGCCATTCAACGGGGCACTACAGACGTTTCGGGGGGAATTTGCCCCAAACTTCCCCCACTGGTCGGAATAGAGTATACTGTATAGGCACCCTAAATTCAACATAGATGTGTTTTTTCGATCATTATCTGAAACAAGAGCAAAAATTGCAAAAAACAATTGTGATTACTTTGTACTGTGCTGCGCGATATTAACATAAACCAACTTTACGCAGTAAATGTCAACAGAGTAGAGCAATAAAAAGATGTAAAGGGGCCTCATTTTGAAACACGAATCCGGCCCGAGGCTGAAAGCAGTGTTCAAACACACTGATTGTCGAAATCAAAGCTATCATTTTAGCACTTCAAACGAAATCGCAATCCTTGCCTGGTGCTAAATCCAGCGAAATCGTTTCTTGAACCAAATCAAGAATCGCATAAGACGTACGTGATTGATCATTTCGACGCAACTCCATCGCATGCTCATTTCCTCACCGCTATCACCTTCTCAAAAAGCGTATGAGACTAATCCGAGCAGAGACCAAAAGAACGTAGCTGAAAAAATCACCATCACTTCATTCACAGAAGTCATCGTGCTGAGCACAACAAATCTGACTCACGAACGAAAAAATCATTACTTTGAATATTATAGAAAAAAATGTTGCATGCAGGCCCGAAATCAGCCAGAAACCTTTTGACAAATGTAAGCCCGAACTCGAGCCCGACCCGAGACCGACCCTAAAAGCCCGGTCCTATTACAACTCTGCAGCAATATATAAATACTCTATGCAGTCATGGCTGTTGGCCTACTATCCTGTTTAACTAAACCAACCAGAGTGGTAAACGAAGCAAAGTCATATATTGACCATATATATACAAATAATTTGTCCTATGGAATAACGCCTTATATTATGTTGCATGATATTAGTGGTCATTATCCTATTTATTTAACTGTGGGTAAATCCAAAATAGAAACTGATGTTGAACAAATGCAGTATTCTTTAGAGATACGCATATATTGATATCATTGCATTCGACCAAGATCTACACGTAGCTCTAAATTCTTTAATATAATTGCTGTTATTATTTTTGAGGTCAACATTGTTGATGAACAGAGACAAACATACTTGGTAACGTTTTTTTTATTTTTCAAAAGCTTCCATTGCACCTCAACTATTTTATTGCCCCCGCCTTTCCGCTGCTCTTGCGTCCCTGTGTTTCCCCCGGTGGTTTTACGTATAACAGCCACATAAAAAATGAAAGTTTTCTTGCGTACTTCATGCGCATTCACAATTCTTGTGTAGTTTAGCTAGTTTCAAACTGCCAACCCTGGGTGTCCGCCATCCCAGCCGCATACCTTCTCTGCTCGATGCTATTCGACGAGACATTCGCGCAGCCTGGTGTTTTTGCAGGTGTGAACAGCCGTGTCGTGGCGTTGAGTATTTATTACTCCTCTGTTTAAATGCGCAGCCTTGTATTTTTGTAGTTGTGAACTGCGCTGACGACGTAGCACTGAGTGTGTTCTGTTCCCCTGTTTTTTAACGCGCTGCCAGATATTTTTGCAGTTATGCACTGCTTGGTCTTAGCGTTGAGTGCTGTAATTTGCTCTGGTCGCCCAACTTGGGAGCGCTGATAATAATTCAAGTTCATTACAGTGACACATTGTACAACAACGAGTAAGGAGAATGCGTGTAGAATAATATACATGCTGTGCCAACAAACTTCGCAAAAAAACGTTAGTTTACAAACGTGAATATGACGTCATATTGTGACGCCACAAACAGTGTTTATCCAGTAACAATGACCACCATACACCACTGCTAAATATATAATTTGGTAGGGAGGCATATAATAAAGCAGACACCCCGGGCATCCCCAGACCTCTGCACGCCACTGAATATCAAGCAAATTTTGGGACCAATATAGTTTAAAGAAATCTGAACCAGAGACGTTTTCATTCCGGGTAAATTATATTTTGCAAAAAAGCAGACCTTGTTTGATAATGGTGGACTGATTCAATATCAGAAAAGTAGTCATCGAAGTGATTAGGTAGTTCACCATTATGAAAAGAGTGCGTGAATTTGGCAACTGACAATTTAAGTAAGTCTGGTATATTTAATATTCTGTGCTTAGAATAGATCACAGTTGTTTAGTTGTGTCATATTTAGGGGTTCCTACAGCCTCATTCTGCAATCTAATTACAGGGAGTAAAGTAGGTTTGTTGGTTCTTCTCCAGTTAAGTATTGAGTGAGTTAAATAGGAATGGAAAAGAGCAAAGTAAACAGATTTGAGAACTGAAATGTTGGCATATATAGTGTTTTAGTTTGAACAACATTCCACGTGATTTGGAGTGTGTCACCAACTTTTCAATTTGAGGCTTCCCGCTGAGTTGATCATCAAATATAATGCCAAGATATTTTAAGCTACTGTTATTGGTATAGGTTGATGATTAACAGAAACTGAAAAATTGATATTGCTATGGTTGTTCATGAGCATGAAATTACTGTTGGAATCATTGATGTTTAATTTGTTGGGGCGAACCCAGTGATCCATTTTTTAAGCTCATATTTAAACATTTTTTTCTAAAATTTTTGTTTTTTCCCCTGCGTTATGAAAATTGATGTCATCAGCATATAAAACAGTATCAAAGTTGGAGGCGTTCACAATGTCATTGGTATACATAGGTAGTAATAAAGAACTTACAATTACTTGTAACAAAAGATTACAATCTGCTGTAAATTAGTTTTAAAAAAATTTAGAGAGAGTTTGAAGTATGGATATTGGCCTATAATCATTAGATTTGGTAGTAGTCATTTTAGGAATGGGTATAATTTGGGCAATTTTTAAAGTATTGGGAAATTCACCTTTTCCCATACATTTATTAAATAATTCAGATAACCAAGAGGATAAAACATTAGCAGAAATTTTGAAAAACCTTGCTGGGATGCCATAGGAGTTTGATGTCGCCTTGCATTTTCAAGATGAAATTATTTGTCTTACTGTATTTCATCAGCATTGTATGGTGGGAATGTAAAAAAATTGGGGAAAGACTCAAATATAACGTCATTAAAAGTTGAAAGGGGAGGGTCAATTTTGGAGGATATATTTTTGCCAATGTTGGAGAAGTGAAGATTTAGTTCTTCACACTGGATCTGATTATTAAGGTCAGAAATGAAGGTTTCTGCACCTGCTTTATCTTTTTTGGTTTTTGTAAAAATAGTTTGATTTATATCTTTCCAGTTTTTTTAGCATTATTTCTACAGTTTTCAAAATTTGATCTATAGAAGTTTTGTTTCAGCGATTTTTTTGTGGTGAGTAATTTTATTTCTGTAGAAATTGTTCTTGGCTGAGATTGATGTATTATTTGTTGATAATATTTTTTATACAAGGCAATTTTTTGATATAGATATTCGCGAATCTTTAGTCAACCAAGGTTTGTAGAAGAAACGAGCTTCTTTTCTGGAGGCAAGCCTAAAAGGAGCGTGTTGGTCAACAATGATGTTAAACATAAAAATAAAATTGTTACAAGTGATGTTGATATCACTGTTGTTGTTGACGTCAAGAATATAAAGAGCAATGTTTAGATAATGATGTTAATATGAAAATAATTTCATGATTCATCGCTGTCATATATTGCTTAGTTTGGTTTTTGTTGTGTTCACTAAAATAGGTCGCGTTAAACTCGCGTATGAAGTGGTGGGGTGCCTTTATAGTCTCCAGTCACATTACATATCATTTATCTACCGAGCAGTAAATGAATATCCGATCCCAATGCATGAATCATCACATTGCCTGAAAATGCATTTCCAAATCGCACGATCGCACGTCTCGTTCTCAGCCTTCATAGCTTATGTGACACACATTGCAGCGCTGCACCAGCCCATAACTGTCGCGACACATTTCCATCTTCAGCTATCACAAATATTTGCAACATATGTGGAAACTCCAAAAATTATATGTGGCGAATTAAACCAATTTCTTCTGGAGGTTTAAAATAGCCTGCATCGCATTTTGCTTCCATTAATTATTACAAACGCATTGCCCATATTAAACCTGATAATTAGAGCAACTGACTTTTACTTCTATTAACCAACTGTTCCCTTTGCACCAGTGATTGCCAAGCTTTTACTGATTGCGTACCGTTCGTGCGTCCCGCACTGTCACCACGTACCACCTTGTTCCAGGAAAACTCAATCTACCAAACATGATTCGATTGGAAAGTTTGGAAAACCAGAATTGAAACAAATGCGTCATGAACGAAATGGCTGTGAGAAATTATTACAATGGAAACTTTTTAATACCAACAAGAGAAGTACACAAAAATTCAGTAATTTTTTAGAACAATCCAATAAGTGAAAACTATAGCAGTGAATACATTTTTGTGAAGAAAAACGGAAAGTAGGCCTGTTCGCGTACCCCCTTGAAGGCCTTCACGTCTCACTTGCATGGTACGCGTACCACAGTTTGGGAACCACTGCTTTACACTGTGACTACACCCTTATGCAAAGGTTTGAAGAAACAGCAACGTCAATATACTGTGGCCAAAGCATCATTCCTTCGATTGGTTGAAGGCTTCCGTCACCGTAGTGACTAATGCATCCCAGAAATGTCTTTTTCTGGGGATGCATTACAAACTGGTTTATATGGGAATCACGAATCTTCTCTTCGGATGATCCTCGAACGTGCTGACTTTTCTTACCCTGTACAAAGAAGTGGCTTAATCGCTGGAAACGACGTTTCTCACTGTTCTTTTGTCTAATCGTTGCACTTTTTTGCCCACTCATATCGTTTTGTGTAGTGCTTTGGTTAAAAGCTGTTTTTACACTGGTTACCTGACTTTTCGACCAACTGCGATGAGACATCTGCAAACTGTAGAGCAGGGTTTCCCAACCTGTGGTACGCGAAGGTCTTCCAGTTGGTACGCGAGTAACTTCAATTTTTTCACAAAAACCTGGTTTCACAGCTTTCTAGTTTACGTATCGGGCTTAGTTTCCGAATAAATAAATTTTCCTGTAGCTTGCTATTCCTACTGTATCGCAACATTATGACTTTAGATGTGCAGTTAGCAAATTTACGCCTCGCAGCGACCTATTGGTGGAAGGTAAAGAAAAAGCAAAATCTCATAAAAATTAGTTGTGTTTTTTTATTGTTATTTTAAAGTATATTATTCTTCTGAATAAACTAAGACTCGATCAAATTAGTTGTTCTGGAAGAAGTGGCACGCGTTGACAGTACGAGGTGTCCAAGCGGTACGAGATCGTAAAAAGGTTGGGAATCCCTGCTGTAGAGGAACTGATTTGTACACCCTTCTCCTTCAAATCCCTATTCAATGCGTCGCTCGTTTTGTGGGGATCTTTTTTACTTTGTCGGAATAAGCAACCGCATCGTCTCTTGGTGTGGTTTTCTTCTTACGACCACACTTCTCACTTCTCTTGCGTTTAGGAGAAACCGATCCAATATCCTGTTTCAACTTGATGACACGGCTGACAGCTACAAGACTCACACAAACCAATGCAGCAATCTCTCTATACGTCTTAGGTGTGTGTTCGTGCAAAGTTACCATCTTCGTACGTTTCCTGGGTGTTATGTCCATCTCACACGGCGGTTGATTTGCGACTATTTTACAGTTGATTCAAGATACTGTATCATGTTTCTCAAATCTGATGCAGTAGCGGCTGAAAACGATTGTCTCAGCCAACTGATAAAACTGACTATGCATTAACAGTAGGCACATCATAATGCCTATACATACTGCATAATGGCCCGCGAGTACAGGGAATAGGATTTTCCATCGAAAAAACGTTTTGTTTCCATTAATTTGCACAAGGGTGTATAAGTATCTTCGCTCTCGGAAGGTCTACAGACTAAATAAGGAAAATGACCCCTGGTCCTTCGCAACCTCCCACTTCCTCATGCATTTTATAAATCGGTCTATTTGGAACTCATCACAGGACAATGAAGTGGTGCTAAACATCATAGCAACCGTGTTGGCGCCATCTATGCATGTCGTCTTTACTAGTGGCACATATCAATGCTTGTGTTTCATCAAAAGTAACAGTATTAGCGGCACTAGCGTATGGAGGGGGGTGGCCACTGTGCCATGGCCCTCCCCTCAGACCCTAAAAATAAAAAATGTATAAACAGTTTTCGGACGTTTATACTGTCAGTGTTCGGCAGTGTATACCAAAATGCTTAATTTTAGGCGAATAACACTATTTTGTTTAGAAAAACGCCTCTCAAAGCACAAAATGACTATATTTTCTACAAATTTGGGGGGAGGCATGGCCCCTTTGGCTCTCCCCTGGCTACGCCTATGCTTTGGCCCCCCTCGGAAATTTTCTGCGTACGCCACTGATTAGCGGAATTAAGCAATGATTTTCTATTACCGCCATATATCTATGGTCACTTTCTTTCATGTATCTGTGTTCTTCGTTATTGCCGTGTATGCTAAAGTCTACTGCGTTGCGTGTGGGAGTATAAAGACGTTATACATACAGTTGTCCTGTTGAAACTAAGTAATCCTCGTTGCATCCGACAATATATGCAGGCATACGCTGTATGCCTTCTTCTAGAGATAGAGTAAAAGCGTGTAACTTTTTTTATAGCGTTTTGTGCAAAAAAATTGTTACGCAACCCAAGTGAACTATGCATACTTTTTCAAAATTGTGCCAATCGATCATCATCGATCACTACGACTTCTCAAGAATTTGATACCTCGGTTTCATCAGTATCAGCTTTATCTTTCGGTTTCAGTTTCCCGCAAAGGTCCAGTTCACCCAACCTCTCAAGCAATAAAACTCTTGTTTTGTTATTTTTTCGCATTCCCTTTGTGACGGTTTGCTGCATGGGTTTCTACAATTCTGGGAATTGACCTTATGTAGCCTTTTTCCCCAACCATCTCGTGAAAGTGCGTTTCTGTGTGATGTAGTCGCTAAATGCAAACGTTAGGAACGCAATGAATAATACCAACTGAACCTTTCATGCCCCAACGTTTCCCTCGTGGTTTCACGAAATAGTAAAATCTCAACTGAAATCTAAAGATTTAAATTCTTGGGTTGAAAGCTGCGTTGAGAGCTGCCAGGAACTTTTGTTGCTATTTCAATTCACTAGCAAGATGCATTTGGCAAGCAGCATTTTAATTTTTCCAACCAAAACAAAGACGCTTCAAAACAAAGTGAGGTTTTGGTTGGCAAGCAATATAAATTGTCAGAGGTTTTACTGGTTTACCTTGAATAGGCATCAGCAAGTCGGCATCGGAATAGATGCATAACTGATTTAGAGTAAATTCCGTTTTCGGAAGAATGACCAGTAAAACACCATTGGACAGTGGGTTTGCGATCTATTTCAGAAAAGGACAGTACACCGAGAAAAATGAATTTCAATAACATTTATGTTCCACTGGTTGCAACGGTATTTCTTAGAAACCAGAATGTTGTTTCACAAAATTAACACAAGTGAAAAAAGCTGATAAAGACCTGAAAAAAATTTTCCCCTAAATATTTGGCTCGTTTTTTTGGTGTGATTTAGCGAAATGAGAATTTCTGTAAAACACTGCTCGTTACGCTGGCTTATTCCAGTAATTGAAATTAGCAATTTGTGCCAACTGGCCAGCGAACAGTGAATAATTCATGGCGCAGTGAGCAGAAGCGAATGAGCTTGCCAGTAAAGTACTAATGTCTGAGCTGCAAAAACACGTCAAGCTATAACTTGGCCCATGCATAAATCATTCGCCCACGTTTACGGTATGAATGTTTTGTTTTGCTATATCTCGTTTCATTGCCTTAATTGCCGCTTCCCTGGTGATGGGCACTTTAATTGCTAGCGTATTGCTTCTCTGTGCCAAGATTTGGTGCCAAACAGTCTTTACACCGGACGACCTGATGCGACAAAGCATTGTTGATGAGCTACAGCTTACTCCTAAAAAGTATTTTACTGTGCAAAGTAAACAGCGACAAGGTTGCTTGCGGAGCAGTTTTGCTATCAGAGTGAGTGCGCCACCTTGTGTTCATGCAAGAAAATTGCAGCTGACTGCTTTTTTAATTTAATTGGAGATATACAAGACCGTGATCAACCTGTTTCTAGCTCCACTTTAATTTACACAGCTTAGCAAAATTACAGGTGTTTTGGCATTGAATTTTGCAATATTTGTACTTTCGCTACTTTCAGTTGTTTTGGCTCAACGAAACACATCCAGATTGGCTCATGTATCTCAACAGTTTTAATTTTCCATTGTTGCATTGAGAAATCGAAAAAAGAAACGAAGATTTTAAGCCAATTGTTATCCAGTTGTGAAGTTTTTGAATCAGTCCTGTACCCGCAATAGATTTTGTTGATGATGCAGTAAGTGGAGTAGATGTCTTAGGATTTTTCGTTGTCTGTAGCCATCCTTGTGTATGAAATAAATGCAGCTGAACTTTGCCATCAAACTTTTATTTTTGTTAACACTGGCATTCAGCTTAAATTAAGTTTTTTTTTATTAGATCATCATTAGTTTTACGAGAAAGATCTGAGACTGCCAGGTTAAAAGAAATAATATACCAATTGGGAGCTTTGCTTCTTATCTAACACAAGCTGCATTTCAGGGGTCAAAAAATTTCAAATTGTGCGTTCGCGTTTCACCGAAATGCAACCTGTATATATGAAGCTTACTTTTTGTAGAAGGTTGTGGTGCAAAAATAGGAATCTCAAAACAAAAAACGCGTGCCTTTATTCCTAATCAGTTTATGTATTTCCCTTCGATTGTTTTCTCTTGCAGAACGTACAGTAATTATACGCAAAAAAATGTTCACTGAATTGTTGCTGGCATTGCTGGTGGTTTCCATAGGTGACAAGGCAACCCTTTTTTCAAATTTATAAGGATGCAACGCACTTGCTTTGCCAAGTAGCCTATAACAAAAGCTGCCCGGATAAAAGCGATTGTTTGTGCCGCAGAAGATCTTCTATTTAGGAAAAATCTGCATGATGCTTACAACAAGGTTTGGCTTTTTTAGGCAGAGACTTTGCAAATGTCAAAGGTATATTTTTCTAGCTAAAATCGCCAGAAATCTTGGTTAAATATTTTTCCGGAAGCCAAAACACTCACTGTGTTCAAATTATAAAGAGGCCCTAACATGATCTTCAAAAAGCTAAACTACACCTAAAACTTCTTGCGATAATGTTATTGTTACACACTAACGTGCAACATCTTTTCTAGAAAACACGAACTTGCACAACAATGAAAGCCTGAAGCTGTTTAACTGGTTACTGTAATCGCGTACCATGGTCGATGCACTATGAACAGCCAAAGAAACGGAAGTGCCTTATACCCCAAATCATGCGTTGACAACAAAAATTTGCTTCGTAATTAACTGTTTTATGCTGCCCTTAATTGTTTGGAAACTTTCTTTGGAACTAGAGCTCGTAAGAAAGCTATAGGATCTTCAAAATTTGTCAGAAGTTTTGTAAGAAAATATTTACGTATATTTAATTGTTATGGGCGAATTGAAGTTTGTCATCAACCAGCTTGTTACAGTCAGGAATGGATTTAAGTAGTGCAGGGCTCGACTCATCTTAGATTTCAGGGCCTCATGCAGGTTTGACCCTTATTTATTCATTCGTCTGAAAACCGGGAAAGTACGCTCCTCAAAGTTTTTGTTTTTTGCCAACACGATTGCTTCAAATCCACGAAAGAAATATAAAACCTTTCCCATACATTCTTCTCAAGACCAAACCACAATGCAATCCTCACTTGGAATTTACAACTCTTTCCTATAGTTCACAAGCTCTCTTACTAAAATTTCGATGAATTTTAGCGGTTTTTAGTAGGTTTATTTTCTTGGATATTTATATTACCATCCGGGAGCATGCTGTAACACTCTGAAATTTCATCTGGTTGTGGACCTCATTATTGCTGTAGGTAAACTCCTTTGTTATAGGACAATCCATTCAGTGGGCACAGGGTTTATTTAAGTAGTTTTTCTTATTTTCCATACAATACAAATATAGTGTTTTAACCCTCATAATTTGAAGGTAAACAGCATACAGTAAGAACGAGTTTTGCTCAGATAAGTAAATTCGCAACACCCACACCTAGCCATAAAGCAAGCCCAGTGTAGGCACATATTATTTTCAAGTTAAGCTCACGAGACACCGTTCTAGCTAATTTAACTTCCATCTAAAACTTCCCCAAGCATGCTCTATATACAGTCCTGGCTATCCTGTTGGAAACAAGCAAACTTAGGATTTGCAGCGAACGCGTAACAAATTTGCGGACCGTTGACCAACCAAGGCTCATATACTTCAGGAACAGTGTAACTGGCTACTGTTTACTGCTAGAGTCCGCTCTGCTGCAGTGATTAGGGCTCGAGTGTTTCAGAAATGACTAAATGATTTACTATTCTAGCACTTTTTAGCGACTGGAACCCAACACTGATAGATTAAGCTGATACAATAGCGAATAAATTAAACAAAGAAATGTTTAAAGCTTTGAAGACTACATTTGCTATAAAACAATATACAGTACGATAAGGTATACTCGAAGAATTTCCATAAAGAACTTTTGACACCGTTACCACAGGTAGCACTTAAACACTCAAGCATTTATATCCATGAGGCGCAGGACGTTCTATTTCAAAGTTTGCGATCAGAAGAATGAGATATAGATGCAGCACTGATTATAAAATGCGTCAACAATATCAGACTCCGATACGCCGCAAAAGCTTTACTGACATGGAAAGGTGTTCATCCATTTGGCTCAGTTGTCCAGGGAAACGAATCGTTTCATCAAGGAAATCTTCTTCCAAATCCAGATCATGCCTTTGGTATATTTGCTGCAAGATTCTTCTTATCAGAGGAGGGCAAACGCGTTTGGAAGAAATTTTGAAAACGTTCAGTAAGCTATGTCTAGACTTGCTTCCTGCGTTCAATTTCAGTAGTGAGTGAATTTAAAACAACTGCAAAAGCATCAAAGCGAAACTTTTCACGAACAATGAGATGTCAAATATTCTCATTTTCAGCAGGTCTACCTTCCTGCAAAATCTGCTTCCGCTTTGGTCAGCATATGTCTTTATACACGTGATTGTCAGTGAACATTTTTTCCTCTTCCTCACAGGAATCATAGTCATCTCTCAGCGACTTCACAAAATTATCCAAACCAGTATACAATCGTAAGACCATTGAAATGTCAGAGCTTTCACTTTGCAATGTCTTGCAAGTGACAATGAACTACTCAAAACTCTGTCTCAAGAAATACACAGTACTGAAAATTCAAATTTTACAATCGGAGTGGCTAAAGAGGGATCTTCAAAACACGTTTAACCTGTTTCAGCGCCATTCTTCGAAATGTTCTGCGGTGTAGAAATTTTTCTGACAATAGCTGGTTCTCAGTGGACCAACAGCGTCGCACCTCACCGTCCATCTCTTATTTGACAATGGTTTGGTTAGAACGCTATTTCAGACACCTTGAATTTGTGAACAGCTTCCACTTGTGGGTATAGAGACCACAAAGAAGAGAGGTTCTGTACAAACCCAAAATACGAAATCGTGTTGACGCAGCATTCTGCAGCATAAGCACTAAAGAGATTTATAGAATGAGTAGAACAAGGAACAAAGTGTGCGAGTGAATTGAAATTTTTAATTCCGGCTTGAACGCCTGAGTATTTACCGTCCACGTTGCTGGCGTTGTCGTAACTTTTGCCGCGACAGTTGTGAACTGAAATTTTCAAGTCTTTCAGGATGTCGATGACATTGTCTGTCAGATGTTCTGCGTCACGTCTTTCCATAACAATGAACTTCAAAACCGTTCAGAAAGGACTCTTACGTTTGTTGATTTAACGCACTGCAAATACTAACTGGTCCCAATGGGTAACGTCTGGCGTGGAGTCTACAAGCATCAACGACTGTGCTCGAGACTTGTCTAGCCATCAGCTGGATAAATTCATTGAAAGTTGTAGCGGAGAGATAAGACGGAGTACCGGGACCCGCGTTGCCAAATCTATGTAGATGATGAAATAGAAAAGCGCCGTACTGCGCCAGCAATTCAGTTATTCCAACAAAGTTTCCATTATGTTTACAACCGATTTTTTCATCTCGAGCTAAAAATTAAGCTAAAATTTTTATAACTGAAAGAACTCCATCTGCGCAATACATTTCTCCAGTGATCTTGTTCATTTTGTATCTGGGCAGCCAAACTGTTATCAATTCGCTCGGCTTGCCAACCGAACGCACGCAATGAGGAGATGCATATTTTGTGCGTTGTGATGTCTTCGTGCTCAAGTCGGAGGATGGATATTTTTCAATCGCAAAGTGATACATGGCAAGAGTAAAAGAGCTTGTAAACATAGCAAAAAACTAAAGCGGTCGAATCATATTATATAAGCCAATTTAGCCTCTCCTGCTTCCCAGTAAGTTTACTAAAAAACTGATAAAGATCTTATCCTACCATCATCGTGGGTACTGGCTGCGGTTTTAAGATGCAGTGAGTCTGAATATTGTTCAAACTTATTATCTGCTAAGAGCTTGCGTAAATCTGCACTAATGCCTACCCTATACACTAGGTTGGATCCTCAGAAATGAAATCAGCTCCTCAGTAGAAAAAGAATTTTGTTCATGCTACCTTACAGTTACTTACTCCACGTTAGTTCCACGCGGGAAATCATCACGACCTCCATGTTTCATACTAATATTTGCTATCCTCTGCCTTCCCTCAGATTTTCCTTCGCATTAACATCTTGCGGGAACTAATCGCTTTCCTCGCGACCCACATCAAGCACTGCCACATCGCTGTTTGCTACCACGGTTCGAAAATCGAGATTGTCACATACAAAAAAACTCACTGAAGTTTTGGTTGTTTTGCAAATTTAGAGTAATTCTTACTGCCTCTTGTTTCTTTTTCATCCTTTTCTTGTAACTACTTTCATACAAACAGCCTGCATCTCTTTCAAACCCAGCCATATTCATTGGTATCAAGCCTTTCAAACGGCAGTTTCTTACATGATGTGCAATTTTCCACTGGCAAAAACACGTACCAAAGCATGTCTGACAGCCACTGTAGAACGTCGATGAATGAAAGTCTTGCTATGGTTTTATTGCGTAACACACTTTATTATAATGTAATAACCCACTGACAAAAATACAGAGACGCTTCGGGGGTAATTAAATGAATTGTTAGGTTTGTGCTACTGCACAATTTCGCAAATTTTGGAACTAGTAAAGAGTCGCGAAGATAGAAGAGAGGTACACGGGCCCCAAAAGCACTGGGACCTATGTCACGGCCTATTTGACGTATGCGTAAATCCGTCCCTGGCTACAGTGTTTAAGGGTGTGCAGGATCGAGCAATTAACGTTCTGTCCAAAGCGGTCCTCTGCGTCTAATGCTCATTACGTTTTTCATCATCGGGCAACAGCTGCTACCACCTTTTATGATGCAATAATTGATCTTTTCTGGAACAAACGCATAACAACACCCTCTTTTACGACACGCAGCTTCTTTTTTAATTACCCTTTAGCACCAAATTACAGTCGCGAATATTTATTGCCCCCACATTTTGCGTCAAAACAATGGAAGGGGTGTATACTGCTATGACTCATTTCACCACTGCGGAGTTCATGTAAAAGACAAAAATACACAACACTATAACGTTTTAGTGGCGACCACCACGTAACTAAACATGGAGCAAACGTTTTGAGCAGTAAATTAAAACGAAATCAGCCTTTTCTTGGTTCGATTCATATCTCTACGATGTGGAAAAATCTTCAAATGGAAGAAAGGACAACCTTGCTGACATTTTTAGTTTTTCTGCAAAATTAAGATCAAAATTCATTAAAATAGTAGAGTTTTGAATAACTGAAGAAAACCCACAAGTTGCCGAATTGTGTGACCTTGCTTATTCAACGAATGATTATATTATTATGTTTCATCACTCATGCAATATCTTAACAGTGATAAGCGCCATTATTTTTATTAATGTGTTTTTTAAGCCTGTATTTGCCAGGGCCGCACCCACTGATATTTTCTGAAATTTTCGGGAGGGGGCAATTGCCAGGTTACCACTCCCTGGTTGCGGGCCTGGTATGTGCTATATATAAAGTACAAGAGGTTGATTTGTAACATACAAAGGCGCAGTTGGTTGGATTTCATTTCAATCATTTCAGCATCAAAATATATTAAAGCTGGTGTTTTTATCCTTTAACAAGTACAACCTACAGTGGTGTTTGAAACACCTGCCAGTTAAACCAAACTTTAAAATATTCAATCTACCTCTCTCCCTTTGCAATTAGCCGGATCGTTTGTGGGAAAAAGCGTTAACCTCGTTTGTCTCGGTTACAGACATTGTAGACAAGTTTAAATCTGTTGCCTGTTGCCTACATCGAATAATCTAAAAAAAACAAAATTTGTGGAAAACTCGTGCTTTCAAAGAGTTTGGGATGGCGAACATTTGGTATAAAGTTATCACGACCAACCTGTACTGAAAACAAACACGCGGTTGCACATAAGGAAGTCAGGGATTTAGCTTGTCCAAGATGTCTGGACGCAAAAATACAGACAGATTTGGCCGGAAACACGTTTTACTTTTTGGGTTCCTCAAATAAACGCTTTCGGAAAAAAGGAAGAAGGATCTGCGCGGCCAAATTTACTTTGCAGTTGTTGCGAATGATTCGGGTTGGAATCTATGGATCGATTTAGATCCTGTGACTTACGAACTTAGCTACAACTCCAGTGACACCTGGACGAGATTTCGAATCTAAATACAGGATGCGATTACAGTGTACTCGCAACAGTTCTTGTCTTTTCGAACAAAGCAATCTTGAACAAGCGCTGTAGCTTGTGGTAACAATGAGATGATGCATCCCACGCAGTTCCGTTCTACACGGCTTAGCTTTGTCAGGGAACCCGTATTGTACAAAGCTATGAATTTTTCTGCCTCGCCACAGCCTTTCCGTTCCTGCGTCGCTTGAGGTTTGTCTGACGAATGTGACAACACTTCATACCGAGCAAAAGGCCAAGTCGCCACATTGAACCCAATTCTTAACTTGTAAACTTTGAAACCTTTTAGCTGTTTCCATTAATAGGAAGGCACGCAAATAAAGCATTCTGAACTATTTGCCACACATGACCTTTACCCACCCGGTCACGTACACACAAATTCATACATGTGTTGTAAACATGGCGCTGGCATTGAAGTCCAGCTCCGGCCCATCAAGCCTGGGCAAAGCTGGTCTCAAGTCACCGAAATTTTAATCCCGGACTTTGTTGCGGCGGGCGCGGCGCAAACCGTGGATCATGTCCGGAATTAATCTCTTGTCTTTAATGTTCGCCGACGACGGTAATGGATCGATTGAGATTTCAGGATTATCCGTCGGTTGTTTGGCCTAGCAAACTCTGACGACTTAATCGCAATGTGTGGTCCTTGCATCAAATCGACATTTTAACGAGAATCCAAGTCAGTTGCTGTTGTTTTGGCAGCAATATGACATGCCGACCTCTGCCGGTCAACTGCGCATCCGCATTTGGTGTTTGACAAGATTTGATCTTGTCTTTTCGCAAATTCCTTCCGTGTAGACGTACTGTTTTTCGGTCTGCTCTACGAGATTTCTATAGACGTTATCTCACGTTTTTCTACAATGTTTTTTTTCAGAAATAAGTAATACGGGTTGGGCACATTGCTCACGACTTCGTCGGTGATTAACATGTGCACCAAAGCTCATATACCTTTGATGTTTCCGTGTGGATGTTTCCATGTGACCGGCCGAGCCAGACCTTTCTCGCAGTAGCGGTCAACTAATCATGTCCCATAACCCACAGCACGGGAAAAGTTTATGTTCAGCCGAAATAAGTTAAAAAGTTTTTCAAACGTGATCACTGCATTGAAATCACTACCACTTAGCACTGAAACCACAATGACTTATCGTTCATATTAGAATCAGTTGTATGCTGTTAAAAAAATGTAATTTTTTACCGATACGCTTCTCTTTCTTTTTAAAGTTTTCTCGCGAGAAGGTGCCTGGATTAGACGGTGTATTCTGGGTATGCTCACAAAATATTCATTTTAAAGCTTACAATCAACGAACTGATCATGATTTACATTTCAGTTGATGCTATTTACGGCATTTAAATACTTCGTGGGAGTTCCTGCGTTAAGGTTTACCGTTTAGGAAGATTTTCTGTGATTGACTTTAAGTTATGAACGCCGGAAAAAGAAGGCTAATATTACTTGTTTATGACAAGCGTAACAAACAAAATTTTGATATGTTTGATTTAACATTTCGATTTGAGTATTGTCATTGTAAATATTTTTAAAGATATTAGCTTAAAAGGTGTAAAGCTGCAAAAAGCATGTGTATATAAAGAAAGTAGTCAGAAGAGTCATGTCCATTCATTTTGCTGTTTTGTTGGCGTACATACGTAAAGCGCATACGCTTGCACAAAAGCACTGAGTTTAACACTATTCACAAACGCGAGTTTTCGAAAAATCAAGATTTTTAAAGATGACAAAAAACTCAGGAATTGTTTGCTGTTTAAAAACCCAAATAAAGTCTTTCTTTTATATTTGCTACACCATTTCACTATTTTGTTTTGAAAATATACTTTTCACATCAGTCGTAAGTACAGCTAATCGATAGTGGGAACGGTATGTGATATATGTAACGATGTTTGTTTTGTCCTGCTCAAAAGTTGTCTCTTTTCCAAGATTTGACATTTTGAGTCAATTTTTAAGGACATCATTTCTGTTTGTGCAGGAGATTAGATTTGTTTAATAGCTTAATTTTTCACTTTTCAAAATACAGCGGTGAATATGAAATGCAAACAATAACCACATGCAACAATCCAACAATCAGCTTGCAGTGATTGCTTAACATCCTTTTGTTTCAACAACAAGTCTGTTAAAAGAGGCAGAAAGCAGTTCGCGGAATTTCAGTTTTTTTTAAAAAAGCCGATCTCGAACAAAAAAAGAACGATCTCGAACAAATTTTTGAAAAAATCGGCCATTGCACTGGCTCATTGCATTTTTGGCAATCCCCGTTTGCAATTTCTTGTCACGTGTTTGAAACCACCAGCAACATCTTGAAATTGTTTGAAAGTTTCAAAAGAATTCAAATAGCTTGCATGCAACCTACTCTACTGTTGAAAAATTCCATGACATAGACCAGTAATATGGAACCGACTGCATGCTGATTTTCGCTTAGTCGACAACGGTCACATAAAATGAAACAAGCCCACCAGGAGAGGTAGATCTTAACCAACCCACATTTTTCTCAGCTTGTGCTTCTTGCTGTTACAGTCATGCGGTGTAGATTCAAAATCGAAGATCTCTGTTTGAAAACCTGTTGTGCGCACATTAACCCAGAACCACGTATAAGATTGATAGAAAACGCACTTCTTCTCCCATGATTGGGGCACGCCAAGGCACTGAGCGTGGGAATCCTAAAATGATTTAGAAGGCATAGATGAGTGGACCCAATCATCGGTTGTCACGCTTGAGTGCCAAGAGGAATCCCCCTGCCTCACCCTTTGTGGCCAATGTCTCGTTTTCTGCCGGCATATAGGTAAATGGAACCTTTCACCACACTCAATCAGTTACTTATGCTTAAAGATCTTTCCTAGTCTTTCTGTCTTTCGCTTCAGCCATTCCGTAATCTCGTGGAACCCGATCGGGTGTCTGCCAGAGGGGTTAAAACCCAGCAACCCAGCTGTGGATTTGTGTTATTGTTGCTGATTAGCGTTATCTGCGCAGCTGCCGCTTTTGCCAATGGCCCGCGGACTGGCGAAATTTGAAAACATTGCCGTCGAAATTGACAGCGGCCCTTCGTTCGTCTCGATTTTCGCGTGCCACTGGGGAGGCCGCAGCTCGCCGGGTTCGTTCTTCAATCTCCGGCCGTTAAGCTTGACGGAGTGGTCGGCCTCTTCGCGAAGTTTACGCGAACGTCAAAGCGACCAATTATTAATTGAACGTTTGGCCGCCCACGACTCGTGACGTCACTGCTTACGCTCTGCTCAGGGAAGCAGCAGCGTTTTTTCTGATTACGCAAGTCGAACAAGTTTTTTTTGTACAAAATATCTTAAAGTTCTACCAAGGAGGCCTGTGCTATGTAGTTTCACTTCTAAAATAATTGAAACAACTTACGGTAATGACAGGTTTGCCCTAAACTGAATGTGTACGATGATAATGGCGTTTTGGAATTCAGACTAGGAATACGTCTAAGCGAATTTTTACAAGCCTGCGACATTTCCAAACTCTCTTGAGTTGTTCTGACAAACAGTATACTCGAGGAGGTAGATTTTTCACGTATGTTTTGCGTATATCACCTCAAAATAACCTTTGACGAAACTAATTAACTGGCAGGCCAAGCTTTTCATTTTCTAGGTGTATTTATGAAAAGCGCTGTGAATTGGCAACACGCGACGGTATTTTAACTTGTAAACCACTTCAGTACCTAAGTGGCTTTGGCCAGGCCCGACTACAGGATTTTGCTCACACCCAGCGGCCACGTTAAATAATTGCCTCAAATTCAAACTAAGGTGCATGAATTGAAACTGGGGCACCACCACAGAAGCAGCTTCTTCCACTGTCGACGCCACCGGATTGAATGAATTTTTTCCCGTAGTTATGTACCATAGAATGAAAGCAAATAGCAATTAATTACGAATATAATGCAGAACAGGGGTCACCAACACGGTGCCCGCGGGCGCCAGGTCGCCCGCAAGGACCACGTTGGCCGCCCGCGGGCCTGTTTTGAAAATGGCATTAAGATGATGAGTATCGTCACATATATCATTAAAATGATAACTTAAAGGTAAATTGAGCAATTTTTTATTTCAGAAGTGTGTATCAAGCTAGTAGCCCTTAGCGTTAATTGGTACCCAAGAAGTAGCTCTCAGTTACATAAAGGTTGGTGACCCCTGATGTAGTACATTACGGAAAAGTAATACTCAGGTGCGGCATATACAAAAAGAAGAGATATCAGTGAACGTCAAACATGATTGGGAAGGCAAACGACAACATGACAAATCTCGGGCGACTGACTCAGACGTGGAATAAAACCATTTGTTTCGATGACGTCTGGACGATTAGTGACAGGCGGTTTTTGGATGAACATCGATTCCGAAATTTTCACGCGTTTCCAAAATCTTGCGGACGCCCGGATTTCTGATTCTTCAAAGTTCGCAGTGCGATCTAGGTGCTGCTTGTAAACTTCAGAATCTGTGCAGTTCTCGTGTTCATTTTTTTCTGTTAATAGGGTTTCCTGAGTCAGATCAATTTACGTATCACCATACGAACATGTCAGATTATACTGTATATGGTCTCTGAACGTTTTAAAAGACATCACAGTTCCTTCAGAGTGAAAGTAACTTTGGGTTTAAATGTCTCATGTACAAATCTCAGAACGAAATGATTGACTTTCATAAAACAGGGATCCCTTATAAACCTCTATGCAGATGGTGATTTTGAGTCCAAAACAGATGGTTTGAAGACTGTCTATTGACTTGCTTGTCAGATTCTTTGATCAATTCCCGCTGTTATTTTTGTGAATGGCTTGAGGCGTATAAAAATTTTCCTGCACAGGCGTTGAAGAAAGGTAATAAGAAGCTTTGTATATTTGCTTAATTAGGAAGCGTTGCTTATGAAACAGGAAAACGAGGAGATACCGTATGTCGGGAAATGAAGACGTGTGGGACAGAATTTGCAACCTTCATCCAAATTTTGCAGTCAGGGGATTCTTGTATTGTAGTACTGAAACACAACATACATGCAGTTGTTGTAATGTGATTGGCTTGAGTTGGCCTGACATGCGCACACAGTTCTGCACAAACAGTGAGACTACAAACAGTGAGAAATCATTGGTTTTTACAAAAGAGTAAGGTTCTTAAAAAACTTAAAAAATAGTTTGGTTATTTAACCTTTCATTTGAAAAACAATACAAAAACATGGCAATGGATAACAGTCAATGCCAAGTCTTTTGCACAACAAGCTTGTGCGCCAAAAAGGTTTTGAAACTTCCCGGTGCTGGTGAAGAATTTTTGTTGAATACCAGGCTTGTACGCGGGGCACTTTTTGATGTCTCATCCCATGGCAACTTGTGACCAACTCATAGCAATTCCACGAAACTAGTAATACGAAGCACGTTACGTGATGGGCGTGTCTAATGTCAGCCTCCACGGAGCCATTGCTAAAACACACCAAAATGTTCAATCAAGGGATCTAATAAAAATTGGGCGACCATTTTTTAGTTTTTACCTAAAAATGGACCCAACCACCTTATGTTCAGGTGTCTCGCATCACTGCGCCATGACACTGAGATTTCACGTGCGATACTTACTGCGCTGTGAGTAGACAGTATAATAATGGTATTCAACTTTATAAAATCCAACGACGGGCCTTGGGACAAGTTTTAAGTCAACTGTCCCATGGAATGGGACAAATCCTATTCCCATGAACAAGCATTGGAATTGCTGTAGAAAAACTCATGCAGACATACGTTATTTTTAAGATCCTCCAGCTTGAAATATTAAGGGAGTTTTCAGTAACTCTTCGTCGTTGAAAAGCTGACTTAGGCTTAATGAAATGGGTCATCGATATTTGCACAAAGCCCTCGGTAAAATTAACGGCTTGGGTGTTTTTTCCAAACATTTTTGAAATGTAACTGTGGGTTTCCATCAAAAACAGTTGACGATGTTCCGTAAACTACTGATGCAACTTAGACTGGCTTGTGGGTGGTGTTGTTGTTGCGCGAAATTTTCCAAACGCTGGTTGAAACAGCGCAAGATTTGAATTTAGCCTGATTACTTCAGAATCACAGATTATAACAAGCTTTGACATCAAGATTTTTCTGAAATCACAAAGCGCTAAATAGAAATTAGCGATTTTGCAATGCTGCCTGTAGGTTGCGAATGTGAAATAAAATCTAACTGCTTTCGCCGAGAAGGCCTTTCACCTTGACTACAAACTAATCAAACTATTTAAAGTTTTGTTAATAACTTATTTAATGGATTGCAATTTGATTAAATTTCAACAATATTCTTAGGCGAATACGTGATATACGTTACACATGACATCACAAGCAAGATTGCCCGATATTACAAACAACAAAAGCTACGGTGTATTGTGTGCAAAGGGCATGAGTCTGGTGCTCCGTGGCTTAAGAAGATATTGCTTTTATGTGAGTTTATTTCAAACATATTTCTTCCCAATCAGTCTCTCCGTGAGTTTTGCCGATATCTGTGACAACCGATCAGAGAAAAAAGAAATATGATCGTGAGACTGTAACTATCAAAAGCACGAGGCGTTTTACAATGTGTCTCGATACCACTCTTTTAAAGGCGATAGGTCAGACAGGCATTTTTCGACTTCAACAAGCCCTATTACATGCAATTGGCTCTGTCTAACAAGCAAGCCTCTTATTTCAAGACTACGCAGGGATCATATGCCCAGCGACTGGCACCGGAAAAACGCTTTGCTGGCATCGCAGAGGTGTCGCCTTACCAGCTTCATGTTGTTTGCGGGTGTGCGTGGCGTAAAAAGTGTCCTTGCCGGAATGCTCAATCGCGCTGTAACTGAGCATAAGTGGCGTGTGGGAGAATAGATGAACATGGGCTTGTTATAGTTTAACTTCCTGGATGTAATACGAAACGAGATCAGAGAATTGGAAGGTCGTGTGTTTTATATCTCGGACCATTTTATATGGCGCTAATTTAACAGTAAATTTGCTCCGAGTTCTGAGAGGACCTCGCAGTAGTGGGCGTTGCGAGTGATAGAACAGAGTTCTGTGAATTGGCAATCATCGGCTAAATGATGATTATTGAATTCACCAAAATAGCGAAAGATTTTTGATTGTGACACTAATTAGATTCGCAGAATTGTTTTGAGCTCTGGATGTGAATTAAGAACAAAAGATAAAATAATTGTGTTCAGCGAAAATTCACACTTTATTGTACATCACTTTTTTCACTGAGAGTTAACTCATTGTTGGTATCGACACATAGGGATTTAGCAAAATTAACTCTTGATAAATTTTTTCTCATATATCTCACAAGACGAATGCGATATCATGGATTGAAACATTTGCACAAACGATGGAACACCACTTGGTGCAATCGAGAAAAGACTTTCTCTGAAAATAATATATCGCTCAGAACGGTTCTTTCCATCTTGTGAAAAAAACTGCAGCATCGCACCAAACTATTGCGTACATCTCCGAGGTGTCCACCATGTGAAAGTTTTTCGAGAATAAGATTAATCAAGATTTGACTTCATAAAAGGAAACGTTTTTAGAAAAATTTCGTTATCTACTTGTTGGTAGAGGCAATCATCGACAACACGTCGGATGCTGGTCACGTCTTGGGGCGGAACCAATCAGAGGTTGCAGAAACACGTGACGTGTTTCGACGCCTCCTATTGGCTGCCCCTACAAAAAACGCGGTCTCGAAAACGAATGGACAACACTTCGTAACGTAACGTATCACTTTCCAATGACCAATTCAAAGTTACAAAATTTGAAGCACTTCTAAAAAGCGTGTTTGATTTTGCGTAAAACAAATTATTTCAATTTCTGCAGACGCGGTGATTGCAGTCTGTAGAAAGATTTCGCTGCCAAACGCTTTGCAGTTACAATTCATGGCGAAAGAACGACCTGGTACCTTTCTTGATTAACAGAGGTGCCGGCTTAAATAAGATTTGAAGTTTCCTTTTGGCAAAAGAAATCTCCGTGATGGATTGTCACACGAAGTACGGCCGAACTTGGTGGGAGTTCAAGAAAAAAGAAGCAAGTCTTCGTCACCACTGTCAGCAAACAATTCGAAACTGCTGCTCGCATAGGTTAAAAACCTTTTTGTTGTCAAAGAGAATTCTTTAAACAGATTGATGAAAAACACTTTTGATACCGCCTTGTGCTCCACCATCGCATCGCTGTCATCATTCAAAGGAATAAGAAGTACTTGATAAAAGAAGTACCTGATGACCAACATTATACTTTTCTATGGATAAAGATTCACTTTTTCAGAAGTTGAATTAAAGTTTCATATTTAGTTATTTTTTTGTTGTTTAGCAATGCTGCAAGAGCAGCGCTGCTGGTTCTTATGCGTTTGCTACAGCGAGACGAACGCATGCAACAGCGGCTTGGCAAGAAATGCTTGTCTGCAGTTTTTTATGCTTAAACTTGAACAACATTCTTATTTACCTTAGGGCAACAAGATATTTCAAAATGATGAAGATTTGCTGAAAGGCTGACATGATATGGTAAATTGCATTCTAGCAGTGGATTGCGTTGCGGTTTTTCATGCAACGCAAAATGCAAAAAAGGATCTGAAATTTCACTTAAATCTAATAAAACTGCCAGCACCTGGCAAAAGGAAATGCTCTCTCGGCCAAAGCAAACGTTTTGAGTTACCGTTTAACGGACATCGGATCGTTTGATTTTGCTCCAGAGCTTTTCATGACTGGATAATAGCCTTTGATCGCCGTGTTAGCGCGTCAGCCAGAATCTTCTATCGACCATGAACGATCGGCGCGACGTATCGCGCCCGTCGCAAGACCTTGTACAGCGACGCCTGAAAACGCCCCATTATTGAGGAATATCGATTCCGAAAATGTCCTTGACAAGGCAGGAACTTTTCATGTTGCCTGCTTCATTGCGTTGGAGAGACGTGTCCTGCTTTTGACAAGCTTTCCACTTTTTCATCTCATACGTCTTGTGCTAAAGCGACACACACAATAACAATTCGTTGTAAAAAAGACTTTGAAACATATACTACAAACTAATTACAAGTTCGTCGCTTTCATTTATATCAGTGTGATCCAAGGTTGCTTGAACACAGGGCTACAAAATTGTTTGCCTAATGTTCGTGGTCACATGACTTTTAAATTTCCTAATGACGTTATTTTCATATAATTCACCAGTGCTAAGAAGACCTTTGTAGTTCATTAAAGATTTTTATACAAATGATTTTAAACCAAAGACAACCAAAACTGTGAAAGTACTACTTTGCACTTTCTTGGCTGGAGCTGCGCTTTTCATTAATAATTTGTCCTGATTATCTAGCAGCCATTCCAAATTGCGTCTCCCAGACTGTTCCATGCGTTCGATTTCAATTGCTTCATAACGGAAAAAGTGCTTCAAAATAGCGAACGCAATCTCAACGCGAAGTCCCGTCCTTTAGAAATTGCGACTTGTTCAATAGTTTCCGGAAGGTTTGGTTCTGTTATTCTAATTTGATCGAAAAAGGGATCCAACTGAGATTTACATAATTCTAATTGAAAATCAGATGTTTGGGTCTCAACGTTTTGTTTCCAGCGGTTTGTTAAATAGCTCGTTTCGCTTTTTCATTGAATTATTCTCTGTAACCCACAACTAAATTACACATGACATCATCGAGCATCTGTGCAAAACTAAAAATCTTTGCCCTTTTTAGATACTTATTGACATAAACGAAAATCAGTAAGATCATTTTTTGTAATTTAAGTATCGGTAAATAGCTTTGGTTTCCTGAGGACGCTTCAATGTGTCTAAAAGGCTATCAAATATTTTAAAGCTTTTTTTTGCGAATTCTTGTTCAACATGTTCAACTGGCTCGTAAAATCCGTACTGAATGCCAGTGACGAAATAAGCTTGGCATCGATCAAAATTTTTTTTATTCTTTCTACTTCACCTCTGAGAAAACGAATTTTTATACTACGATCTTTTTTCACACCTGTTGATGCTTACAATGTTAGCTACACTACTCATGACCTCACGCGTTTGCAACGTTTTGGTGCATAATGCTTCTTGATGGATCACGCAGTGGACTGTTGCGCAGTTTGCACAAAACCAACCAGTCCACTCTTACTTCCTACGATTGCCCGATTCACTGACGCCAGATACAAAGCAACTGTAAGAGTCTGAACCTTTTTCTGTCTCATGAGGCGGCGCTTCCGGAAGTAGATCTTCGGGAATCGCAAAACATTCATCGATCGTTCGGATGAAACGAAGTTGATAAGTATCACTTGTATCAGTACTATGCAAGGGAGCATTTACATTGCTAAATCACATCTGAAACGTTTGAACGTTTGTGTTCACTCATTTTCGTCACTCTTCACGCAACAGTTGTGTATGAGTGTGAGACAGGCATATTTTTAAATTGCTTCTCATTCTCTTTCACCAAACGTAAAGGACATCTTCACTTTCTCTTTAATAATTTTCCCATCTCCGAAAACCTTTTACACAATTTACTACTATGAGAGAAACTACGTCAAATGTCTTCAGAAGTGGAAACTAAGTTTTGGTAAAACTGCTCACAAAAACTACATTCTTATTTTGGATTTCAAATCTATTAAAATTGCTTCCTTTGCAATGACCTCATATACTGTCCATATCGATTCGTGTGGCCAGTGTCATAATTCCGTTTTACATTGCATTCTTTTAGAACAGGTAAAATCCGCATTCACACCTGACACTGATTTACTGTTGTTCTCCAAGAACAAGAACATTTCTTGCCAACATTTGCGCATCGTTTTCTCAATCCGTGAAATTGTGACGCAGGCGTAAGAAAAATCAACATTGTGCTGTCACAGGACACAGACATTCAACAATGGACGACGTCGCTCTTCAGGCGAGAAGTGAAGTCCAAACATTTTTCAAGACCTGGGAAATGTTGCTGTGTAGAAGTTTTGCAAAACTGGTCAGATATGGTTGCAGGCCAGAAATGCGATGTCGCGGGCCACATGTTGTCTGGGTGCCAGCATTTGGGCCACGCTGATTCAGATAATACTAAACGTGAACATTTTGCGGAACATGCTTCCCAAGAGCAACTGAACTTGTTTGTTTTCCGTCTTTCGACAAAAATTTACTGCCCTCAGATTTCCATCAGCTATTTAGTTAGACCTTTCACGGATATTTACCTAATCATTGTGTCAGAAAAATTTATTCAAAAAGGGAGAAGTGCCATAGACAGCTTTGTCTCATGAAGATTTTCGTTCTTTATTATTTAGGGCTGAAAAACTGAGACTTTCCGTCAAATGTCTAAATTTTTGCAACCAAGATTGCAAAAACTGCAAAGACAACCACAACAACGAACCATTATGTTTATTGTCCACAACAACACTGGCAATGGGCGTAGCAAAACCAAATCACATGTTTGGTTTACTGCTGTTTATCTGCAAAAAGCGTGTTTTTTCTTGTGGGGTATTTCTTTAAAAAACTTAAATGTTGATGCTTCCAGGTGACTTTTACGATTTCAGCAACGGGATGGATTTAAAGCATCTTGCTAAGATGAGTAGAGTTTTACATAGAAGAAAACGACCTTTTACTGTTCCGCAGCAGTCTGAAAACAGCCTCGGCTTCTTCTTGCTCAGCCATAGCGATGATGCTCATGAAACAGTCTATAGAAGCATCTTTGTACTGGACGGATAGTCTGATCAGCATAACTTTTATGCGCCACAGGGCTCAAACTGCGTAAAACAAACCAGCTCTTCATTTGAATAAGACTAGATGTAGTCAAAGGTGCCAGACACTCTTCAACCGCAGCAAAAATTACTATGCGGGACAGACGCCTTACACACAGATTAAAGGGTGTTGGTAAACACGAAGCAAAGAAAAGCGCTCTCGTGCTCTTGGACGCGCGGCGGCTTGCCGGGGTCGTTGAAGTAGCCGCTATTAAATGCGGGCTGCAATACATGCCCACTAATAAGCTGCCACCATCAATCAGTGTTACGTCGAGACGACTGGTCCGATTCCGGCGAATCACTTGTCGACGGACGGGCTGTTTACAAGTTGGAGAAGCAAAGTGCAGGGCATTACATGGGCTTTCAGGCTGTCAGATTGACTTCCGTCCTGATTCCGAATTGCTCTCTTTGCTCTGTTGTCAAATCTCGTTACTGTGTTCTTTGGTCGGCATACCCAATAGTTACTTTTCTATTTCAGTCAGATCTCTTTATGATACAGGCCATCATATCAATGCTTCAGTGGGATCATCAGCGCAGATTTCTTTTAATGCCGCCATCAATGTATATTTTGTAATCTGATGTGTGATGTAAGATTTTTAATATGTCCTCGAAATGAAAGCAATTACATCAAATCAAGCCAACTGTTTTCCAGATTGGATTTGGTCGTTCATACTTTATATTGAAATTACTAAACCATTGTTTATGTCTTGCCAATATCGGTTGCTACAAACCATAAAATTTTTGTCTCTTTGTGGAACTGTCGCAGTAAGAAAGAAAAAGGGGTAGTTTGCTTCCTTTTTTAAAAATCAGCATCTCATGCATGAGTGTTTTTCTGTCCGAAAAAGCAAAAGAACGCCATAACCTGTGGTGCTTCTAAACAGGACAAGCTTCTACCGCGTTCCCCCAAATCAGTGGTTCTCAACTTTTTTGGCCCATGGACCATCTTTTCAAAAAAAATATCCGATGAGCCACTTTGTTATGCTGACATCTTACGAAAAACTAGTGTTAGCAGTTTTATTGAGATGTTACTGTAGTCTGCGCACTTTCTCTGATCTTGCTTTAGTCTTTTCCGTCATTTCGCTTGCAAGCTTTTGCTTACAAATTTGCTGGACTGAAGATGCGTCGCTGACGCGAAACCGATTTCCTAGCAAAGCAATTTGCGATCAGATTCTGCTGCGGCAACCTTGTGGTGTCTTGATGCTGAATAGTCGTGACTCTATTGCACATTAATTAGTGAATTCAAGTGCATGTTCAATCTTAGCCCTGGAACTCTCTGTAGAACACTATACATTCCAAGGGAACACCGGTGGTCCACTTGGACCACGTTGAGAATCACTGTTCTAAAATAACGCCATTCTCAATTTAAAGGTATGTTTATCAGTTCATATCATTCTTTGAGTTTCTATAAAAACTGTAATACAATGCGGCTGCTGATGTTCAGGTTTAAATACTTATCGTTTTTCAAAGCTAGATTACCGTCTTCCTACGTTTTCTCATTAATATTGTTCAAGATTAGAAAACAACATTAAAATAATTAAACCATAAAAGCAATGAATCAAAGATCTTCCATGAAGTATGACTTTGCTCAAAAATATCATTGGTTTACAATAGGGATTCCCAACCTTTTGTTTGCCATGTACCCCTTCAGCATTCCGACAGATGAATAAGTACCCCTTCAGAATTTCACCAGATAAGCATGTACCCCTTCAGCATTTCGACAGATGAACAGTACCCCTAAAATTTCTTTTGACAAAATATTTGGTCATGATTATTCACGGATACATTTAACAATGAGCAGATAATGATTTTTGAAAATAACATTCGTTGATATACAGGGTGTTTCACAATTGTTGAAACAGAGCGATTGGGCACAAATCCAGGATTTTAAATGATACCACAATGATGATTACATTTATTGAAAGGTGAAAAGATAACATTTTATAATCTGCAACTATTTGTCCTCAAATCAGAAATAATATGACACAGAAAGACACAGAAATGCCAAGTTCATGGCTCCTTCGTCGCAGAGATTTGCTCGGACTCCGACCGACTGACTCTTGAACCCTAGTGACATTGTCGGGAGTTCGAATCGTTATT